>Ga0206845_1019_pt1 | contig 62994 bp, 58 predicted proteins | sample Alteio_BWOrgCont_19_FD_152887 | JGI IMG/M metagenome (GOLD analysis project Ga0206845, IMG submission 152887) | Enriched cells from forest soil in Barre Woods Harvard Forest LTER site, Petersham, Massachusetts, United States -... | ecosystem: Environmental > Terrestrial > Soil > Temperate forest >...
GTGACGATAGGATCGCTATTATAGAGCGGAGATTGCCGGACTTTTTGCATGATTTCCCGGCCCAAGAGCTCCTCCTGAGTCCTACTGATGCTATGAATGGTAGAATCCCCCATGTCTGGCAGATCATGAAAGTGAAGTCGCAGGCGTGATGGCCCACGAAATGGCGCACGTGACCCAGCGGCATATTGCCCGTATGTTTGAGCGCAGCCAATCGTTGAGTTGGCCGATGATGGCCGCACTCCTAGGCTCGCTTATTTTAGCTTCACAAAACCCGGCCTTAGGCAGTGGCGCCATGGCTACTGCTTTGGCCGGGGCTAATCAAGACATGATTAATTTTACCCGCAGCAATGAAGAAGAAGCCGACCGGATAGGCATGCAGATGTTGGTGGATGCACAGTATGATCCTAACGGCATGAGTACTTTCTTTGGCCGCATGGCGCAGGCGAATAAATATAATGACAGTTTTTATGTGCCCGATTTTTTACGTACCCACCCTGTGAACAGTGCGCGGATCGCCGATGCTAAAACCCGGGCGCAAGGCTATCAAGTTGTCCCGCAAGGTAGTGAGCTGAGCTTTCAGCTGATACGGCATCGCTTACAAGTGCTATTTGGCAACCCCACACTCAATACGATTGCCTATTATGAAGCGGAATTAAAAAAACCCAATAAAAACGCCTCCCCCGCCTGGCATTATGGTTATAGCCTCGCCTTAGCAGAAAAAGGCCGCTTTGCAGAGGCCGAAGCCCAATTGCTACAACTGATGGCCACAAATCGCCAAGAGAAAATTTATCGATTAACTTTAGCGCAAGTCTATCAACAACAGCATCAATACCCCAAAGCGTTAACCGTATTAAAAGAGACTTTAGTCTTGTACCCGAATGATGAAGCGGTCGTTCTACAAACCGCGCAAGCCCTAACCGATGCGAAACAATATCAAGAGGTCCGCGTATTATTGGAAAAACAAGTGCGCACCATCCGCAATAATCCTCAGTATTATCACTTACTCGCACAGGCACAGAGTAAATTGAATAATCCTCAAGGCTCTTATATGGCGCGCGCCGAATATTATGCGCTTGAGGACGATTTACATAGCGCAGTGCGTGAATTAAAACGAGCCCAAGCTGAAAATAAAAAAAGTGCTTATCTACAAGCTAAAATTGCCGCGCGACTAAAAGTGCTAGAAGAGCAACTCGAATTAAGAGATGAATTGCAATGATCACTTTTTCAAAAGCGTATGAATTTATCCAGCAATTCCCACTGCCTTTTATTGCGGCGCTGGGATTACTGGCAGGAATCATTGCTCAATTGATTTTAGGGATGTCGACACAGGCCCATGTAATTTGGTTTGCCACTTTATTGGTTTGCGGCGTGCCCTTAGTCTTGACCACGGTATGGGGCGTTGTGCGCGGTCAATTTTCTGTGGACATTATTGCTGCTTTAGCCATTATTACCGCATTTATTATGAATGAAGCCTTTACCGGCGCAGTATTAGTATTAATGCAATCCGGTGGGCAAGCCATGGAAAAATATGGCTTAAAGCGCGCCATGTTTACCCTAGATGCGTTGTTATCCCGTGCCCCTAAAACAGCGATTCGGATGCAGGCGGGCGGGCAAGAAATTATTCCCGTAGGTGAAGTCAAGGTCGGGGATATATTATTGATCCGCCCTGGGGAATTAGTCGGCGTAGACGGGACTGTAATCGACGGAGAGGGAGAAATTGATGATGCCGCTATTACGGGTGAGCCTTTTGTCCGGTTTGTTAACAAGGACAAGGTGTTATTAAGCGGCAGTATTTTGGTCAATGGCGCACTCACCCTGCGTGCAGATAAAACTACCGAAAAAAGCCAATACGCAACCATTGTAAAATTAGTGCAGCAAGCGCAGCAAGAAAAAGGCTCAATACAACGTTTAGCCGATCGTTACGCAATCATTTTTACGCCCCTGACTTTACTGATTGCCGCAATAGGATTTGCGATCACCCAGGAAGCCATTACTATTCTTGCGGTATTGGTGGTGGCAACGCCCTGTCCTTTGATTTTAGCCACACCCGTTGCGGTATTATCCGGTGTTAATCGTGCCGCCAAAGCGGGCATTATCGTAAAAGGCGGTGCGCCGCTAGAAAAACTTGCGGCAGTGGATGTGGTGGTACTGGATAAAACCGGGACCTTAACACAGGGGATCCCGGTGATTGATAACATTGTCGTCTTCCCCGGTGCCGCTTATTCAACGGATGAGGTATTATACCGTGCTGGGATTATTGAACAACAATCCTCTCACGCGGTCGCTAAAGCCACCACAAAAGCGGCAATAGAAAAATTCCCTCAATTACCCCAACCCACGCAAATTCGCGAAACACCGGGCGCAGGGGTAATAGGCGATTATGAAAATAAACCGATTGCAGTCGGGACCGCCGATTACATTCAATCACAGCTTACCCCCGAGCAGGTGCCCGCCTATCTTACGTTTATGCAAACTTTTGCGCATGAAGAAAAATTAATGTCTGTGATTGCAATGAATGGGCAATGTTTAGGTGTGATTTTCTTTGTGGACGCGCCACGGCCTAAGGCCATTGAGATGATTAGCGCTTTACGACGTATGGGCATTAAACATATCGTCATGCTAACGGGTGATAATCCCCGTAATGCCCATCGAATCGCGCAAGCGTTGGGGATCACGATGTATCGCGCCGGCCTGCATCCCGAAGATAAAGTCGCCGTCCTTAAAGAAATCAGCGCACGGCATCATCATACCTTGATGGTCGGCGATGGCATTAACGATGCGCCTGCGCTGGCCAGCGCCTTTGTCGGCATGGCTATGGGCGCACAAGGCGTTGCCATTGCGGCGCAAGCTGCAGATATCGTATTACTCGAAGATAATATCGAGGGCGTCGTATCGGCCTTAGCCATCGGTCGTCGCATGCTATACATAGCTAAACAAGGGATTTGGATAGGCATGGGCTTAAGCCTCTTACTCATGTGCATCGCCGCATGCGGGCTTATTCCCCCTCCAGTAGGCGTAGTCCTGCAAGAAATTATTGATGTGACGGTGATCTTTAATGCCTTGCGCGCCAGAAAGTAAAATAACTTTCAAAAATGGCGGTATCGCTATTCTTGTGCTAAACATTTTTATGCCTACAAGAATTTTTTTAATCACTAGGGAGGGTGAGTAGCGATTATGGCGGATAGAAGACTACAAGTGTTTCATGCAGTGGCAAGGCTCCTAAGCTTTACCCGTGCTGCCGAAAATCTGCAAATGACCCAACCTGCGGTGACCTTTCAAATTAAGCAACTTGAAGATCAGCTTAATGTGAGATTGTTTGACCGCTCTCATAACCGTATCAATTTGACTGAGGCGGGTCGGCTAGCGTTTGATTACGCGGGACGCATTTTTGGCTTATATGGCGAAATGGAAAATTCAATCCGTGAAGTCACGGGTGAAGTCAGTGGTGTGTTGCGGATAGCCGTGGGTAATTCTGCGGCGCAATACATGTTAACCCCGATACTGTCTGCTTTTGGCCAACAATTTCCTGCGGTACAAATTCGTTTAGACGTGGGTTCGGTGGCGCAAGTGATCTCCATGGTCGAAAACAGTTTTGCCGATGTCGGTATTGTTGAAATGCCGGTGAACAATAAAAAATTGATCACTAAAGTCCATAATGAAGCACACTGGCGGTTTGTGGTGGCAGCTAGCCATCCGCTTGCGCGCATCAATCAAATTACTCCGGAAATTTTAGAGCAACAAACTTGGATCATGGCGAGTGACTCCGCAGATGCACGAGAAATTGTGAATCAGTATATGAGTGATGCGGGCATCGACTTAACACGCTTACGCATTATGATGGAAATGGGTAGTTTTAGTGCGATTAAACATGCGGTTGAAGCCGGTCAAGGCGTCGCTTTATTGCCACACGTTGCTATCCATAAAGAATTAAAATTAGGCAGTCTTGCTTCTCCGCCGTTATCTATCCCGTTAATTCAGGGGCTGTCTTTCATTTATAAACAACAAAAATTTCCTTTGAAAATTGTAGATGAGTTGTTAAACTTGACGAAACAAGTGAACGCGACTAAAAAACACGCCTCGGCCTGTGCTGAAGAATTGGCGTAATTTAAGCGCTAAAAGGAAAGTTTATGTTTGAAGTATTAAAAGGCTATTACCATCGTCACTTTACTGATCCTGAGGCGGTGGTCTTAGCGCTTTTTCTCTTGGTCAGTTTTCTATTTTTATTTTTTTTCGGTGAAATGCTAGCGTCGGTATTTGCTGCACTGGTGATTGCATTTATTCTCGAATGGCTGGTGAATAAACTAGAAGGCCTACATATGCGACGGGGTTACGCCATCGCTATTGTGTATTTTGGTTTTTTAAGTATCTTGGCATTTACTGTATTTTTTCTTCTGCCCTTGTTGTGGCAACAAATCATCCATCTGATCGAAGAAATGCCGGGTATGATCTCCCATTGGCAGCAACAACTTTTGTTATTACCCGTGTATTATCCTGAACTTATATCTGAACAGCAGATCAATGATTTTATAGATACGATGCGGCCGCAAATGGTGCATTATGGGCAACGTGTTTTGTCTTATTCAGGGACGCTCGTGCCGTTGTTTGCAGGCGTAGTGGTCTATTTTGTTTTACTGCCCTTAATGATATTTTTTATGCTCAAAGATCGTGATTTGATTACGCATTGGGTGCTAAGTTTTTTACCTAGAGACCGTCGCCTCATCGAGAATGTTTGGGATGAGGTGTATGGGCAGTTCGGGAATTATGTGCGTGGAAAGGTAGCAGAAGTATTGATAGTCGGCATTGTAAGTTGGATATTGCTTGCATTTATGGGTTTAAATTATGCAGGGCTTATTGCCTCTATTATTGGTGTATCGGTATTAGTCCCGTATGTTGGCCCCATCGTGGCCACAATCCCGTTAGCGGTGGTGGCTTATTTTCAATGGGGTTGGGGCATGAACTTTTTTTATGTCGTAGTCGGTTACGGTGTGCTCCAAGCTTTAGATGGCAATGTATTAGTTCCCATCTTATTCTCTGAAGTCGTGAATTTGCATCCGCTTGCGATTATTATTGCAGTGATTTTCTTTGGTGCGTTATGGGGAGTGTGGGGCGTATTTTTCTCCATTCCTTTGGCCATATTAATTAAAGCAGTGATTAATGCCTGGCCTTAGTTTAAATCAGATCAGAGTGCGCGGGCTGCAGCTAATACTACTGCGGCATGATCAGTGACACGCACTTTTCGCCATTCTTGTCGGAGTAGGCCTTTTTTATCGATTAAAAAAGTACTGCGCGAGATCCCGTTGATAATTTTCCCAAACATATTTTTCGGCCAGAGCACATCAAATAATTGACATAAGGCCTCGTTCTGATCGCTTGCTAATTCAAACGGTAGATTATACTGGCATTTGAATTTCATATGCGATTTTAAGCTATCGCGGGAAATGCCAAAGATTTCAGTATTCGCGGTTTGAAATTCTGAATAAAGCGTTGCAAAATCTTTACTTTCTTGAGTGCAGCCCGGGGTATTGTCTTTGGGGTAAAAATAGAGCACGATATTCTTGCCGAGTAAATCGCGGCTTGCAATCGTTTCTTCATCGCTGATCATGAGCTCAAAGGCAGGCACGGCTTGATTAACATGAATGGACATAAGCTCTCCTAGGTTTTTAACGCTAACTTCGCTATAATACACCTCTAATTAAGGAGTCGCCTAATGTTTTCTGGCAGCATAGTTGCATTAGTTACCCCCCTGCATGCAGACGGTCGCCTAGACCTTGAATCCCTGCGTCGATTGGTTTCTTGGCATATAGAACAGGGGACGCAAGGCATCGTTGCTGCAGGGACGACCGGTGAATTTAGCGCATTAACCGCAGAAGAATACCGGCTCGTTGTCAGCACCGTAATTGAAGAGTCTGCACATCGCGTTCCCGTTATTGCGGGTAGCGGTACCTCTTCTACCCAAAAGACCATCGAGCTGACCCAGCTTGCCAAGGATTTAGGAGTAGACGCCTGTTTATTATTGACCCCCTGTGGCATTAAACCTACCCAAGCCGGCCTGATTGCGCATTACCTTAAAATTGCGCAGAGCGTGGCCATTCCTCAAATAGTGTATAACGTCCCAACCCGCACGGCCTGCGATTTATTACCCGAAAGTGTTATAAAAATTGCGCAGCATCCTCATGTGGTGGGCATAAAAGAATGCGTCAGTGGCCATTATCAACCCTTGATAACAGCATTAGGCGGACGCTTTGCTATTTTAAGTGGCGATGATCCTACTGCGTTGGATTTAATGAAATTAGGCGGGCAGGGTGTGATTTCCGTTGTGGCTAATGTCGCCCCTCAATTAATGCGTGAATTATGTGATCGGGCAAGAGCGGGTCGTCTGGATGAAGCCGACCGCTTGCAGCAGCGTTTACTCGCGTTATATGATACGTTGTTTATTGAATCTAATCCCATTCCTGTTAAATGGGCGTTGCATGAAATGGGATGGATAGGCAGCGCAATAAGATTGCCGTTAACGCCTTTATCCGAGACGTATCGGGCCCAAGTTCAAGCCGCATTACGCACCACTGGGTGTCTTTAATTCAAAAAGGAAAGTGTGTGAAACAGATTTATAACGTTATGGGAATAATGCTATTGACCCTATTAGGCAGTGGCTGCGCAACAATGGTGGAATCGTATCGGACATTTGCACCCGATAGGGACACCGCCTACCTTGATGCCAGATCCAGCCCGCCTTTAGCCTTACCTGAGGGAGTAACCCTTGCGGATAATTTCCATTCCCCTTATATTGTACCGTTTGGGCCGCTGCCTGGGCCTGATGCAGAACCGATGACTTTAATGCCCCCGGGCGGACTAGCGGTTTCGGAAAAGGCAGAGCAAGAAGTTAAACGCCAAGAAGCAAGTGAAGATAATGAATGAAGAAGTTAAAGCTGATTTCTACCGGTAAATCCAAATCCCTTTATACCACGGACCATCATTCGCAATTAGTGATGGAGTTTCGGAATGATATTTCCGCATTTAATGCGGTAAAATTAGATAATCTTGCCGGCAAAGGGCAGGTGAATAACGATATCAATACCTATCTAATGAATTTTTTGACACAGCAGGGTATTAAAACACATTTAATTGAGCGCGTCGGTCCACAGGATGTAATCGTCAAAAGTCTAAAAATGATTCCGCTTGAGGCCGTTGTGCGTAATTATGCCGCAGGCAGTTTATGTAAACGCTATGGCATAGCGCAGGGCTTAGCCTTGCAACCGCCTTTATTTGAGTTTTTTCTAAAAAATGACGCATTAGGTGATCCCATACTGCGCGATGAGCATATCTTAAGTTTTGGCTTTGCGACAGAGCAGGATATGGATGAGATTAAAAAAACGTCATTACTCATTAATGATTTGCTTGTGCCTTTATTTAAGCAAGCTGGCTTTTGGTTGGTGGATTTTAAGCTTGAATTTGGCCGCGATAATGAGGGAAAGCTGGTATTAGCAGATGAGCTCTCTCCTGATGGTTGCCGTATTTGGGATGCCACCACCCAAGAAATCTTCGATAAAGACCGTTTCCGCCAGGATTTGGGCTTAGTCATCGAGCACTATCAAGCCGTGGCGAAAAGACTGGGTATCGAGGCTAGTGCGTCGTCATAGCCGCCTAGACGTGCACTCCCTCCACGCCTCCCCAGCGTTATTGTTTAAGTTTTAGACTCTCTCAGTGCTTCTGGAAAAATTTTATTCAAATATCCTCATCCGGCCTTGACAATTGCCCAAAAATTGTCCATTAATTAATAGTTAATTAGATAAGTTTAGACATGCGCTAAACCCCTATTAGTTATAGGTTGAAATCACACAAAATAAGAAAAATACAGGGAACCTATCCCTGCCGAGTGTAGTTGGAGATAGACATGAAGAGTCAGTCGTTAGTATTGTTATTTTTAACCATGTTGGTGATGAGCGCCTACAGTGCCGCTTTTATTTCCGATCGGGAAAATAACCAAGTCCATGGCCCGATATCTCACACCTTATGGGATGAGGAAGACTAATCCCTGGCCTTTAATTTACCAGCCTGTCCTGATACCATGGCGCTTTATCTATCTTAAGGAGTAAAGCGTCATGTCAGAAAATCCACAAGTCACACTTACCACGCGTTTTGGTGATATCGTTATTGCTCTGGATGCCGCGCATGCGCCCATCACCGTCGAAAATTTTCTACGTTATGCCAGCGAAGGTTTTTACGAAAATACGGTATTCCATCGCGTGATCCCTGGATTTATGATCCAAGGCGGCGGCATGAGCGAAGATCTGGAGCAGAAAAAAGGGAATGAACCGGTTGTAAATGAAGCCAATAATGGTTTAAAGAATAGTCGTGGCAGTATTGCCATGGCGCGTACCAGCGATCCGCATTCTGCGAGCAGTCAGTTCTTCATTAATTTAAAAGATAATCCGTTTCTTGATTTTAAAAGTGAAACCACGCAGGGTTGGGGCTATGCGGTATTTGGAAGTGTGATAAGTGGTATGGATGTCGTTGATATCATCGCCAAACAAAAAACCGGATCACGGGCCGGACACCAAGATGTACCGGTAGAAGCAATCGTAATTGAACAAGTAACCGTTCAACCGGCACAAGATGCGCAATAAATAAAGCCTAACGCGGTGGGATAAGCACCGCGTCTTAGATATTAACGGGTAAACGGTAACATTCTTTTTAATACCGTATCTTTATAAATAAAATGATGGACTAAAGCGCCCGCAGTGTGCAGGCCGACTAAAGTGATAAGCGTAGTCGCAATAATTTCATGGGCCAGTTTGAAATTGCCGGACCAGACGGTGTTAACGGGCATCCAAGCCGGCGGAGTCAACGTATAAAGCGTGAACCAATCCACATTTCGGCCACCGCTTAAACTCATTAATATGCCGGTAATGGGCATGGCAACAACGCACAGCAACAATAAATTATGCGTAATGCGTGAGACGCGATGTTGCCAACTGCCTGCAAAAGGCAGCGGTTTGGGGTGAGTATTTATCATGCGCCAAATGATCCAAAAGATCCCGAGCAGTAAAATCGTGGTGCCTACCGATTTATGTAAATACATATGTGTCCCGCGTGTAGGGTCAGTTTTGGACATATTCTCAAACATCCAGATTAAATAAAGCTGCACGCTTACCAGTATAAACATCAGCCAGTGGATACTTTTAGTGATAGCGCCGAAACGGTTGGGGGTGTTTTTTAGTTGCATATTCGAACTCCTTGTATAAATGACTTTAATAACTTCGCATCACTGCAAAATCGATAATAGACTCCAATGCCTCAGTATAAATATTTCTAGGAAAATCCGCTAACGCCTGTCTTGCGCGCTCGGCATAGTGCTTCGCTAATTGTTCCGCATACTCACGGGCACCGGATGCGATGATGGCCTGTTGCAAAGCGGCGATCTGTGTGGGATCCGGGGTATGGATTGCATTTTTAACGCATTCAATATGTGCTGTGTGTTTGCTTTGTAAAATGTAAAGCAAAGGCAGTGTTAAATTGCCTTCATTCAAATCATCGCCGATGTTTTTGCCAATTTGCTCAACATGACCTTGATAATCCAGAATATCATCCATCATTTGAAATGCAATCCCCACATTTAGACCATAGGTGCATGCTGCGTCAGCGTAAGAGGGTGCGGCTAATAAAGCGCCTAAGTGTGCAGCCACTTCAAATAATTTCCCGGTTTTACAGGTAATAATTTGCAAGTAATCTTCGATCGTGGTTTGAAAATTGCGTCGGTGCATGAGTTGTATGATTTCGCCCTGGGCGACTTGATGGGTGGCACTGGCAATAGCTTGCGTGATGTCATGATTACGTAGTGATACTGCAAGTTCAAAAGCGCGCGAGTAGAGAAAATCACCGACCAAGACACTGGCTGCATTGCCCCAAATTTCATTGGCTGTTTTCTGGCCGCGACGTAAAGTGGATTCATCAACCACATCGTCGTGGAGTAGGCTCGCGGTATGGATAAGTTCTGTAGCACTCGCAAGGGTAATATGATCGTTGCCTTGATAATTAAAAGCTTTTGCGATAAGAAGCAGCATGATAGGGCGCAAGCGCTTGCCGCCCGCACTGGCAACATGATTTGTAAGTAAGTTAACCATGTCCAAATGCAAGGCAGCACGTTGTCTAATCAGTTGGTCGCTTGCCAGTAATTCAGCTTGGAGCAGGGTGTGTATATCAATTAATTGCATGGCCATCATCCTCAATGTGCAGTGTTGCGTAACCCAGGGAGGCGTGTCAAGCTTTTTAAACTATTTTTATGCGCTAAGTGCTTGCTTAGCCATGAGTTCTGCTTTAAAATGGGCAGCTTCATGTAAAGGGGATAGTGAATGTACGCGGTAATTAAAACAGGCGGTAAGCAATACCGGGTCAGTGAAGGCCAAAAATTGGTAGTGGAAAAGTTAGACCATGCGATAGGGCATGTATTTGATTTGGCACCAGTATTTATGTTATCTAACGGTGATCAATTACAAATCGGTACACCGGTTATTCAAGGGGCATCCGTTCAAGTGGAAGTGCTTGCACACGGTCGAGGCAAGAAGATTAATATTCTTAAATTCCGCCGCCGTAAACATCATATGAAACATATGGGACATAGACAGTCTTATACCCAGATTAAGGTTACGCGCATAGTTGCGGCGTAATTAAGAAATAGTAGCGATTAAGAGGGCATTATGGCACACAAGAAAGCGGGTGGTAGTACCCGGAACGGGCGTGATTCGAACCCTAAGTATTTAGGGGTTAAACGGTTTGGCGGCGAGCGTGTTGAGCCTGGCCATATCATTATTCGTCAACGTGGCACTAAAGTTCATGCGGGCGTCAATGTTGGCTTAGGAAAAGATCATACGTTGTTTGCCCTAAAAGGCGGCATGGTATTGTTTGAGCGCAAAGGCGATAAAAACCGTAGTTTTGTCAGCGTCGTTGAGACTGAGAATTAATTTTTTCGGTTAATTTCTTTTAAAAAAGCAATCTAGGTATTCCTAGCTTGCTTTTTTTCTATTTGTAAAAATTCCATTAAGGTCCCCATTATGAAATTTATAGATGAAGCTAAGATCCGAGTAGAGGCTGGCAAAGGCGGAGATGGTTGCTTGAGCTTTCGTCGGGAAAAATTTATCCCCTTTGGCGGGCCTAATGGTGGCGATGGCGGAGATGGCGGCAGTGTGTTCCTAGTGGCTGACCCTAATATTAATACCCTGATTGAATATCGCTTCCAACCTTTACAACGGGCTGAGAAAGGTCAGCACGGTATGGGCAGTGAATGCACGGGCCGGGCTGGAAAATCCATAGTGCTGAGAGTGCCGCTAGGCACAAAAGTCTTTGATCGAGAAACTGAAGAAGTCCTTGGAGATTTAACCACCGCAGGCGAGCAGCTCATGGTTGCACGCGGGGGGCGGCATGGTTTAGGCAATATCCATTTTAAAAGCAGTACCAATCGCGCGCCAAGAAAGACGACGCCTGGGCAGCCTGGAGAAGTCAGGGAGCTGCGCTTAGAGTTGCAAGTATTAGCCGATGTAGGCTTATTAGGCTTGCCTAATGCGGGTAAATCTTCTTTAATCAGTAAAATTTCAGCCGCCAAGGTTAAGATTGCAGATTATCCTTTTACCACCTTACAGCCTCATTTAGGCGTGGTCCGTGTCGATGAGGACTGCAGCTTTGTGGTCGCGGATTTGCCAGGATTGATAGAAGGGGCGGCAGAAGGGGCAGGCCTTGGGGTTAAATTTCTAAAACACCTGTCAAGAACCCATTTATTATTGCATGTGGTGGATATTTTGCCGCCAGATGGATCTGATCCTGTCGAGAACATTAAAATCATCCGCAAGGAACTCGCTGACTATGCGCCTGAAATGGCCGCAAAACCCAGTTATTTAGTTCTAAATAAAATTGATTTACTGCCTGAAGATTTACAACAAGCGCATTGTGAACGCATTGTTGAAGCTTTAAATTGGCAAGGCCCTCGGTTTATGATCAGTACGGTAACGGGGCAGGGGATATCTGAGCTGGTTTATGCCGTGGGGAATTATTTTCAGGAGAAGCGGGCGCAAATTGAATCTCCGCCTTCTTTGTAAAATTAGAAATCCTATTAATTTCCCGGTTCGTTAAAAATCCCCCCGTCCGCAGCGGCCGGCCCCCTTTACAAAGGGGGCAAGCAAGTCCAATAGTCTATAAAGGAGGTTGGCCGTAAGAGTGGGGAGATCGATAAGATTGCCCCCTTTGTAAAGGGGGCCGGCCGCAGCGAAAGGGGGGATTTTGCGATCTTAATATAAAATAGAAGTAAACTAAGCTGCAGGTTGTGCTAACGCTTTAATCCGAGCATTCAAACGGCTCTTATAACGGGCAGCTGCATTTTTGTGGATCAAACCTTTAGCGGCCAGACGATCAATCACAGGTTGTGCAATCCGAAAAGCAGCGGTGGCTGCGGTGTAATCTAAGGTGACTATGGCTTTACGAACCTTTTTAATCAAGGTACGTAACATTGAGCGACGACTAGCATTATGTAGACGGCGTTTTTCATTCTGGATCACACGTTTTTTTGCTTGAGCGGTATTGGCCACTTTTAAATCCCCATGGTAAATAATTGGATTGTAAATAAAAACGTCATTGTGTGGATTTTAAGTGACTTTGTCAAGGAGTTATCAACAATCCATGCTACAATAAGCGGCCTTGAGCTTTCATAGGGTGTGTGGTGAGTAACGTATTTGTTTTTGATATCGAAACTATTCCAGATACGCAGGCCGGACGGCGTTTATACGGCTTACAAGGCCGTGATGAAGAAGTGGCGCAGGCGATGTTTGCCTTCGTTCGCAGCGAAAGCCAGCGTGAATTTTTACCCCTACATTTACACAAAATTATTGCCATTTCAGTCGTGTTAGCGACCGATGAGCGAATTAAAGTCTGGTCCTTGGGCGATGAGTCCAGTGATGAAGCTGAGCTCATCGCACGCTTCTATAAAGGCATAGAACACTATGTCCCGACTTTAGTGTCTTGGAATGGCAGCAGCTTTGATTTGCCCGTATTACATTACCGCACCTTATTACATGGTCTATCCGCCCCTAGCTACTGGGAAACCGGCGAACGCGATACCCGTTTTCGTTGGAATAATTATTTAAGCCGTTATCACTACCGCCACCTCGATTTAATGGACGTGCTTTCCGCCTATCAACCGAAAGCCTGCGCCAAATTAACAGAAATCGCAGTCATGTTAGGGTTCCCAGGGAAAATGGGAATGTCAGGGGAGGCAGTCTGGCCCGCTTATGTGGCAGGCGATCTGGCCTCCATACGCAATTATTGTGAAACCGATGTGATTAACACCTATCTCATTTATTTACAATTTGAACTCATGCGCGGCAATTTGGCACCTACGGCGAAAGATCATAAACATCAACAACTCAAAGAAAGTCTGTTAGCCGAAAATAAACCACATTTAACTGAATTTGTCACAAGTTGGGGCATATAAATCCATGGAACTATTGATTACTGCGCTGAATCATCAAGGCTTGGGTGTTGCCCATCATGAAGGTAAAGCCATATTTGTCAGTAATGCGCTGCCGGGTGAAAAAGTCATCGCGAAGGTGACAAAACAACATAAACGTTATGATAACGCCATGGCGCTAGAAATCCTTGAGCCTTCAGCGATGCGCGTTGCGCCCATATGTCCCCATTTTCAAGTCTGTGGCGGCTGCGCCCTACAACATATGGCAAGTACCGCGCAAATTGAACTCAAACAAAACGTATTATTAGAACAGTTAAAACATTTTGCCGCAGTGACCCCCGAATCGGTATCACCGCCTATTGTAAGTCAAACGCACGGGTATCGGCGCAAAGCGCGTCTGGGCGTTAAATTTGTAGAGAAAAAAAATAAGCTCTTGATTGGTTTTCGCGAACAGAATAATCGCTTTCTGGCCGATTTAGAAACCTGTAAAGTATTATTGCCGCAAGTAGGTGAATCTTTCGGACCTTTGCGAGACACGTTAATGCAATTATCGCAATACCGCGCAATTGCACAAATTGAGCTGGCCGCAGGCGATGACGCGATAGGCCTGATTATCCGCCACCTAGCGCCCTTGACGGCAGCGGATGTGGACATTTTAATCGCCTATGCCAAAACACATCAGGTCCACATTTATCTGCAGCCGGGCGGGCCGTTAACGGTGCACCGTATTTGGCCGCAAACCGATGAGGTATCAACTTATACAATAAAAGGTAATCCCGATTTAAAATTACAGTTTCATCCGCTGGATTTTATTCAAGTCAATGCCGGCATTAATCAACTGATGGTGGAGCGCGTATTAGACGCACTGAATTTAACTGCAGATGATCGCGTCCTGGATTTATTTTCAGGGTTGGGTAATTTCACCTTACCTATAGCGAGCCTAGCAAAGCATGTAGTGGGGGTGGAAGGCAGCCAAGAAATGGTCGAGCGACTCTTAGCCAATGCGCTGCGCAATAATCTTGCGAATATCCAAGCCTTTGCCTGGGATTTAACTAAGCCTATAGACCATCTGCCTTGGAGTACAACGACGTATGATAAAATTGTCATCGATCCGCCGCGTGCCGGCGCTTTAGAAGTGGTGGAGCACATCAAACGCTTTCAGGCCAAGACTATCGTTTATATTTCCTGCCATATTGCGACGCTTGCGCGGGATAGTAAAATTATTTTGGAGCAAGGTTATCGTTTAAAGACCGCGGGGGTGATTGATATGTTCCCACATACTATGCATGTGGAATCTATGGCTGTGTTTGAGAGGACATAAGATCATGGTTCAAACTAAAAAAGAAAATCAATTTTTACATCCTGCACAATTAGACATCGATCGTTGGTTGTTATCCCTGAGCGCTAAAAAAGAATCGGATCAACAGCTGATACGACAGACCATAGCGTGGGTCAAGCAGCATGAGGTGACGCAAGAAACTTTGGCGCAAGGCCTGATGATGGCAGATGTGTTAAACGATCTGAATATGGATGCGGAGACGATGTCTGCTGCGATCCTCACTCCGAGTATCTCTACGTTATCACTTGATCCCGATACCTTGCACCCCACTTTTTCGCAAAGCTTGTTAGATTTAGTCCTGGGCGTTATCCAAATGGATGCGATTGGAGTGTTGCAGCACACGCAACATCAACGCAGCGAACAGCTGAATAGTTTGCGCAGAATGTTACTGGCCATGGTTGAAGATGTGCGCGTCGTGTTAATTAAACTTGCGCAGCGTTTGTATGTGATGCGGCATTTACGCAAGGAAAGTGCTCAAACCCAGAAAATTATTGCCACCCAAACCATGAATATTTATGCGCCCCTGGCCAATCGTTTAGGGGTAGGGCAAATGAAATGGGAACTTGAAGATTTGGCGTTTCGCTATTTAGAACCGGATGCGTATAAAGACATTGCGCAGTTGTTAGATGAACGCCGAGTCGATCGCGAACAATACATTCAAGATATTGTGCAACGCATAACACTAGAATTACAGGATGATGGCATTAACGCGCAAGTAGAAGGGCGGGTGAAACACATCTACAGTATTTGGCGCAAAATGCAGAAAAAACAACTGGATTACCATCAGATTTACGACGTACGCGCGGTGCGCATTTTAGTCGATGATTTAAAAGATTGCTATGCCGCGCTAGGCACCGTACATCGGCTCTGGCAGCATATCCCGAAAGAGTTTGATGATTATATTGCCAGACCCAAAAGTAACGGTTATCGCTCGTTACATACGGCCGTCATCGGGCCAGAAGGCAAACCCGTTGAGGTCCAGATCCGCACCCAGAAAATGCATGATGATTCCGAATTGGGCGTTGCGAGTCACTGGCGTTATAAAGAAGGCGTGAAACACGATGAAGGCTATGAACAAAAACTCGCTTGGTTGCGACAATTACTAGAATGGCAAGAAGAAGCCGCTGATGCAGATGAGCTGATGCAGGCGTTACATAATAATATTGTTGAAGCCCATGTCTATGCGCTAACACCGAAAGGGGATGTCGTTGATTTACCGCAAGGGTCAACACCTTTAGATTTTGCTTACCATGTGCATACGTCTATTGGTCATCGTTGCCGGGGTGCAAAAATTAATGGCCATATGGTCAGCCTCACTTATAAATTAAAAACGGGTGATCAGGTTGATATCTTAACCAGTAAAGAAAGCAAACCCAGCCGAGATTGGTTAAATCAAGAATTAGGGTATGTTACGACTACGCGGGCACGCAATAAAATTCAAGCCTGGTTTAGGCAACAAAACCGTGACCAAAGTATTCTTTCGGGTCGCACCTTAATTGAGCGGGAATTAGAGCGCTTAGCGTTAAAGCCCTTAGATTATGACGCCTTGGCCGAAAAATTTAATTTTAAAGGCGGTGAGGAAATTTTTGCAGCGCTTGGGCGGGGGGATATTGGATTTACTCAGCTCTTGAGTGCTGCAGGCATTTCATTACAATCCCTAGCCCCCGATCGTTTGCCGAAACTGAATACCGCGAAAACAACTAAAGCGGCCGATATTACTATTCAAGGCGTAGGGAATTTACTGACACAATTAGCCAAATGCTGTCATCCCGTTCCGGGAGATGCGATTATCGGTTATATTACCCAAGGTCGTGGCGTGAGTATCCATCGCCAAGATTGTGCAAATATTTTTCACAACCGTGAAAGCCATGATGAACGCTTAGTACAAGTCGAGTGGGGCAATGCTTTGCAGCAGACTTATCCGGTCAGTGTGCAAATTGAAGCGTTTGATCGCCCCGATTTGTTACGGGATATTACCCAAATCCTTTCTACCGAACGGATTGCTCTCACGCAAGTGCATAGTCAGGATCAGACCGCGCAACAAATGATGCGGCTAGAAATCGTGATGCAGGTCAGCGATATTACAACCTTGGGACGAATTTTGGACCGGATCAACAGTATTCCAAATGTGATCCGCGTATTTAGACAGCAAGACATTAAACGATAGGAGTAACCATGCGTATTATTTTATTAGGGGCGCCGGGAGTCGGCAAAGGCACGCAAGCGTTATTATTAGCACGGGCATTAAATGTGCCGCAGATTTCTACAGGCGATATGTTGCGCGCTGCGGTGCAGGCTCAAACGTCTCTAGGCCTAGACGCTAAATCCTTTATGGATAGCGGACGTTTGGTTCCCGATGAAATTATCATCGATTTAGCTGTCGATAGAATTAAGCAACCGGATTGTGCACACGGTTTTATTTTTGATGGTTTCCCACGCACGCTCGCCCAAGCACAAGCACTGCATGAAAAGGATGTTGCTATTGATCATGTGATCGAAATTAAGGTCAGTGATGAAGACATTATCCGCCGTTTAAGTGGACGCCGTATCCATCAGCCCTCAGGTCGTATATATCATGTGGATTTTGATCCCCCCCATACGCCAGGCAAAGATAATCATACCGGTGAGGATTTAATTCAGCGTGAAGACGACAAGGAAGTGACTATTCGTAAACGTTTGCACGTATATCGTGACCAAACGGAACCTTTGGTGGCTTATTATCAGCAGGCTTTGCCCAGTGGTGGGCTGACGCCGCAGTTTCATTGTATTAGTGGCACTGGCGATGTAGCGCAGATCCAGGGGGAGATTTTGGGATTGTTGGGTAGGTGAGTGGGGACTTATTTGTAACTAGTGCTTTAATATCGCTTCAGTATTAAAGCACTACTACCCATAACTACGAGAGTGTTCCTTTTTGATTTATCCAAACACCAACTCATACACTTCATCATAATGATCAACAAAATGTATTTTCAAACCTTCTTTAATATGACGGGGCAGTTCCATATAATCGCCTTTGATCGCAGCAGGTACAATAATTTCAAAAATATTCACGCGTCGTGCAGCGATGATTTTCTCGCGGATCCCGCCTACGGCTAATACGTGACCGGTAAGCGTCAGCTCGCCCGTCATGGCTAGCGGACGATTTATTTTTTTGCCCGTAGCCAATGAGATTAAAGCGGTGGCCATAGTGATCCCTGCGCTGGGGCCATCTTTGGGGATGGCACCTTCAGGAATATGCATATGCACGATGTAATCTTCAAACACATCGGTTTTCGCTCCGTACTGTTCTAAGTGGCTGCTCACATAGCTGTAAGCAATTTCTGCGGATTCACGCATGACTTCACCGAGTTGCCCTGTCAGTTTAAATGAACTCTGACTGCTAGGGCGTTTAATCGCTTCGATGGGAAGCGTCACGCCACCCATGGGCGTCCAGGCAAGACCTGTTGCAATGCCGACACCCAGTATGGGTTTTTCTTTTTGGAAAACCGGTTGACCCAGATAAGCAATGAGATCACGCACACCGACAGAGACTTTTTGGGCTTTATTGCTGACAATTTTTACCGCAGCTTTTCGGGTGATGCGGCTTAAACATTTTTCTAAGCCCCGTACGCCGGCTTCACGCGCATACAATTCAATGACGCCACGTATTGCCGCTTCGGTGATTTTAATTTGATTACGCAATAAGCCGCTTTTTTTCACCTGCCTAGGCCAGAGGTGTTTTTTAGCAATTTCAATTTTCTCAGAAGTGATATACCCGGATAAATGCATGACTTCCATCCGATCCAGCAAAGGCTGAGGAATCGTATCCGTTTGATTGGCGGTGCAGATAAATAAGGTTTTGGATAAATCAAAACGCACATCCAGATAATGATCTAAGAAATCACGATTTTGTTCAGGATCTAAAACTTCGAGTAATGCCGATGCGGGATCCCCATGATAAGAGGCGCCAATTTTATCAATTTCATCCAGCATGATAATGGGATTTGAGGTCCCACATTCCCGGACCGCTTGGAGAATTTTGCCAGGCATTGCGCCGATATACGTTCTTCGGTGTCCTTTGATTTCTGCTTCATCTATCATACCGCCTACAGAGAAGCGGTAAAATTTACGGCCCACGGCTTTAGCGATGGAGCGCCCAATTGAGGTTTTACCTACGCCGGGAGGTCCGACAAACAGTAGAATAGAACCTCCAATTTTCCCACGCAGGGCGCCGATGGCAATAAATTCGATGATCCTATCTTTGATATCTTCTAAGCTTTCATGATCACGGTTTAAAATTTGGCGCGCGCGTTTCAAACTCAGCTTATCGCGTGAATAATGATTCCAGGGTAGGGTCGTCATGATGTCTAAATAATTACGCGTCAGCGCAAATTCAGGCGATCCTGTTTCTAAGACATTGAGTTTCTCTAACTCTTCATCAATCCGTGCTTTAGCATGAGGCGGTAAATCTAAGTCATGCAGCCGCTCTTCGATGCGTTCGCGTTCCGCAGTGCGATCGTCTTTAAATAGCCCCAGTTCTTTTTGGATGGCCTTTAATTGTTCGCCTAAAAAGAATTGCCGTTGCTGATCGGTCAACTTACGTTCAACTTCTTGGCTGATTTTGGCTTGTAACTTTACCACCTCCACTTCTTTTTTCAGTAATGATACGACCTTTTTCAGCCGTTTATTGACGTCAAAAATTTCAAGTATGGCTTGCAGCTCTTCTTTCCCTGCGCTGGTGAGGCTTGCGGCAAAATCAGCCAGGTGCGAGGGGTCATTATTCGGAATAAAACGATTGAGGAAGAATTTTAATTCTTCACTGTAAAGGGGATTTAACGGGATCAGTTCTTTTAAAATAGTGATGATGGCCATGGTATAGGCTTTGTTTTGCAATTCATCACTGGCGCGTGTTTCATCAGGGTATTCGACTTCCACCAAATAAGGGGGCGTTTTACTGAGCCATTTTTTAATTTTAAAGCGCTTAATGCCTTCCGCAATAAACTGTATTTTGCCTGAAGCATGAACAGGGTGGTGGATGCGGACTAAGGTACCCGTAGGATAGATATCCTCCGGTGTTAAATCTTTAATCGTCTCAGTTTTGGCTAATACTAAACCGGTATACCTGGATTGTGCCTCAGATATTTTTTTTAAGGTTTGCGCCCAATGGGTATCATCTAGTATGAGTGGCAATGTTTGGGGCGGAAAAAAGGGCCGCTCAGTGAGTGGGAGTAGATACAATTGTGTGGGCGGTGGAGCAACCTCTTTGGTATTGCTCTCATTTTCTCTAGTATTAAATTCTTCCATAAATTCAAATTGTTCATCTTTGCTGCCAAGCTCATTCATTTTATTCTCAATTCGATAAAAAAAATTAATTATTAAGAGTCATCCCTAGTACGACTACTTTAAGGCTTACGAAAAATGCGGGTGTTAAAGTATTTTTTAGCGATTTTGCGACAGCCATGAGCAAAAAAATACTTTAACACCCGCATTTTTCGTAAGCCCTGTACCTATATTATCGGTTAGCTTTGGGGTTTATTAATCGTAAAAGTGTAATATTTCTTCAAGGTGTGGCTTTTTTGACGCTTGACCCAACAGCAAACTTATGAGGCCTAAAAACTTTATTGTTGGCGCTTGAAAGAGGATTTTGGAGTATTTTGGTCAAATAAAACATCAAATCAATGAAAAAATTGGCAAAAATAAAAAAACTCTGCTATCACTTATGGAAGTTATCTGGATATATGTTTGTTTTTTATATCCACCCTTACGACATGTTGTTCAGGAGAAAAAAACGATGGCAACTAAAAAATTGGCGAAAGCCAAAAAAACCGGAACTGCTGCGAAGCGTTCTACAAAGAAAACAGGTGCTACTAAACGTGCAGTTGTAGCGAAAGTGAAAGCTGTAAAACGTAAAGCTACGAAAGCGAAAGCTAGCGTACGTGGCGCGGTGAAAGCTGTTGAGAAAAAGCTGATGGCTGCTTTGAAGAAAGCGAAAGCTGAAATCAAAAAAGTTAAAGCTAAACACAAAGCTGAATTAGCGAAAGCTAAGAAAGCTTTGAGCGTAGCGCTTGCTAAAGGTGTGAAGTTGGCTAAAGCGGCTAAAGCCAGTGCTGCTAAAGCTAAGAAAGCAACTAAAGCGACTAAAGCAAAGAAGACGACTAAAGCAGCTGCAGGTAAAAAACCTGTACGTAGAAAAGCTAAGTCTGCTGCAAAGAGCAAAGCTGCGCCTAAACGCAAAGCGACTAAACGTAAAGCTACAGCGACTAAAGCTGCACCTAAACGTAAAGCGACTGCGAAGAAAGCATCAGCTGTTAGAAAAGCTAAAGCGGTGAAAACCCCTGCAGCTCGTCCTGCTCAAGTCAGTCCTGCACGTGCTATGTAAATAGTCTTTCGTTCTGGCCTGTTAAAAGCCACTGTGATGTATCACAGTGGCTTTTTGTTTTTTGGGAGAATCAGGTAGAATAGCTTGAGATTTGAAAAGGTTAACTATCATTAAGGAGCAGGTCAATGTCCCACAGCCCGCGTCTACTCGCGTTAGAAACCGCTACGGAATGTTGCTCGGTTGCCCTGTTGAATGCAGGTGAAATCACCTTGCGCGCCGTGCATAGCAAAAATCAGCATGCTGCGAAAATTCTAGGCCTCATCGATGAATTGTTAAAACAAGCCGAATTGGAATTATCAGGGCTTGATGCGTTGGTGTTGGGATGTGGACCTGGCAGTTTTACTGGGATCCGGATTGCAATGAGTATCACCCAAGGTTTAGCGTATGGCAGCAACACACCGGTGATCCCTATCCCCACGTTACAGATCATGGCGCAGCAGGCGTATCAGCACTATCACGTAAAACACGCTCTCGTGGCCTTAGACGCGCGTATGCAGCAAATCTATGGCGGATTATACAGTGTGGATGAAAATGGGCTGATGCAGCCTTACAGTGCGCTTATGTTGAGTGATGCAGAAAATTTTTTATCAGAGGCTAATGTCTTTGCGCAGGATCTAGCCATTAATTTATCGGATTGGCAAGGCGTAGGTAACGCCTGGCAAGTGTATGATGAACCATTACGGATAAATAGCCTCTTGTATCCTACAGTGGTGTATCCTGATATCGAGCCTCTTGCAAGTGCTGCGCTGATCCTTGCACAAGCAGCATACCAAATAGGTGCAACTATGCCCATAGAGCAAGTCTTGCCGATTTATTTGCGTGATGACGTGGCAAAAAAGATGAGTGAACGCAGCTAGTATGGGTATACCTATTGCCCCCATATTAAAATAAGGGGCAATAGGCACATACCTAAGAGGTGTTAGAATACCCCTTTGAGATTCAGATAAGGGCCGCTAAAGGTGATTGAAGTCGTACCTATGCTTGCAGATTGAGTCCCTCCAATGTTAGCAGTGTTTTTGCTGCTAAGATTGCGTACTTGAACTTGGTTAAATCCATAAGCTGCATCGGCGTAATAATCCACCAAATAACCCAGCTCTAGCCCTAGAGTTGAACCTGCTTCGTTTTCAAAGAAATAAACATAATCAAGACCGATATTGCCTCTTAAATTGGTCACCGCTTGATTGTCAAAATCTTCATTAAATTGTTGAGACGTGGTGTCTGCTTTAAGACCTGCAGAGAGTGCGCCGGAGGTGACTAGATCACTCGTTAACTCCAAATCACCGAGTAAATAAGCCAAGGACGCACCGGCAACAATACCGAAACCTTGACCAAAACCATAGCGTGCATCCATGCCTAAGCGTGGACCGAAACCTTTAAAATTACTTTTTTCTGTAAAGTCTATCAGTTCCTCTATTGCGGGATCTGCCATTTGTCGCGTATCGGTTGAGCTTGGACCTTTACCTAATAAATCTTGCGTCTGATCTAAACGTACATAAGAAGCGCCTGCAGAAAGCCGCAATTGCATGAATTGGCCGATATTAATATATTGGCTTAACATCAGATCTAGACTATTTAACTCAAATTTGAGTGACTCGTTAATTGTTTCAATAGGGTTGGATATATTCGTTGTATCATCGGTCACATCACGGTGAGTACTCGCATCCGTATTAATGCCACGATAGGATAATTCAATGCCGTTAGCCGTATCTTCAATAAGATAGCCTAACGCCGCTTCAAATCCCCAATCATATTCACCGGATAAGTTTTGAAAAGTGGTGATATCGGTGTCACCATTATCAGGGGATGTGGTAATAGACAAAAAAGTCGTGTCATTGGCAGAGGGTACGGCATAAAAAGTACCGATATCTGCAGTCAACCCGCCTTCGAAAGTGGGGACAGAGACATCTTGGCTTGCTGATCCCGCGCTAGCACTAAGCAGTGCGACTGCACTTAATGAATAAATAAAAAGTTGCTTTGAAGTTTGCTTCATGGTGTTCATCCTTGTGTAAATAAAAAAAATGCACTAAACGGTATTAATTAAAGTGATAAAAAAAGGGGCTAGATAGCCCCTTTTTTACGATGCCTGAAATCAAAAGGTTTAGAATACACCCTTTAGATTCAGGTAAGGACCGCTGTAGCTGAGTGCATAAGTTTCTGCGCCAACAAAATAAGCATCTTGGCCGATGTAATTATTGCTGGATACTGCATCATTGTAGTAATCAATGAAGTAACCTAATTCAAGCCCTAGGGTTGATATCGCTTCATCTTCTTCAAAGAAGTAAACATAATCAATACCTAAGTTGGCTCTTAAGTTAATCACGCCGTGATTATCGTTTTTATCATTGGTGTAAAGACTATCTTCGACTGCATCATAATCAACATACTGAGAATCGGTCTTTAAATCACCTAAGTAATAACCAATAGAACCACCGCCTACGATACCAAATCCAGGACCAAATTCATAACGTGCATCCGTTGCAATACGTGGTCCCCAGCCTTGAAACTTGCTTTCTTGCCAGAGTGTATCTGCGATGTCGTCAGCTTTTGTAGGTCCAATGTCAAAAGGTTCGGAAAACGTAGCGCCTTGTTTTTGTTTTAGATCAACATAAGCTAAACCACCTAATAAGCGCAATTGCATATGACGGCCTACATCAAAAAACTGACTGATCATTAAGTCAAAAGTAGTCAGATCATAGGTAATGTTGCTATCAATATGGGCTTGAGGCGCATCGCTATCAAACTCATTGTTCACTACGCCAACGAAGCTCGTACTGTCATTGGTGTTGATAACGCGATAAAAAAGCTCGATACTGTTCGCTGTTTCTTCAAAAACATAACCTACAGATGCATCCAAACCCCAGTCATAACCGGGTTGGTTATTCAATACATTAAAATGCTTTGCACCATTTTCATCGAGAGAGCGGGTTGCACTAAATGATTCATTGTCTGCAGTCGGTACAGCATAGAATGTGCCGACAGAAGCCGTAATGCCGCCTTCTAAAGAAGGTGCTGTGCCTGTTTGTTGTGCATAAGCCAAACCTGATGAAATGAGTGCTAAAGAAGCGAGTGAGTGGAGGTAAAATTTCTTGTTCATAAATTCATCCTTAAAAATAAATTGTCTACCGCGCCTAGATTAGACGAAATTAAAAAAAAAATAAAGCAAAATTTTATGGGTATAGAAAATAAGGCAAGTAATTTAACTACAAAATGCTTAAAGTATGAATATTAAATGTGCAGCAAATAATAAAAACAACACGCCCATGATCTTACCGATATGCGCTTGCCAGCGCGTCAGTCGCTGCTTAAAATGGGGATGACTAATCATCACTGCCAGTAATCCAAACCACGCAAAAGTCATGAACGACATTTGTAAGCCATAGAGACTTTGTAGCCATAAGGGCGTATTGGGATCAACGACTAATGTAAACACACTTAAGAAAAATAGCGTAGCTTTAGGATTAAGGATATTGCATAAAATGCCTTGTCTGAAGGCAACCCAATCATCCGAGCTGATTTTTTTATCGCTTAAAACAGTCGCGCTAAACGCAGGGGTGCGGAACGATTGGAACCCTAAATATATTAAGTATGCGGCACCTAAATAACGCACGCTATTGTAGGCAAGAGGAGAAGAAGCAATCAAAACGGCAATACCGAGGAGACAATACAAGACATGAAACCAAATACCTGTTGCAATTCCAAGTGCTGTGCACACGGCATGACGACGCGAGCTCATCAAAGCTGTTTTAGTGATTAATGCATAATCAGGACCAGGCGAAATAAGTGCCAAGCTATGCAATAATGCAATCGTCAGAAATCCGGATAGCATATATTATCTTATTGGGGTGTTAATAAATTTTCGAGCAACGTGTAATATATTTGTACAAGTTGTTCTAATTCAGCCATGTTCACGCGCTCATCCACTTGATGGATGCGATCACTGACTACGCCTAATTCAATGACTTGTGCGCCAGTAGGCGCGATAAATCGCGCATCACTCGTCCCACCTCCGGTTGAAAAGTCGGGCGTGATGCCTGTCACACTTGTTACCGCAGCCGTTGCGGCTACACTGAGCGTACCCTGAGCCGTAATAAATGGTTTACCGGATATTTCCCACACTAAATCATAATTTAGCTTATATTTGTCTAGCACTGCGATTACGCGTTGTTTCAGTGACTCATCATCTGACAAAGGCGAGTTACGCATATTAAAATGTAAACGTACCGTCTCAGGGATCACATTAGTGTTTTCGCCGAATGTGCCACTTGTGATACTGGTGATTTGTAAACTCGTGGGATCAAAATCTTGATTGCCTAAATCCCATTGAGTTTGTATAAGTTCAGTCAGCGCCGGCAGGGCTTGATGGATAGGATTAAGCGCTAATTGCGGATAAGCCACATGCCCTTGTTTACCGGTCACAGTTAAATACGCATGCAATGAGCCGCGTCGACCATGACGTATCGTATCGCCCAGGTGGGTCATACTCGAGGGTTCGCCCACCACACACCAGGTAATTTTTTCTTGTTGTGCCGCCAAATATTCCATCACATGCGGCGTACCGTGCATAAATTCGCGACCTTCTTCACCACTCGTGATTAAAAAACCTATACTGCCGGCATGAAAAGGATATTTTTCCAGAAAGCGTTCGGTGGCAACCACCATCGCAGCAAGCGGCCCTTTCATATCCTGGGCGCCCCGTCCATAAAGATAACCTTCATGTCGAGTCGGTTTAAAGGGATCAAATTGCCACGTATGAAGATCTCCCGGGGTGACGACATCGGTGTGACCGGCAAAGACAAATAGGGGTTGATCTTTGCCTTGTTTGGCCCAAAAATTATTTACCGGACCACTGGGGAGATCCGTCACGGTAAACCCCATGCGCGATAAATGATTTTTTAAGATGTCCTGGCATTGCGCATCTTTTGGGGTAATAGACGGACACGCAATTAATTGGCTGAGTAATGCAATCACATCAAGCATAATCTCTCCTACACACGCAATAATTCATTTAATTGAGTTTTTGATCGGGTTTGTTCATCGACTTGTTTGACGATGACTGCGCAATATAGACTGTGGCTACCGTCTTGAGCAGGGAGATTTCCCGCAACGACCACGCTATAAGGCGGGATCCGCCCATAAGTAATTTCTCCGGTTAAGCGATTATAAATTTTAGTGCTTTGTCCTAAAAATACGCCCATGGCAATCACACTGCCTTTACCGACGATCACACCTTCAACGACTTCAGAACGGGCGCCGATAAAACAATCATCTTCAATAATGGTCGGATTGGCTTGCAGCGGTTCTAATACGCCACCGATCCCGACGCCACCGGATAAATGCACATTTTTACCAATTTGTGCACAAGATCCGACGGTGGCCCAGGTATCTACCATGGTGCCGGTGTCGATATAAGCGCCAATATTGACATACGAAGGCATCAAAATAGTATTCGGTGCAATATAACTGCCAAAGCGCGCGCAAGCCGGCGGCACGATGCGCACTCCCCCTTGTTGCAATGCTTCGGTAGTTTGAGCACTATATTTCAGTGGTACTTTGTCGTAAAATTGCGTAAAATGCGCATCGATACGTTCGTTCTCGTGCATCCGAAAGTACAATAACACGGCTTTCTTCAGCCACTGATTCACTTGCCAACCTTGCGCGGTAGGTTCGGCAACCCGGGCTTGTCCTGAATTTAGACGCTCGATCGCAGTATTTACTGCAAGACGTTGTTCGTTGGTAATGTTATCCGTTGTTAAGCTGTGCCGGGTTTCAAAAAGTGTTTCAATCGTGTGTTTAAGGTCGGTCATAGTTATCTCGCAGTAGTAAAGCGGGTTAGATTAAGTCACTAATAAGGCCACGTCAATTGTAAAGTGACAGAAGGATCCTCATGTGAACAAAGAGGACTAAGAGATTTGCCCCCTTTGTAAAGGGGCCGGACGCTTCGTCCGGGGGGATTTTGTATGATTACCCATTAATCCAACAAGGGAATAGCCATGATAGGACACGGTCGACATAAAGGTAAATACGTTCGAATAATTAGCGGCGCAATCATAGCCGCCATGCTTATTTATTTTTCCTATACGAAATTTAAAACGCCTGATACTGAAATGGCCGGCATGGGTGCGCCCACGGTGATAGTCACCACAGCGCAGGTGATATCAGAGGATGCGCCGCTCATCGTCAATGTGTTTGGCAGCCTGCGTGCGGTCGATGCAGCCATGATCACGAGTGAAATTAATGGCACTATCAAAGAATTGCTATTTACTTCTGGCCAGCAAGTTAAAGCCGGCGACCCATTAATTCGTCTTGATGATGCGCTGGAACAAGCGCAAAAGACGCAAGCGGAAGCTGAATTAGAGTTAGCCACTGCACAATATGAACGTCTGAAAAGTTTGCTGAATAAAAAAGCAGTGTCATTGCAAGAAGTGGATGAAGCCAAAGCCAATTTAGATGTGCGTGCATCACAACTTAAAATGGCCCAGACGGATTTAGAAACCACCCTCATCAAAGCGCCCTTTACTGGCGTGTTGGGCGCAAAAACATTAAGTCTTGGGCAGTATGTCACCTTAGGCAACCCGCTGCTGGATATCGTCGATCGCACGCGCTTAATTTTAGAATACAGTGTGTCTGAGCGTTATTTAAGTCAAGTGGCTTTAGGACAAACCGTGACCCTATTAACCAGTGCGTATCCCGATGTCACCTTTACCGGCACTGTGAATTTTATTGCGCCGAGTATCGATGTGGCGACGCGGACCTTAAAGGTTGAAGCCGTGGTCGATAACACTGACAATCGTTTATCGCCTGGATTATCCGTTAGATTGATGCATGTGCTCGGTTTTGAGAGCAATGGCTTGAAGATCCCAGAAGAAAGCATCATGCCCACCGTCGAAGGTTATAAAATTTATTTAATTCAAGACGGCAAAGCCCATGGCGTGACGGTTGAAATTGTCTCCCGGATAAAAGGTTTTGTTTATATTACCGGTCCAGTGAAAGCCGGCGATGTTGTAGTCATGACAGGGCAAGAAAAATTACGTGATGGCGCTGAAGTTGAAATATTGGCTAAAGATGAGGTTTAACTGTGCAATTACCCGCTCTATGTATTAAACGTCCGGTCTTTGCCATCGTACTGAATGTGCTCCTTATTATTGTGGGCATCGTGGGCTTTGAACGCTTATCCATACGGCAGTTGCCGATTATGGAGCAGTTTGTCGCCAATATTCAAACCGTTTATATGGGTGCGAGTGCCGATTTAATTGAAGAAGAAGTCACGACCCGGATAGAAAATCGTTTAACGGGGGTAGAAGGAATAGATGCCATACTCTCGAGTAGTCGCGAGGGCGTGAGTGATATTACGATTCGTTTTCAACCCAATTATGATATTGGTGAAGGCCTCAATGATGTGCGCGATAAGTTGAGCTCGGTGCGTGGCGGTTTACCTGCTGAAGCCGATGATCCCATTTTAACCAAAGCCGATCCGAACACGAGTCCTACGATTTTTATTGGTTTTAACGATGAGAAACGATCGCCTCTTGAGTTAACCGATTATATTGAACGCTATGTGCGCGCAGATTTTGAGCAGATCCAAGGTGTTGCGCGGGTGCAGGTCTTTGGCCGTCGCGATTATTCGGTACGCGTATGGTTAGATCCGAATCAAATGGCCGCGCGTCAAATCACCGCAGGCGATGTGGCAGATACCTTACACGAACAAAATCAAACCTTGCCCGGCGGCAGTATTGAAAGCAACGCCCGAGATTATCCGATTTCAACGGATACGAAATTAAAACACGTGGATGAATTTCGCAATTTAATTATTCGTGATGAAGCCGGGGATTTTATTCGCTTAAATGATGTGGCGCAGGTGGAAATGGGTGCATTAGACGATAACAGCGCTGTGCGGATTGATCAGCGTTCCGCAGTGGTATTAGCCTTAATCCCACAAGCGACATCTAACCCAGTCGATATTTCTAGAGAAGCCATTAAACGCTTAGAGGTGATTAATCGATCTTTACCTGAAGGCATGGTGGGCGCGGTGGCTTATGATGAAGCGATATTCATCGATCAATCCATCACCGAAGTCTATAAAACTATTTTCGAAGCTATAATCCTGGTGGTCCTGGTAGTCTTTGGGTTTTTAGGTTCGATGCGCTCAACCGCTATTCCCATTATCACCATTCCTTTATGTTTGTGCGCGACGTTTGCCGTCATTTATTTTTTAGGGTATACGATTAACTCCATGACGCTGCTCGCCATCGTGTTAGCCATAGGCTTAGTGGTGGATGATGCGATTGTGATGCTAGAGAATGTGTACCGTCACATAGAAGAAGGATTGACGCCTATGGCAGCGGCGTTAAAAGGCAGTAGCGAAATTGCATTTGCTATCGTTGCGATGACGATTACCTTAGCGGCAGTGTATGCCCCGATAGGTTTTACCCAAGGACTTACGGGCGATGTGTTTCGTGAATTTGCATTTACCTTAGCCGGTGCGGTGTTAATTTCCGGGTTTGTGGCGTTAACGCTCTCGCCCATGATGTGTGCTTATTTATTAAAACCGCATGGCAAAAGGAATCGTTATCAAGAACATCTAGAGCATGGTTTTGAACGTTTATTTATCGCGTATCGACGGTTCTTATATTATTCCTTAGGTAAGCGAAATTGGGTGTTGGTGGGTTTTGTGTTAATCGCGGCGGTGGGCGTATTTTTATTTGCCACCTTAAAGCAAGAGCTAGCGCCTGTGGAAGATACCGGTGCGATTCTGACTATGATTTCTGCACCGACAGGTTCAAGCTTTGAATATACCGATACGCATGTGCAACAAGTCGCTCAAGTCCTGGCACAGATTCCTGAGCAAACCGGCGTGGTTTCTGTTGCAGGCTTTCCCTCAGCCACGGGGGGAATTATTTTTACGCGTTTAAAAGATTGGGGCGATCGCGAGCGCTCTCAAACCGATATTATTAACTCGGTACAAGGCCAATTAATTTCAGTGCCGGGCGTGCGTGCGTTTGCAATTGATTTACCGCCGATTTCCAGTACTGGGGGCAATAATCCCATCGATATGGTCGTGCAAATTTCAGGCAGTTATTCTGACCTTGCGAATATTATGGAAAACTTGGTAACCCAATTACAAAAATATCCGGGTTTAAACAGTATTGAAAGCAGCTTGAAAATGGACAGCCAACAAATTGCGATCAGTATTGATAGGGAACTGGCTGCGAATTTGCAAATCAGTCCAGAAGACATAAACGATACGTTAAACATTATGGTCGCGGGCCGCCATATCACGGATTTTGATATTGCCGGTGAAAGTTATGAAGTCATGGTGCAAATGCCAGAAGAATATCGTCAAGCGCCTTATCAATTACAAAGCGTGTATGTTCGCTCGGGTAATGGCACTATGGTTCCCTTATCTTCTTTAGTGACTGCAAAATCAGTGGTTAAAGCGGATAGTCTGCCGCACTACAATCGTTTGCGTTCTGCAAGCTTAACGGCAAATTTAAATCCAGGTTACAGCGTCGGTGAAGCTGTGGAATATGTTGAAGCCCTCGCACCGAAAGTGTTGCCCGAGAGTGCTAAATACAGTTGGGAAGGCATGACGCGGGATTATGTGAACTCTAGCGGTGAGATGATCTTCACGGTTATTTTAGCGCTCGTATTTATTTATTTAGCCTTATCCGCCCAGTTTGAAAGTTTTAAAGATCCACTGGTGATTATGTTAACCGTCCCGTTTTCAATTTTAGGCGCGGTATTGTTATTGCACGTGACTGGGGGGACGAATAATCTTTATACCCAAATTGGCTTTGTCACCTTAATCGGACTTATCACCAAGCATGGGATTTTGATTACTGAATTTGCCAATAGCCTGCAACGCGAGGGTAAAGCGTTTTATGATGCGATTGTTGAAGCCTCAGTGCTGCGGATCCGCCCCATTTTAATGACGACCGGCGCGACCGCATTAGGCGCATTGCCGTTAGCGTTAGCCAGCGGCGCAGGTGCCGTATCGCGGCAACAAATGGGTTGGGTCATCGTCGGCGGGATGATCATCGGCACGCTATTCTCATTACTGGTAGTACCGATTGCATACAGTTATTTATCACGCAAAAAATAAGTGATAGCTGCCCGCTTTGTAAAAGGAACTACGAATAGCAAAGGACTTGCCCCCTTTGTAAAAGGAACTACGAATAGCAAAGGACTTGCCCCCTTTGCAAAAGGAACTGCGAATAGCAAAGGACTTGCCCCCTTTGTAAAGGGGGCCGGACGCTTCGTCCGGGGGGATTTTTCGATCTCTAATTCACAACAGCATTTAACAGGAGAACACCATGGGCATGACCAAAACATTTATGCTACTTGCAGCCATGACCGCATTGCTGTTAGCCATCGGGCAAGTATTAGGCGGACATAACGGTTTACTATTTGCAGGTGCATTTGCCGTCATCATGAATTTTGGCGCGTATTGGTTTTCTGATCAAATTGTATTAAAACTCTATAAAGCACGTGAAGTCGATGCTGCAAGTGCCCCTGAACTCTACGAAATTGTACAAACACTCGCAAAGCGCGCCAATATTCCTATGCCACGCGTATATATTATCCCAACAGCTGCGCCTAATGCCTTTGCAACCGGCCGTAATCCTGCGCACGCCGCGGTAGCCGCCACAGAAGGGATCTTACAACTGCTCACACAAGAAGAATTAACCGGTGTAATGGCGCATGAACTCTCGCACGTGGTAAATCGCGATACATTAATTGGTACAATTTCTGCAACCATAGCCGGTGCAATAGGCATGCTAGCCAATATGGCACAACTTGCGATGTTATTTGGTGATAGGCGCGCGCAACAAGGCAATGCGATCGCCAGTATTTTACTCATGATTTTTGCGCCCATTGCTGCAGCGCTGATACAATTTGCAGTGTCACGCACGCGAGAATATGGCGCAGATGAAAGCGGCGCAAAACTCTGTGGTCATCCCTTATGGCTTGCAAGTGCGTTGCTAAAATTAGAACGCGGCAATGCCGAGCAGCCTATGCCCGCTGCAGAACAACATCCGACTTCGGCGCATCTTTTTATAGTGAACCCGTTAACGGGTATTAAAATGGGACAATTATTTTCCACGCATCCGCCGATAGAAGAGCGTGTACGCAGATTAAGAGCTATGGCTGAGCAATAATTTAACCTAAATTCGGCAGTAGGTGACGTTAACTTTTTTGGCTTGCAGGTCGTGCATTCAATGTAAGTTTTTTTATACTCTCGTAAATACCAAACTCACATTTTGCCCACCAAAACCAAATGAATTCGACAATACAGTATTGATTTCAGTGGCTACGGCTTGATTCGGCACTACATTCAATGAAATATTCGGATCAGGTTCATGATAATTAATTGTCGGTGGGACAAGTTGATGCTGCAAGGTAAGGATTGAAAATACTGCTTCAATTGCACCGGCTGCACTGAGCGTGTGCCCGATCATTGATTTATTGGCACTGACTAATAATTTTTTACAATGATCGGAAAATAATAATTGGATCCCTTTGCTTTCCATTTTATCATTTTCCGGCGTTCCTGTACCGTGTGCATTAATGTAATCAATATGCTCAGGAGAAATGTCCGCAGCAGCTAAGGCTTTTTGCATACACGCGACTATTTTTTCGCCGCTAGGGTGACTGCGAGTACGATGAAAATTATCGGTGCTATCACCACAACCGGTTAAATAGGCTAAAATCGGTGCGCCACGCTTTCTAGCATAATCTAAATCTTCCAATACCAATGCTGCAGCCCCTTCTCCTAAAACAAACCCATCTCGATTTGCTGAAAATGGTTTAGACGCAGCACTAGGGACTTCGTTACTCGTTGAGAGCGCTGTTAATAATGCAAAGCGTGTAATCGTCTCAGGCAATACGGAATTATCATTCGCAACGGCAATACTCACAGCGGTTTGGCCACTTAAAATCTGTTCTGCGGCTAATTGGATGGCGCTCGCACCTGAGGCACAGGCCGTATTTAAGCAAAAAGGCGTTTTTTGTAAATGATATTTCATTTGTAATTGCGTAAGAAAATGATTAAACGTGGCTGGATGATACAAAGATTCATCATGTTTATTTTCCGCACATTTAGCCCAATCATAATCGTGTAGCCCAGCGTCGTAATAAGTTTTCCAGACATCAAAACGTAACGGCCAATTTGTTTCTCGAGGTTGCGTGGTCAGGACCAGCTGTGCGTTTTTGATGTGCTGAGGGGATAACGCGCTTTGCGTAAGGGCTTGAGTCAGTACCTCTTCAATCAGGGTCTGTGTAGCACTGGTGTTGTCTTGATTTAAATCAATGGTTGCGGCGACAGTGACAGGCAAATGGGCCGTCGGAAAACGCATGATCCGTTTTACACCGGATTGCCCCGCAGCAAGTTGTTGCCAATTGGTGTCGATTCCACATCCTAAACTGGTATATAGACCTAATCCAGTAATGGCTATCGCTTTCATATCCGCTCCAAACACGCTAATGCGTGACCTGATAAATGTCCCTGACTATGCACCCATAATTTATCAAGCGTGCGATCGCAAGGATACGCTTGTTCGATGCCTAATTGACTGGGGAGGGGAGCAAATAATTGTTGCCGTTGTAAACAAATTAGGGCCAAAATTAAGTAACTCGGAAAAGTTGCACTTAATAAGGTACCCATCACGCTAGAAAGTGCTCTGATCCATACCTTTTCTTGTTTCGCGTGCGTAGTCCAAAAAGCTATTTCTTGTTGAACGTGTCCTGGATAGGCATTTAAACCCGATAATATGGCCCATTCATGATGATTTTGGGCAAAGACCGGTTGCCAATTTTCTTGCAGGGTATTTGTCAAATTTAAATATGAGAATCGCGCAAGCCCGGGTACTTGCCGCTTCTTTGCCGATGCGCTACTTTCTAATAATAAAAACCCACTGGCACTGCCTAAGCAAATACCGCCTTGATTGCGATCCCATACCGGTAGAAATTTACCGCTTAGCAGTAAATTTTCTGTAGCGTAACGCAACACCTTATCCCTAGTTTCACCGATGCTCACACTGCCAACTAATACCCGTTCGGTTTTACCGGATAAGATCCGTTGATAGGCTATTTGTATGGCTTGTGCGCCTGCGGTTTCTTCTCCCATTAAAGTCAGGCTATTACCTGTCGTGCCGTGCAAGATGGCTATATTAGCCGTTAACAAATTGGGAAGCTGTTTTAAAAATAATGTGGGTCTGACGTGGGTCATAAGCAGCTCATTTAGATTAGGCGTATGAATATTTTCTGTGTTGTATTGACACAGCATTTCATTATCTATCGTTTCATCCCGCTCACCACCTGAAAAAGAAACAATGATGTCTGTATCTTTACGCTCGTCTGGCGTTAGATTTGCCCTATTCAACGCAAGTCCAGCGGCATAAACGGCGGCTTGCATGGATTCTGACATGACGCGTCTATCAGTTTGATTGGGGATTTGTGTCTCTACGCAATAATCGGTTAACGGGTGGGTAAAAAAAGGAGCAAATTTTTTCACATCCACAACACTGTGGAGCGCTTGACCCGTTGCATTGAGGGTATTCCAAAGATTTTGTGGATCTTCAGGAAGAGAAGAAAGTAAACCGTAACCGGTGATATAAACCATACAAAACCTATAGGGGTAATTGAACTGCAATACATGCTTGACGTTGTAACGCTTCCGTTTCGATGGGCGTATCTATTAATTTTAATCTGACTTCGGCGTTTGCAACACGGCTGCCTTGGTTTGAAATGTCACCCTCACAGACTATATAACCACTGCCTGAATGGACTAATTGTACTGACACCGTCAACGCTGTAGCAGGCGGCACAAGATGTCGAAAACGCGTGTGCTCAACACCGAATAAAATGGGCATTTTTTTAAACCCTTCTAGACCGATAAACAATAAACCCGCCGCTTGTGCAATCGTTTCTATCATAAATACGCCAGGTAATATTGGAAAACCAGGAAAATGCGCATCAAAAATAAAAGAGGACTCAGGTAATTGGGTCTTACAAAGTATGGATCGCTGTGTTTTGTTTAAAGTGATGACCCTATCTATCATCCTGAACTTTAAAAAATCCATTAAGCTTGTTTCTTATCGATTAACTGTTGTATGCGTTGTAAAAATTGATGTAAGGTAAATATATCAGAAGCGCCTGCTGAGTTGGAATTCGCTTCTTCGACCCATTCTTCGACAGGAATACTGATCCCATATTTTTTGTCAATTTCGTAAGTGATATCGAGAAAATCTAGGCTGTCTATTTTTAAGTCGGTCAGTAAATTTGCATCGGGGGTTATTTTGCTTTTATCTATCCCTGACGTTTTACTGATCATATCTGCTACAGTGTTAAACAAATCAGTCATTTTGAGTCCTTAAAATATTAATTAAACAAATGTTGGTCCATATAGTGTACGGTTTTTTCAAATAAATCAGCGCTATTATCACAGCTAACTTCATATTTATTCAACATACTTTGCGTATAGGATTGACAAAACTGCGGATTGGCCACGGTATATAAATGAAAGGGTTCTAGACCTCGGATAATATAGGCGCCTTGACGCGTCAATGGCAACAAATGTTTAATGAGCGGGAAAGTCCACGTGGGAATGGTAAGAAAATTGATTCGATAAAGTCTATTAAACACATCAAGCTGTTGTTGGATACGCCGCTCAGAACCGATACCGCAGGTTAAATGAAAGATTTGCCCTAATGCGTCTTGATCATTAATTAAAAAAAGCATGGATTTTGCCACTTGGTCTACGGATATAAAGTCTAATAAACAGTTTTTATTAAAAGGCACGATATGCCATGGACTTTTTTTAGCAATTTGCACTAACGGAAAAATAACATTATTACGTGTGGTGCAGCCATCATGACTGTGGCCTAAAATAATAGATGGACGAAAAATAATAACCGGTAAAGTCTCTTTTGCGGCATGTACTAATGCTTCTGCAGAAAATTTTGTGCGTTCATAGTTATTCTTAAAACCATAACGATCAGTGAAGTCCTGCTCTGTTACGATACCTTTACGTTTTCCTGCAACATAAGCGGTGCTGACATAGCCTAACACGAAAAAATTCGGATTATTTTTGGCGACACAGTGTGCAAACGTAATCACATTTTCAGTGCCGTGGACATTGATTTTTTCTAATTCCGCGATGGGCTTAGTAAATTTTACCAGGGCTGCGCTATGGACGATATGCGTGATTTTCTGGCTTAATTGATCGTAAGTCTGTGTGTCTAGGCCTAATTTATCTAGCGTGATGTCACCTGATAGGGCAGATACGCGGTGGGCGTTATGGGTTAATCCACTTTGTTCTACAATATGTGTTAAGCGTTGCGCAGCGGTTTGCTGGGGTTCATCGCGGATGAGACAGTAACAGTAGGCTGTTGGGTCTTGCGTTAATAACGTATTTAAAAATTCACTGCCTAGAAGACCGGTCGTCCCTGTTAGTAAATAAATGTGAGAGGACATTCATTTGCACCTAGTTGGAGTTAATCAGATCATAAAAAAAGGATCCGAGGGATCCTTGTGCGATGATATTACCTGAGTTTATGTTTTTGGGATAGCAGTTTATGATAAAACAAAGTGTTATTTTTTTAATAGTTATCAATATTTGCGTTCTGTTAAAATTTATTGTCCGCTAAAAATCCCCCCGTCCGAAACGGCCGGCCCCCTTTACGAAAGGGGGCAAGCTGTCGTCGTATACTAGGGACAAAAGAGAGATTTTTCTTCTTTTACACACAGGCCAAGAGTAGTGGCTTGTCCCTTTACGAAAGGGGGCAAGCTGTCGTCGTATACTAAGGGACAAAAGAGAGATTTTGCTCCTTTTACAAACAGGCCGAGAGTAGTGGCTTGCCCCCTTTGTAAAGGGGGCCGGCCGTTTCGGACGGGGGGATTTTGCGATCTCGCCTTAATCACATCACTATTAAAATCGACTATAATGATGAGTCAGAATAAATACTACTTGGAAAGACCATGCACAATATAATGAGGTTATTCACGTTTTGCATGCTTACTTTAGGCTTAGTGGCCTGTGCCTCCACACCGAATAATGAAGAAGTCGGCACGGCGGTGGGTGCGGTCGGTGGCGGTGTTGTGGGAAATGCTTTAGGCGATAGTACTGCGGCAACCGTAGGCGGTGCTGCTGTTGGAGCATTGGTGGGCAATCGTGTGGGTGCAAATATGGATGAAGATCAATAACTGCAACCCATCAATTACGTCGCCCCTGAAGTGCAATTTCTAGGGCGACGTATAAACAACTAATTACTTTCAAACTGCCATAAAAGAACTGGATAATTCCCTTCAACAAAATACCAAATTTGATCATCCCAACCTGAATATGTAAGAGGATTTTGCATCCGCTTAGTGGTGTAGCCTAAACCGCCATCAGAGTTTTCTTGGTTAGATGTTTTTTTGTCCCAAAAACTGGCCTCGACTGAACTCATTTGATTTTTCCCAATCAGACCACCGGCATGCACTAAACCATTCACAGGTCCTATAGAAAAAGTATCCATGACTTCACTGTGATTTGTTAATAAACCCACCAATCCTGCGACATTATGTAAGCCATCCACCGTATTTGCGCTGTAACTGTCATAAATGCCACTGTCTGCGGCATGCCCCGCTAAACCACCGACATTGGTTTCTCCAATAACTAGCCCACGGGCTGAAACATAAAGTAGGGCACTGTCATGGGCTTGTCCCACCATGCCGCCCACATTTGCCGCGGTACTGCTCACTTGACCACTGACTTCGCTAAAAAACACCAGACTGCGATTTAATGAGCCCACCAAAGCGCCGGTAGAATAATTGCCGCCTATAACGGTGACATCTTTTAAACGCACATTATTGATCTGTGCATCTTGGGTGTAACCAAATAAACCCGCTTCACCTTCGGTATAGTAAATGCCTAAATGAGCAATGTGATGATCTTGTCCAGTAAAGCTTCCGGTAAAGGGCATATGCTGTGTACCAATCGGTGTAAACCCAGAAAATTCACTGCAATTAATGTCTTTAGTTTGAATATAGTCAGCGTCTAAATCGGTATTCATGGCTTGGAGATCTGCACAGGTCTTGACGACAATAATGTCGCTAGCAAGATGAGTTTTGATATGTTTGTTTTCTAAATGTACTGGAAGCTTAAAGTCGCTGGTTTGATTGACCAAATCTGCATGCGCAACAGAAAAAAAAGAACCGGCAAGTAATAATGTCACTATCCCTTTATTAACCATAATCTTATACCCCATTTAAGTAGAAATTGTAGAGGCTAGAAGCAGGAGAAATAACTATTCTCGTAGGCATTATATCGAGTTTTTATTTAAAACACGAGTGTGATGAGTGTGTTATGGAGCACTTAAGTCAACCCACCGTAGGGTAATGATAATAAAGGGAATATGGCAGGTTTGCGTTACACGATTGGACATGGTAAGATAGTTTAATTTGTTAGTTAAGTGAGATATATATTATGGGGCAAACAACAATGACGCCAGAACAAGCCCAGCTACTGAGCTTTTATGTCAAATTTTATGGATCCTTATTAAGAGGAACAGATGGCAGTATTATTGGCATAGATAAAGCCGCACGCGGAGAATACTTAAAAGCACAATTTAAATGGGATAACAATACTTTGTCGTCTCAATATATTCAGATGGGTTATGCAGGTAATCTGATTAATAGGGTAAAAGATCCCAATAATATTCTGATCCAAACCAATCCAACCGCCATAGACCAAACGGAACAAACAAAAGAAATACAAAGATGGTTAGATGCAAAAGGTCATAGCAATGAATGGGTATTTGATTTCATGCGTGAAGGCTCTTACCAACTGACTGGAGGTCTTGCTAGAACAGAAGAATCTCGATTTGACAGTGCAATCAGAAATTCTAAAGAAAAATTAACTGAAGTTTACAAAAAATCAAATGCTAAAGAACAACAATCGTTATTGGGTTTATTTACAAATACTAATCTTCAAATCGCTGCAGAAAATTCAGTAGATATGAGTTTTCCTGTGCGCGCACTTCCTAGTGCAGGACTTTTAGAACTTCTCAAACCGCATTGGCCAGAAAGTATTTATGAATATTACAGTGACCTGCTGAAAAAAGGGATAGATAAAGGCTTTGTTTGTACAGATAGCAGATTATTGATGGGTGAGCAAGAAGAAAAACAAGTACGTACTTTACAAATTACAATCTCAACGACCTATGTGAATCCATCTGTATTGCCAACACAATATTCCAGCAGTTTAGATAATGTTGACAAGGTCACCGCACCGTATGGCGTAGTTGAACTGGGTTGTGCCTGGTTACCTTTGGCTTCTTCATTTACGCCCTGTTTGTACCATTTATTTATTCATGAATTCTATTGCGGCCAAATGGGCATGCTTTACAATCAAATTTGTAATAAAGACGTGGGTGAATTCAAAAAAATCATTAAATTGATAGTTGAAAATTCAGTACAATCCCTATTGGTTGATTTTAAAAAAATAAAAGATATTGACACTTTGCCCTCTTTTCTTAAAAACATAGATTATACGCGTGCTAATCAAGAGGAAATTAAAGCAGAACTATTAAGTGCATTAAAAGCACATTACTTGTTTGATATGCATGAATATTATACCTCACGCGGTAAAACACTCTCACAATATGCGCAGGTCATAGGAATTGATCCTAATGAAATCGTCACTATTACACGTGATCATGCCGATCTCATCAATAAAACCCTTGCAAGTCTTGATGTTTCAAGAATCATTAATATCTGCGCTACAAATAATAATGCACAAAGTGAAAAAATATCTTCTCCTGATTATACCTCCAATAAAGAAACTCAATTACGCGATGCAATTACTGGCGAGGCATTTAAAGCGGGCGATCATATATTAATTGCAGAAGATGGACATTTATATAATGAAAACACTTTTTCAAAATTAGAAAGAGTATTTAATGTGCCGTATAATATCCATAATAAACCCATTGCGGTTTATAATCGTTACTCACAGCTAGAAGAATTTTTAGAAAATGATGGGAAATTGGCAAGTAATCAACTTTTAATGCTTGATCCCATTAATAATGAGCCTATGGTAAGCCCCACTCTTTTCTCTGTGACGAAAACTGAAGGTGACAAAACCAAAAGAGAAATGCTTGTTTGTGATTCGAAAACGCTGACACTAGGGCAAACGCGTGCATATAATAATAAAAAATATGAGTGTACAGCAGCTTATCCCTTCAATACGTTAAAGCATGCTGAAACCATGTTATTAAAACCCATTGCCTCAACCTCGACTCAATTAATAGAAGAAAGCGAAAATACAAAATTTTCATATCGTCAATCTGCAGAAGATATGATAAAGGCAGGGATTAATACTAGCGATGATCTGTTTGCGGCATTAATGTGCTGCCTTAAATATGATCGCGAGGGAATTATTATTGGTAACGACGAAGAAAAGAGAAATGTGATATTGTCTAATCCAGGGATCCAAGAGCTAATTACTAAAGGTTACGGTGGCGCAGCTGTTATTATCGGAAATAATAGTTTACCCCAAACAAGAGAGGGCTCTGCGTTAGAAAAGCACTTTTACGGTATAAATGTAATACGCATCAGACGTGAAAATGCCATGGGAAAAATATTGGGCAGTGGGTATGTCGGTGGAATGGGGAAAGATCAATCAATTGCTTCCTGTGAACACAACCTTAATTTAAAGTTAGGCCCTTTTGTAAAAGAAAAATCCCTTGCAAACACGCATGTATTTAATCCGTTAGAGGATGATAACGATCTACCACAAGTTACCCACAGTAATAGTTTAACTAAAGCGAATTTTGCAGGAGAGTTAATTAAACAGGCTAAACCATTATTAAGTCAGCCCATAAGAGATTTTTCATTATTATTGCGCATGGCCATTCAACCTCAATTTATCAAGCAATGGGCATCTGAGAAACGTATTGATCAAAAAACAAATGCTTATTATCAAAAATTACTGACACCTAAATTGGTGAATGAAAATAAGTTCTTTATTCTTGATCCAACAAAAGTGCAGCTGCCAAATACGCAAATGTATTTTATTGATATGCGTAAAATCCAAGGAAATAATAACCTTAACGACAATTTTAATTGGGAAACAGAATATGCGCCCACACCTGATTTAAAATTCTTTTTAGAAAATAATCAAATATTAAAGAATCAGTATCCACAAGATAGCTTTTATCTACATGAGTTTCATGCAGGCCTATTAGTGCTATGGAAATTGTTAGCCACCAGTAATGAATTTTCAAAAAATAAGAAAAACCGATTGGATAATTTTACTCATGTTCTAAAACATGTCACCGCACTGATTATTAAACGGATAGAAGACAATATTAAATCTAAGCAATTGCCTATCCAAATGAAAGGATTAACGGCTAAAGAATCTCTACAGCTATGGCAGCATTTGACACAAATCTCCTTTTTACGGTATTCAAAAATGTACCACAGGGAGCTTAAAACAATTGCTGCTGATTATAACTTGGATCAACCGATTGAGTTTCATATTGGTCCAGCCGAATTAATTAAAATTGACGAGGAATTGAGAAGTATTTGGACTGAAAAGCTACTCAAGTTAATCGACCCATTGGAAAATCTTATCAAAGACGACAGAAACATCACTTATTCAGATAAAATTATATTGGGTGATACGACTTCACTTTATGCTCAAACAACACAGGATAAGAAGGATGAAGCAAATACTACTCAAGTGCAAACTAGTAATGCGAGTAGTTCTACCCCAGCTCCTATAATTCCTAAGAAAAGTGAGGCGCTTGTAAATGAATATCTTGCAGCGCTAGGTACGGATCCTATATATTTTACTAATTTTAAAGATCATGGAGATGCGTTTATTGCATCAGATGGGTATATTTATTCTCAAGATTCATATAAACAATTGATGAATCAAGTCTCACCATTTGGCAATCTTATACCGATATCGACCTGCGTTTATTATGATGAATTAAATTTATACTTGGGTCAAACATCAACGAAGAACTTATTAAGGTTAAGTCTAGATCCGGTAACAGGCCAACTCATGCAAGATCCTTATATTGCGATTATCAAAAAGAATAATGACCATTATGCCATTGTATGTGATGTGAAGAGTTTAAAAAATGATCTGCTTCGTGATTATCAAGTCGTCTTTCAACATACGTTTACTGAATTACTTGATATGATCACTTATTATGCGGACGAGTTAAAAATTCTTTTATTGACAAATCAGGACAGACGTATAATTACTCTCGAGCAGTATCTTAAAAACCATAAATTATCCTATATTTCCCGACCTCTGGACAGTGATGATAATAATAAAATAAGTTCAAGTTCAAGTTCAAGTTCAAGTTCAAGCTCAAGCTCGAGTGCAAATTCAAATGCAATTGTAGCTGCAGGGCCAAGTATCAATAGTAATAATAATGCTAGCGCAAGCACCTCTAATAATGCTTCAAATTCGACTGAAAAAGTGATTATTCCTGAAGGTTGGGATTATGAAAAACTCTATCAAGCCATCGAACTATTGCCATTAAATAAAGGTCATTTATTGCATGTAGATTCGTACCAAAAAGCACTTGAAATGAAAGAATTGCTACTGCATTCTCGCATAGAGTGTAATATTCAAGAATATAAAATTGAAGGCGATCCTGAGACGCACTATGCACTTTATTTTCAAAATTCAGCTGCCAGTTGTAAAATAAATTTACACTACTTGCTACAAAAAGCGTTACGATTTCCTAATCCTACACTTTATCCTCTGAGTATGGAGCAATTAAAATCTATTCTCTCTTTAAATAAAGATCGCATACCCTTTCTAAATAGATGTGGATCTAAAATTGCTACAGGTTGCTCTGAATATGAGGCTAATCTATTGGCAGATTTTTATAAGAGCCGAGGCCTTTATTGTAGGGTAGACAAGCAAACGCCACATGGCTCGAGCTTTGATTTTTATGAAGTGAATTTTCCTGAATATTATTCATATAATGACATTGTTACAGCACCACGCGCGGCATTAATTAGTGTTTTTTGCATGAATAAAGATGTGATGAAGAGAATTGATGGATTCTATTATTTATTGAATAAAACGATTATTCCTGAGATGATTGCGCAGAGCAAGGCAGCAAATACTGATTCAGAAATAAATATGCGCATGGAGTCCACTAGATATCGTCATGAACTCTCTTATAGTTTTCGACATCATGAATTTACTATTGAGTCAGATCATGAAAAGCTGGTGGCAGCAGAGATCGCAGACTTTTGTATGCAAAGAAATATTCCTTGCAGCTTAAAAGAGGCCGCTCATCGTTTCACTGCACAATGTGATACCTATTTTATTATATTTACCGTAGGCGATGCCATTAAAGACTCGCTTGAAATTTTACAAAGTCAAATGAGTAATGAAATTTCTGCTGCAAGAGTAAATTATACTGCACTCAGACCCTATTACAATAATGTCAACGAAGGTAAGCTTAAGGAGATAGGCCAATACGATGCAAGGTGTCATACAGAAAAGGGAGTCAGCCATCAAGCCATAAGGTATTAAGTGGCACCAAGTATTCAGTATTTAAGGTCTTAAAACTTAAATTTTCTGGGCTCCCTTAGATTGCACGCGCAGCGAAGCCCCCTAGTTTTTAATCTGGCGGCTTCGCTGTATTCTCAATGACAGATTTCCCCCACCTTTATTTAGACCGACAAATCCCTATCTCTCCATCCGGCAATGTCGCATTACATACGCTGGCTGTTTTGGACAATTGTTCATCAGAAACGGCAGCGCCGAATAAATTCGCATCGCTTAAGTCGGCATGATTTAATAAAGCATCCGTTAAATTGGCATAGGTTAAATTTGCGCCAGGTAATTGGGCATACGTTAAATCAGCACCGCGCAAGCGTGCGCCATGAAGGTTGGCATTGGGCCAGTTCACATGATAAAGCGTTGCACGGCTCATGCTGGCTTCATGAAATTGCGGGGTATCAAATTGTGTGTAGGCAAAATTTGCATAGTCTAATCCTGCGCCAATAAAGCGGACATAATAGCCACGATTTTCTGGGCTGACTTTTAAATGCGGCAGATCGCTGTAGGAAAAGTCGGTATACGATAATTCATTATTGTGTAGCATTAATCCTACGCCAATTAAATTTTGCGCATGAGCGTTTTGTAAATCCAGATCTTCAATTGTCGATCCATAAAAATAAGAACCATAAAGTATAGCGCCGCGATAATAATCATCGCCTAAAATTTCAGGCGATAAATTAATTTGATTAAAGTCACATTCATCACAACGTTGTGTAGTGATAAATGTTTCCAGGTGTTCAGGATTGTAGGCATAAGTTAATCCTGAAAAGAATACTGAGCAACCGACGAGGTAGCATAATTTGTGCATATTTTTTATCCTTTAATTGATACAAATAAATAATCCCTAGCCCCTGTCATCTCGAGGACTCTGGATGTACGAGGCCCCGTGATGACAGTTAGGCTTATGGGATCACATCAAAATGAGTGGTTACACCTCCTTTTATTGAACAACTAACACATTGCGATTACGCTCTAACGTGACTTCGCCTATGCCCTCGACCGCAAGCAGATCATCTACTTGGGTAAAGGGTCCATGCTGTTCACGGTAATTGACGATAGCTTGCGCGCGTGTGGGGCCGACCCCGGTGATATGTGTGGCCAGTTCTTCTGCGCTTGCGGTATTAATATTGACCTGAGCTTCTGGGGTATGGGCATACAGCGGGCTTAGGATTAAAAAAGACAGACACAAGATAAGATTAGATAAAAACGCACGATAGTTCATTCCATTTACTCCTATAAATAACATTAAATATCCGCATAAGCGGAATCTCCATGTCATTTATGATAAATGAATGCGTGTATTATTGCAACAATGATTTGATTATTTATTCAAGCTCAATAACGTGCCGATAAAGTTCTGGCAAAGGCAGCTGCATATAATCTTTTTCTATTTCTTTATGGACCATAGCCAATACATGAGGATTCATTTCTGCACGCAATAAGCCATAAATATGAGGGCCGGCTACCAAGACTAAGCGGTCAAACTCATGGGCATTGCGCCCCGCATCTAACGTATGGGCTACGGTTTTAATAAACTGTTTTAAATCAACGTCTTTAGCATTGGTGTGCTCAAAAGAAGCCGTGCGGTTATGGGACTCAGAGCGCCTATCCGTAGTAATTTCGCCCGCTTTCAAGCGTCCCTCAGCATGTTCCAAATCTTTAATTAAGACGAGTTCGCCCTTTATTTTGCCTAACGCATAAATTTTTGCCGCAGTTGCATCCGCTGCAACCACCCAAGTTGTAGTCATGAGTATTTACCTTCTGTGGTGGGATTTATTTGAATGAGTATATGTAAGGATAGGGGGAAGGGCAAGCTGGGGCGCTGTTCCAAGCTAATTTTCAGGACAACTGTTAAGATTTTATGCTAAAATCGCGCGCAAGATATTTTAAATTAGAAAAATTACCCACTCAAATAGTCATTCGAGAAACTTAAAAATATAATGAAAGAACAACTCATTGCCCGACTCAAGCAAAAACAAAGCAAAATTGCCATTATTGGTTTAGGTTATGTGGGGTTGCCCCTAGCCTTTACCTATATTGAAGCCGGATTCCACGTGTTAGGTGTTGATATCGATAAAGATAAAATCAAACAACTCTTACGGGGCCAAAGTTATATTCCTCGTATCACTGAACAACAACTCCTGAGCGCACTGGATAAACAGTTTGAATGCACCAGTGATATTTCATGCGTGACTGAAGCCGATGCCATAATCTTATGCGTGCCGACACCTTTATCGAAATACCGTGAACCGGATTTATCTTATGTGACGCTCACGGTTGAAAGCTTATTACCCCACTTACGTTCTGGACAAATCATTTCGCTGGAAAGTACCACTTACCCTGGCACCACTGAAGAAGTACTTAAACCGGCATTGGAAATGAGTGGCTTAAAGGTTGGGCTAGATATTTTTCTGGCCTACTCACCTGAGCGAGAAGATCCAGGCAATGAGCACTATACGACACGCACTATCCCTAAAGTATGCTCAGGCATGACGCCAGCCTGCTTAGAAGTAGCCGTAGCGTTGTATGAGCAAGCGATAGATACGGTCGTGCCAGTCTCAACGCCTGCTGCTGCGGAAATGACCAAATTATTGGAAAATATCCATAGGGCGGTCAATATCGGTTTGGTTAATGAGCTTAAAATTGTCGCAGAGAAAATGAATATCGATATTTATGAAGTGATCCGTGCCGCAGCGACTAAACCGTTTGGTTTTGTACCCTATTATCCCGGTCCGGGTATCGGCGGTCATTGTATTCCGGTTGATCCTTTTTACTTGACTTGGAAGGCCCGTGAATATGGGCTACATACGCGGTTTATTGAATTAGCAGGTGAAATCAATGGCGCCATGCCGAATTGGGTCGTGAGACAAATCACAAAAGCATTGAATGATCGCTATAAACCAGTTAAAGGCGCAAAGATTTTGGTATTGGGTTTAGCCTATAAACGTAATGTGAATGATGTGCGCGAGTCGCCCTCAATTATCATCATGGAAAAATTGCGTGAACGTGGAGCGGATATCGCTTACAGCGATCCTTTTGTAGCCACATTTCCAATGATGCGACAACATCAATTTGATTTAGCCAGCATAGAGATTAATGAAGAGAATATAAAATCATATGACTGTATTGTGATTGCTACGGCGCACGATCAAGTGGATTTTAAATTATTACAACAGCATGCACAATTAATCGTCGATACACGAGGCGTATATTCGATCGTGGCCGATAATATTGTGCACGCCTAAAAGGTATGGGATGAGTATTTTCCTTTCTAAAGAAAAACCTATTCGTATAGGCTTAATTGGCTGCGGGCGTATTGCGCAAAGTCATGTGAATGCTATTTTACATCATGCGCCGAAACTGAGCTTACATGCGGTGTGCGATATTAACCCTGTAGCCTTAAATGCACCGTTTTTACCGCAAACCTGTAAACGCTACTTTAAAGAGCAGGACTTGTTAAACGACAAGGAAATTGATTTAGTCGTGCTTTGCACTCCAAGTGGCTTGCATCCACAACAAGCCATTGCCGCAGCAAAACACAACAAACATGTCCTGACTGAAAAACCCATGGCCACCCGCTGGGAAGAGGGACTCGAGATGGTTGCTGCGTGCGAACAAGCACAAGTACAATTATTTGTCGTGAAACAAAATCGTTACAATCCGACTGTACAAAAAATTAAGCATGTGCTTGATGCGGGTGATTTTGGACGGATCTATTTAGTGCAATGCAATGTGTTTTGGACGCGGCCGCAAAGTTATTATGATCAAAGTCCTTGGCGTGGAACGTGGGCTTTAGATGGCGGGGCGTTAATGAATCAAGCAAGCCATTACGTTGATCAGATGCAGTATTTAATTGGTCCCGTGTGTGCTGTGCAAGCGATGAGCGCAACCCTTGCAAGAAAAATTGAAGCTGAAGATACTGCAGTCGTGAATTTACGCTACCAAAATGGTGCCTTAGGTGCAATCAGTGTGACAATGTTGACCTATCCAAAAAATCTGGAAGGATCAATTACTATCATCGGCGAGAAGGGCACCGTACGTTTAGGCGGGATAGCCTTAAATGAAATTACTCATTGGGAATTTCAAGACAAAACAGTCAGTTTAAAAGATGCCCAGATGGCAAATTATGAAATTGCTTCGGTATATGGGCTAGGGCATGTGGCTTATTATCACAATGTAATTGAAAGTTTACACGGAAGCGCACCTGCTGAGGTTGATGGTCGAGCGGGTTTACAGTCGTTAGAATTACTGACGGCTATTTATCGCGCGGTGCAGCAGGGCGACACTGTACATTTACCACTAAAGAGCACAAAAGAATGATTTCATCGGATGCGTTTATTCACGAAAGTTGCTATATCGATCCAGAAGTAAGCATCGGTTCGGGTACAAAAATTTGGCATTTTTCTCATATTTTATCGCGCGTGCAGATTGGAGAAAACAGCTCATTTGGCCAGAATTGTTGTGTAGGACCTGATGTGGTCATAGGCAATGGCGTCAAAGTACAAAACAATGTGTCGATTTATAAAGGCGTGGTGTGTGAAGATGATGTATTTTTAGGCCCATCGATGGTGTTTACCAATATTTTAACACCGCGCAGCTTTATTTCCCGTAAAGAAGAATTCAAACCCACCTTAATTAAAAAGGGTGCATCCATCGGTGCCAATGCGACCATCGTGTGCGGCATAACTATAGGCGAATATGCGTTTATCGGCGCAGGCGCTGTGGTGACGCAAGAGGTTAAACCTTATGCGTTAGTGTACGGTGTTCCGGCTAAACAACACGGTTGGGTGGGACAAAGCGGCTATAAACTGCAGTTTCATGAAGGCCTTGCCCTGGATGAGAGCGACGGTCTACGTTACCGTCTAGAAAACGAAACCGTGAGGGTAGAGCCTTAATGCAGATCCCATTTATTAATTTACAAGCACAATATCAAGCTTACCAAGCGCAGATTAATCAAGTGATACATACCGTATTGGATTCAGGGCAATACATTATGGGGCCACAAATAGATGAATTGGAAAAAAATCTAGCGCAGTACATTGGTTCTGAATATGCCATCACTTGCAGTAACGGCAGTGATGCGCAGCTCCTTGCGTTAATGGCGATTGGTGTGAAGGCTGGGGATGAAGTCATTACGACGCCGTTTACGTTTGTATCTACCGCTAGCATGATCGCTCTATTGGGTGCGATGCCTGTGTTTGTAGACATCAAGGCGGATACGTTTCATATTGATCCCGATAAAATGTTAGAAAAAATTACGGCTAAAACAAAAGCGATAATTCCGGTATCTATTTTTGGTCAAGTAGCCGATATGGATGAAATCAATGCCATTGCAGAACAAGGCCGGCAAAAATATGGTCACAAAATTTATGTCATCGAAGATGCCGCACAAAGCTTTGGTGCGGAATATAAAGATAAAAAATCAGGACATTTAAGCGATATGGCCTATACCAGTTTTTTTCCGTCTAAACCCTTAGGGTGCTATGGAGATGGGGGCGCATTATTTACGGATGATCCAGGGCTTGCAGATAAGCTTAAAAAGCTACGCTTACATGGCCAAAGCCAGCGCTATCAACATCAATTTATCGGCATCAATGGCCGATTAGATACGATGCAAGCGGCTATTTTAAATGTGAAATTAAACCATTTTCCTCAAGAGTGTTGTGTGCGTGCTGCGTTGGGTGATCGTTATACGCGTTTACTGAACTCAAGTAAAACTATTACTTGTCAAGGATTAAAGTCCGATCGCACGAGTGTGTATGCGCAATATTCAGTATTAAGTCCTAAACGCAGTCAAATTATAGAACGATTAACCGCTCAAGGTATTCCAACAGCCATCCATTATCCTAAGCCTTTACATTTGCAAGCATGCTTTGCTGACTTAAACCATCAAACTGGAGATTTCCCAGTCGCTGAGAAAGTCTCATCGCAAATATTTAGTCTGCCCATGAGTGCTTTTTTAACTGAAACGGATCAAGATTTTATTATAGAGGCATTACTCAATATGCCACTACTGGATTAGGCGCTATGATTAATTGGGGAAATTTTAAATTACCCTCATTGCGCCATCTTGAAGTGATGCTGCGTTTGAGTTGGTTTAATATTAAAAAAGAGTTTTCGTTGACTCATGCAGGGTTTTTATGGTGGATTATTGAGCCGCTAATTCTCATGCTGTTATATTATCTATTATTTGGGATCATTTTAAATATTCAAACAGAAAATTTCTTAGTGTTTATTTTAGCAGGAATCATTATTTGGCGATGGATGCAGATCAGTATAGTTCAGGCATCCACTGCGATGAGAAGTTATAAATCTTTAAATTCACAATTTTATGTGCCTAAAATCATTTTTCCACTTCAGACGGTGATCATTAATACATGTAAGTATGGGGTAGCACTGAGTGTATTATTGATTATCGTATTCTATACACAGCCACCCAATCCCAGTCACATATTGATTCATGTTGGGATCTTTACAGTGCAATTACTTTTTACAGTGGCTTGTGCATTACTTTTGTCAGTGCTAGTCAGCTTTATACCGGATGTGAGAAATATATTAAGTTTTGTATTCCGAGGTCTATTTTATATCTCAGGCGTGTTATTTGATGTGACCCGTTTGCCTGAGAAATTACAATTTTATTTACAGCTTAACCCTTTTAGTGTGCTAATCGAATCTCAACGAAACTTGTTACTTTATGATCAGATCCCATCTGTCATGCCATTGTTATGGATCCTATTTGGTTCATCCATAGCATTACTTTTAGGGATCTATTTGTATAATCGATTTGATAAATATTTTGCGAAATATATATGATGAAACCCATACTGGATATTGAAAAAGTAGGTCTACGTTACCGATTAACAAAAAAAAATAAAACGCTATTTGAGAAATCCTGGTATTGGGCTTTGCAAGATATTTCTTTCAAAATCTATCCTGGTGAGACTTTAGGCATTATTGGTAAAAATGGGGCTGGAAAAACTTCTCTTTTGCGTTTGTTAGCAGGGATCATTGAGCCTGATGCGGGTAGGGTGATTAATCATGGCGTCAGTGTGAATATGATGGGTTTGCAGACAGGATTTATCGGTGAGTTAAGTGGTTATGATAATATTATTATCACAGGGTTGCTCTTGGGGCATTCAAGTAAAAAAATATTAGAGCATATTGATGCTATCATTGACTTTTCTGAGTTACGAAATTTTATCTACAATCCTATAAAAACATATTCATCTGGAATGAGAGCAAGATTAGGTTTTTCAGCTGCTCTACATAACCAAGCGGATGTATTACTGATAGATGAAACTTTGTCTGTTGGAGATGCGGAGTTTAAAGCCAAATCATTAAATGCCATGCATCAAATTATGAAATCAAATAAAACTGTCGTATTAACTTCACACGATGAACTTATCATTAAACAGTTCTGCGATAGGGTATTGTGGATAGAAGAAGGTGTCGTGCGGATGTGTGATAAGCCTGATGCAGTGATGGTTGCTTATGAACAATTTACGAATGAATTGTTAAATATAAACCAAGCTGAAGAGGTGCAGCTCAGATGAAAATAGTTACCGTTATAGGCGCAAGACCACAATTCATTAAAGCTTCGGTAGTGAGTCAAGCCCTGCATAATTATCCCAATATCTCTGAAATCATAATCCACACTGGCCAACACTTTGATCATAATATGAGCGCGATTTTCTTTGAAGATATGAAAATTCCTCAGCCTAAATATCATCTAAACATTAATTCATTATCTCATGGCGCCATGACTGGTCGCATGCTAGAGCAGATAGAAACCATTTTAATTACTGAAAGACCCGATAAAGTATTGGTATATGGGGATACGAATTCAACGCTTGCTGGTGCCTTGGCTGCAAAGAAATTGCATATTCCAATAGCGCACGTAGAAGCGGGACTTAGATCATTTAATCAAAACATGCCAGAGGAAGTAAATCGCATTTTAACTGATCATATGGCTGATTTACTCTTTGCACCGACATCGTGCGCCGTGAGCAATCTTAAAAGCGAGGGGATTGCCCCCTCAAGGATCCATTACGTGGGTGATGTAATGTACGATGCTGCTTTATTTTATGCTGAAAAAGCAGAAGTGTTGCAAAATTCATTATTCTCAGATCTGCAAATTGAAAAAAATAATTATATCTTGGCAACGGTGCACCGTGAAAAAAATACGAATGACAGAGAACGGTTAGATAAAATATTTGCATTGTTAATTAATTTATCTGAAAAAATACCTGTTGTTCTACCTTTGCATCCGCGAACTAGAAAGATGTTGGCGGATTATTCAATTAAAATACCAGATTCTAAAAGTTTTAAGCTAATAGATCCGTTAGGTTATTTAGAGATTTTATTGGTAGAAAAAAATGCTACGGCAATAATGACTGATTCAGGTGGTATGCAAAAAGAGAGTTATTTTTTTAAAGTCCCATGTTTCACACTAAGAGATGAAACAGAATGGGGTGAGTTGGTTGATTTAGGATGGAATACACTTTTGCATTTGAATGATTCTATAGATGACGTAGATAAAGTATTTTCTGTGATTCGATCAAAAAATCAGCTTAAGTACGTCTCATCTTTGTATGGCGATGGGCATGCTGCAGATCATATCATTCAGTGTCTTATTAATTCAAAATAGGTAGCCATGAATAAGGAAAAAAGAATCGCAATGATAGTGATGAACCCATGTGTTCATGATAGTCGTGTAATTAAAGAAGCTGAGTCACTTGCTGGAGCAGGATATTGCATACGTGTTGTGTGTCTAATGCACGAGGGAGTTCCTCAGCAGGAGTTTATTAATGGTGTTGAGTATTACCGAGTATATTATAGAATCCCTTTTAATCTGAAATATAAAAAGATTAAGTTTAATGCTGCAGATAATACTCAGAAAACTACTTCGCTATTTAGGAAGATTTATTTAAAATTAATGGGAATATTGTACTATTTTGCAAAGAAGTTAATCCCTTTTATCAAGTATCATCTAACTTATTTTTCAGTAAAAAATGCTATTCTTAGCTTTAGTCCTGATAGTATTCATGCCCATGATTTGGTCACATTACCCACAGCAGTGACAATTGGTAAAAAATTGAATATTCCAGTTGTGTATGATGCGCACGAGCTTGAAGAGCATAGGATGCCAGTACAAAATTTTATTATCAGAAGTTTGGTGGTATACCTAGAACGTAAGTATATACCATATACTTCCGGTACTATTACTGTAAGCAATAGTATTGCTCAATATTTGGCAAATAAATATAAAATTAACGAACCTATAGTCGTCTATAATTCTCCAGATATTTATCCTGATGATAAACCGATTACTGATGTGAAAACAGAGTTAAATCTGCCACATGATATTCCCTTAATTGTTTACGTGGGTAGGGCGCAAGCCAGTCGAGGTGTAGAAGAGTTATTGCAAGCTATGCAGTATTTGCCCAATTATCATTTGGTTTTTGTGGGGCCAAAGGTTGATAGGTTTCACAGCAAATTTATTCAGATAGTTGAAGACTTAAAGGTATCAGATCGTATTTCATTTTTACCACCTGTTTCCATTCGCCATGTGGTCCCCTATATCTCAACTGCTGATCTAGGCGTATACTTTTTACAAAACACATGTTTGAACCATTATTATGCTATGCCAAATAAAATATTTGAAATGGTACTCGCTGGTTTGCCTGTGGTTGGTCCTGATCTTTTTGATATCAAGCAATTTTTGGATAAAACAAAAACAGGGATTATTGTGGATCAAACTAAGCCTGAATTGATCGCTGAAGCAATTTCTGAAGCTTTTGCTAAAAAGGATATTTTAAAACCCTCGCCAGAAGCATTGGGCAGATTAATTGAGCAATATGGCTGGGGTGCACAAGCAAAAAAAATATTACAATTATATGTTAAAATTTATGCGGTGAATAAGTGAATATCTGGTGGTTAAACCAGCATGCGGGAGCGCCTGACGAAGCGGGGCATACACGCAATTACAGTCTAGCGTATTATTTGAATAGGCAAGGCCATCAGGTCACTCTAATCACTTCAAATTTTAATCATTTTTCTTTAGAAAAAAGAACAGATAAAATATCGGAACAATTTATAAATGAAAAGGTGAATGGTATTGATTTTTTGTGGGTGTCTGGAAAATCACCAGGAAAGAGTTATTTCTCTCGATTGATAAGTATGTTCTCTTTTGCTCGTGTTTGCAAAAAACTTACTAATTTAAATCAATTACCTAAACCTGACATCATTATTGGCTCTAGCCCGCCTCTATTTACTGCCGATGCGGCGATGAAATTAGCCAAGAAAATGAATGTTCCTTTTGTACTTGAAGTAAGAGATATATGGCCCCAAGCGATTATTGATTTAAAAAAGACCAGCGTATATCATCCTTTAATGATATATATGAAATTCCTGGAAAGAAAATTGTATAAAAATGCATCTGGAATTATTGCAGCCATGCCTTATTTCTCAACATATTTACACGATCAAAAGATACGCGTTAAAAAAATAAAATATCTTCCCCATGGAATTGATTATGCACTGTTTACAGGTGTAATGCCATGTGTTCAAAAGGATAAATTCATCATTGTGCATGCGGGAAAGTTTGCTGTCGCTAATCATTTGGTAACTGTTTTAGAAGCAGCAGTGTTGCTGAAAACAAAATATCCTGATTGCCCTATCGAGTTTTGGTTAATAGGAGAAGGTGTCGATTATAAACCTTTGCAACAGAAGGCTATGAAGGAAAATCTTAATAACGTAAAATTTTTTAAACCACTGTCCAAGAATAAAATCTACGGATTTATGCAGCAAGCTGATGCATTGTTATTGCATGTAAAAAATGCAAATATTTATCGTTATGGTGCCACAACTAATAGATTATCTGATTATCTCGCTTCTGGACGTCCTTTAATTTATGCTTTTTCAAGTAATACCTACGATCCGGTTTCATCGTCAGAGTGTGGAATATCAATTTCTTCTGAAAACCCTGAGGCGCTCGCACAAGCTGCAGTTTTACTCTATAAGCTCCCACTTGAGCAGCGTGTAATAATGGGAGAACGTGGCATGACTTATGTGAAAGAAAATCATAACCTTGAAACCCTCTCTAAGGAACTGTCAGCATTCTTAATTGAGTGTTTATCAGTTAATGATCATATAAAATATTGAGCATGAAATGAAAACACTACTTAATTCGGAACTTCATATTTTTCACGGGCTTTCAGGTGCCGCAGGACAACCATTTGTAAATTCACGTGCGCTGCGCGAATTCGGCTGCCAATCTGATTGCGTTACATACACAAATAGTGGTTTTAATTATAGTGTAGATTATCAGCTCCCACAAAAAACAGATAAATTCAATACGAGTGTTGATTTCTTAAGAAGAAATCACAATGATTATAATGTTTATCATTTTTATGCTAAATCATTTTTTAATTTTAATTATGGAGTTGGTTTTCCTGTTGGCCAAGATCTAATGCTATTGCGCGCTGCAGGTAAAGCAATTATTTTTAACTATAGAGGGTCAGAGATTAGGTTGGCTTCTGATTTTAAAAAGTTAAGCCCATTTAATTATGTTGATGAGAATCCAGGGAAGATATTTTCACTGTTAAGAGAAAATGATTGTAAAACTTATATGAATTTTGTTAATAGCATTGCACATGCTGTTTTAGTACCCGATCCAGAGTTGCAGTCTTATGTGCCCCAAGCTATTATTGTTCCTCGTTCAATAGATTTAATAAGTTGGCCTTATATAGGCCAAGTTTCAAAGGACGATCCTTTAGTGGTGCATGCTCCGTCAAATGAAGCAATAAAAGGCACTGCTTATGTTTTAAAAGCGATAGAAGAATTGAAAAGCGAAGGATTAAAATTCCGTTTTGAATTAGTTAAGAATGTATCTAATGAGATAGCAAGAGAGCGTTATAAGGCTGCAGATATTGTTGTTGATCAATTACGAATAGGCTGGTATGGCGTTTTAGCTGCTGAATGCATGTCCTTAGGTAAAACAGTGATTACGTATATTAGAGATGATTTAGTGCATCATTTGCCTGAGCCTCATCCATTCATCATTGCAAATCCGCTGACCTTTAAAGATAAATTACGCGAGGCTATTCTAAATAGTCAGGTTAGATGTGAATTTGGATGTAATGCACGCGCTTATGTAGAAAAGACTCATGATGCAACTATAGTGGCAAAACAATTGCTTGAAATTTATAAGAATGCACTATTAAATCCAAAACCAATGGATATGAACGCAGCGCTTAGTTTTATTAGCAATCAAAGACAGCTACTTCGCTTAAATATCAAAAATGCTTATAATCGTTTATCTAGATTAACTCAGTGGTATATTTCCTTTGCACGGCAAGTGGGATATATAAAAGCAACGCGTCAAGCACTAGAACGATTTCTTAATAAGGCTTAGTCTAAATTAAGCTTTGAGATCGTTGTTCTTTATAAAATTAATTATTTTAGAAATGATTATATCATTTGTATTTTGAGAACGTATTCGCTGCGCAGCTGCTGCTGACATACGGGTAAATAACTTAGGATCTTCATATAGCTTTATTATCCCCATTGCCATGGCTTGTGCATCTTCTGAAGGAGCTAAAATGGCACAGGTTTCATCTGTAAATTCAGGTATTGCCGCAACACTATTGGTAATAGGAACTAGTCCAGATGACATTGCCTCATCGCGTGAAATACCATGACTATCCATGCGTGTTGGAGTGAGAAAGATGCCATATTCTTTATGTAATTGTGCAATTTCAGGATGCGTGAGGAAACGTTTTTCTATATGCACATTTTTAAATTGTGCTAATGGAGCTAATGTTTGATCAAACAGAGTGCCATCGCCAATCATAGTAAATTCGATCTCATTAAACCAGGGTTGCTTTGATAATATTAGTATGCAGGCAACGCTAAGATCATTGGCATATGTTAACGAGGCATAAGACTTAACTGAGAGTATTTTTTTGCGTTGCTCGGGGTTCTTGGGTTCATAAGTGAATAAATTAGTATTAATTGGATTATGTATAACCGATATTTTATTCTCTGGTAATTTAAATCCTAAATCCTCCTGGACTTCATTTGCAAAATGTTGAGATACAAACACAAGATGAAGATTTTCTGGCATGGGTTGTAATATACTTTTCCAAAAATCCATGCGCTTATCACTTTTAATTTTTGCTAGTGCGCGTTCTTCTTCTGATTTATAACTATAATCACGACGATGTGAAGATTGGATTTCAGAGCCATGCAACCATATGGTGACCGGTATGGTCGCAATATATTGCTGAATCACATCCCACATGTATTTATTATGAAAATGCACCAGTACTTGTCTATATTGGCCCACTGATAGGAGTTGATCCAGTACTTGTTGATTTCCTTGCATGATTATGACGTTATCAAATTCACAGTATTGAAACTCTTCATCGGGGCAAAGCTGAAATACATCTACGTTTAAGCCAGCTTCTCTATAGGCTTTAACACGATTGTGTATATTTGGCTTGCTATAAAGCTTTTCTTTGCTGGGATAGCCATTGGTAAGTAGTAAGTATTGTCCTTTGGCAAAAATGGGCTGCTTAAAAGAATAGGGATGATGTCCTAGGGTTAATGTTTTAATTGAGTTATTTCCGCTTGAAAAAATACGCAAACCGATACGCAACCATTTTGTTTGTGGTGGGATTTGTGCAAATGCAAATCTGTTGGAACCTATCAGTAATGAACCTATTTTATTTTTATGAGCATCTAAAAATGAGATGGCTAAGCTCATGACTAGCGTATGGCCACTGGTTTCTAAGTAACATTTCATAATTTTATCATGCTGTAATCTTTGGTATTTAATATCTTGTTTCGCATAAATGTATGCATGATCTCCATCGGCAAGATTAGATGTGACTTTGAGTTCGCTATTATTTATTTCAAATTGTATATCCGTATAGTGGTAAGGCAGGAAATATTGACCAAGCTGTTCTCCGGTTAATAAGGAGCACTGATCTAAAGGCATAACAGGGCAGGTGTTTTTTTCAAATGAAAATTTGTAGTATTTAATAAATCTAATTAAAGATCTGATCTTATTTTCAAAAGATTTAATTGCAATATTCATTCTAAGTACACTTATTCCTAATCAGCAATAAAATAATCATCCCACAATTTCTCTAAAAAAACCTTCCATGGCAGAATGTGAATATTATCAACAAATCTAGGCGTTTTTTCAAAACATACCATAATATAATGTTTAATATTACTTTTCTCTTCTTGCAATGCTTTTAGGCCTTTAAGATCAGTATGGGAAATAGTAGCAGAAGTTTTTATTTCAATAGCAATTTTATCATTCATAATAAAATCCACTTCCACACCGCTCGTCGAACGCCAATAATTGATAAGGCCATCAGGCGAGCGATAATCCACATAGGTATGTAACTCATGACAAAGATAAGTTTCAAATAATTCGCCGAATTCTGGAGATCCCGGCTTTACTTCGCTTCTATGTTGCAAAGTGCGCACCACCCCTGTGTCAAAGAAATAAAATTTTGAGGTGCTGAGTGGTTTTCTTTTTTTAGATTTTTTCCAAGCGGTCACTTCATAGCCAATTAGCGTATCTTTTAAAATTTCAAAATATTCATGAATCGTTGTTCTTGCCACTTGGGCATCATTTGCAATATTCGTATAGTTAATTAATTTTGCATTGCAAAGGGCTGCGACCTCAAGAAAACGACTAAAAGCAGGAATATTGCGTGATAACCCTTCAGCGGCAATTTCTTCTTTGAGGTACATGCCAATATAGGCTTTTAAATCTTGATCAACAGACTCTGAAAAATATAAAGAAGGTAATAAACCATGATTTAATGCACGTGTGAGGTCAAAATTTTCTTTTAATTCAGCATAACTAAGCGGATGAAAATGTTGCATGCGTGCACGACCACCCAATAAATTAACACCGCTGCGTTTTAGTTTTCGTGCACTAGAGCCTGTTAATAAAAAATGTATGGAAAATTTTTCAATAATTAAATGCACTTCGTCCAAAAGGGAGGGTAATTTTTGGATCTCATCGATGATAATGATTTTGTCTTTTGAAGTGATCTCTTCTCTTATTCTTTGAGGCGAATAACTAAGTTTAAGATAGGTTTCACTCTCTAATAGGTTATATATCCGATATTGACTCAAAGTGCGGTCAATCAACCATGATTTTCCGGTTTGCCGTGGTCCAATTAGAAAATAAGACTTATCTTTCAATAGCTTGTTTAAATCTAATTGTCGAGGGATGTTCATGTTAGTCCTGATAATGACAGCTCTATCGTCAATTTATCATATAATATGACGAAATAGTTGTCAATATCATTAGGCCGCAATAAATACTTCTTGCGATTTGACTGGCAAATCTGATAACTAACAAATCTTAAATTGCTTATCTTTACACATATAATTAAAAATCTCATTCGCCACAATCTTATTCCCATTTGGACTAATATGCATGGTATCTATAAAAATAGGTTCTTGATAACCATTAAACACTACACTTAAATCCAAAAAATTATCACAAGCGTTATGTTTTAAACACTCTTCAGTCCAAATCTTTTTTATCATTGCATATTGTGCTTCATATGATTTTTTCTCATCGACAATTCTTTGCTTTTCTGAATCCAGTAAATAATCCAGTTGATGAAATTCTGTACCTATATGCGAGGTGGGTTGTAACACAAATAAAACCGGAATATTTTTAGTTGAAAGCAAATCATAGGCAAGTAGCCAAGTATTCACAGTCATTTGTGCAGCTGCTCGTGCTTTTTTGGTATCGGTATCACAATTGCGGTAATTGTGTTGCTTTTCAAATGTGGCTAAAGGACGACTTGAAGATAGGTTTTTATTATAAGTCGTACTCATTGCTCTTTTGTCAAAAAAACCGGATAGTCTTTTAGCATAAGGTTCACTAAAAAAGTGGAAAACTTTATTAAAAATATGCTCTATTTCATCGCTTAATTTATAACCTTGCTCAGCCTTCTCGGTTAATTTTTTTATCATTTGTTTATGTTTGGGGTATTTTTCAATGCTGAGTCTATATTCATCTTCACGACTATGGGTGGGTAAAGCAGTGGTATTGGTATTACAATAAATACTATCATTAACCCCGTCATAAAAAACAACCACTTCAGGGGTTAAATCATTCACTAATAATATTTGTAATTGGATAAACTCTTGAAATGAAGTGTATCCTGATTCCCCTAGATTCCAAACATTTTGCAAAGAGGTTTTAGCAAAATAAGAGGGTATCGTTTCTTCATCTTTTGCACCGGTGCCCCAAATGGTAGAGCCGCCCATAAACCAAATGGAATCATTCATGTTGTGATTGTAAGATAATCTTGTTTTATATTGATCTTCCACATTGACTGATTGCCCAGTATAGGGGTTTCTGCGCCATTCAATAAAAGGACTATGTCCGGTCTTTGGTGCACTATAATCTGTAAAAATATTAATCGCATCCGCACGTTCATATTCATTGTAATTCGGATACGTTGCGCGGATGGTATTGGTATTAAGGTCTTTTACTTGATAAATCTCATCTTTTGTAATGAACGCATCCCATGCGCGCAAAGCCAATGATCCTAAAATTAATAGTATTAACAGCACGATCACATTGATAAAAACAATTTTAATCCAGCTCATATTTTTCTTCGTAGTTTTCTTTTAAGGCTTTATTTTGTTGATGTTTATAGAGAACACTGTTTCCAATGACCAGCATGTCGATGTCCGTTCCCATAAAGCAACGAAAGGCATCTTCGGGCGTTGCGACGATAGGCTCACCTCTGACATTAAATGAGGTATTAATCAGCATCGGACACTGTGTGTATTCTTTGAATTTTGTAATCAAGGCATGATATTTTTGATTTGTGTTTTTATCTACGGTTTGGATCCGCGCTGAATAATCAATATGTGTGACTGCAGGGATATTTGATCGACTGATATTAAGCTTATCTATCCCAAAAAGTGCCTGCTCTTCTGGCGTCATCGAAATTCGATGCGCGGGTTGTACATCTGCTACAAACAACATATATGGACTATCCGCATCCAATTCAAACCATTTATCCACGTCTTCTCTGAGTACGGAAGGCGCAAACGGTCTAAAACTTTCACGGTACTTAACCTTTAAATTGAGATTTTTTTGCATGGTTTTGGATCTGGGATCGGCAATAATCGAGCGTGCACCCAAGGCCCTGGGACCAAATTCCATGCGACCCTGAAACCAGCCTATGGTTTTTTCTTGAGTGAGTGCTTGCGCGGTAAGTTCAATCATTTTGTCTTCAGGGACTGTTTCAAATATACCGCCGCATGCGCTCAGCGCTTGCTCTATCTGTGCTTGTGAATATTGAGGCCCTAAGTAGGCGCCTTGCATGGTATCTGTCTGCGTAGTCTGACGGGGGTTATCCAACTCCTTATGCCAAACAGCAAGCGCTGCGCCCAATGCGCCGCCGGCATCCCCTGCAGCAGGTTGGATCCAGATGTTTTTAAATAAGCCTTGTTTTAATATTTTTCCATTGGCGACACAATTTAAGGCAACACCGCCTGCCAGGCATAAATTGGGGATAGAAAATTCTTGGGCAAGGTTTTGTGTCATGAGTAGCATGACTTCTTCTGTAACCGCTTGTATGGATGCAGCAATATCCATATGAAACTCGTTAAGATTTTCACTCTCAGGTTTTCTTGGGTTTTGACCAAAAAGTTGAGAGAATTTTTTATTGGTCATGGTCAAGCCGGTGGCATAGTTAAAATATTTTTGATTTAATCGGTATGAGCCGTCAGCTTTAACATCTATCAATTGATCTAAAATAATATTTTTATATTTAGGCTCACCATAAGGGGCTAAGCCCATTAATTTATATTCACCGCTATTGACCTTGAAACCCGTGTAATAAGTAAACGCAGAATATAGTAAGCCTAACGAGTGTGGGAAATGGATTTCTTTGATAATATCCAGTTTATTTCCTTTGCCTATGCCCACAGTGGTTGTGGCCCATTCGCCTACACCATCTAAAGTTAAAACAATCGCTTCATCAAATGGAGAAGGGTAATAAGCACTCGCTGCATGGCTAAAATGGTGTTCTGAAAAAAGTAATTTTTCCCGATTGAATTTTTTATCGATTTTTTTAAGTTCTTGGTGTAATAAATCTTTTTGAAATAGTTTTTCTCTTAACCACACACTCATTGCCATACTAAATGATCGCAAACCTTTGGGCGCATGGGCGACATAGGTTTCTAATAATCGTTCAAATTTAAGAAAGGGTTTATCATAAAAAGCGACATAATCAATATCAGCAAGTAGAATGCCTGCTTCGCTTAATACATAGTTTACTGCATGATGAGGAAAAGAGGGGTCATGTTTTTTACGGCTAAAGCGTTCTTCTTGTGCTGCAGCAATAATTTTGCCGTCGATAACCAATGCCGCAGCGCTGTCGTGATAGTAACCTGAAATACCCAGTATGGCTGTCATGCTAAAAAATCGTATAGATTAAGGGTGCCACTGCAGTGCCTTGACTAAATACCAGCAAGCTGCCGAGCAATAACATTACAATTAACACGGGTAATAACCAATATTTTTTGCGGGCTTTTACAAAAGTAAATAATTCTTTTAAAAACGACATATAGTTCTCTTAAAATTGATTTTTCATGGTGCCTACCGGTTCTTTACGCGAAATCCAATAGCTTGCTGTGGTTTTATTCATGCGCTGCGATAATAAATCTTTACCCATGGCTTTCATAATTAATCCCGTCGGTACGATGGTGAGAAAAAATAATAAAGCCATGACGATGGGCGTGACTACAGTTCCCAGTAACATGCCCAATTTAAACCATAATAGATTTGCAAGTTTCAAAGATTTTGGGATAAACAAGGCTAAAAATAATAGGGTACTCGCGATGAGTAGGGCCCAAATTCTAATGGTTTCATTAAATAGGACAGGCCAGATTGCAATGCAGATAAAAACAATAGCCAGCACTAGGCCAAAACTACGTTCAGTGCCTGGGGTGAGCTTATGTGCGTTCATGCTATTTAAATACCTTTAATAAGGCCTGAGATTTGTATAATTATTAAACAAATTCGAATGATAAGTAATTTTCAGGTGATGGTCAATTTGTTTATTTTAGCTAAAGATATGATTTTCCCCCTTTGTAAAGGGGGCCGGACCAGCGGTCCGGGGGATTTTAGCGATGCAGGATCTACATCAAACATCAAAAAATTCCCCCGTCCGAAGCGGCCGGCCCCCTTTACAAAGGGGGCA
>Ga0206845_1020_pt1 | contig 60583 bp, 46 predicted proteins | sample Alteio_BWOrgCont_19_FD_152887 | JGI IMG/M metagenome (GOLD analysis project Ga0206845, IMG submission 152887) | Enriched cells from forest soil in Barre Woods Harvard Forest LTER site, Petersham, Massachusetts, United States -... | ecosystem: Environmental > Terrestrial > Soil > Temperate forest >...
GATGACGACAACGGTCTTCTGTTCAACTACTTTCGTCTCGACCTTCATTTGTTCGGTGGAGGTCAACTTCCCGGAATCCTTCGCTTTCGTACGCATGCGCTGAACCGCGTCCATGACGTCCGATTGTTGGGCCAAAAAGGCATTGCCCAACTCTGTGGTCCATTTGATGTTGTCCGCGAGTTGCTTGACTACGTCAGGGAGTGCGGCAAGTCCCTGAATACTCGGATCCCAGTTCTCGCGTTGGACGGCATCCGCCAATGCCTTGTCTTTCAGGCCTTTGTTCTTCGCGAGCCATTGCTGCAATTGCACGAGTTCCAGCGGATAAGTGGTCGCGGCGAGCGTCTGTGCAAGCAGGGGATCGGGGTAGAGTGCGATCGGCGCAACCATGCTGTCCAGTTGATTAGCGGAAAGTTTGACAGGTGTTGCGGGAGCTGAGGAAGAAGCTCCCTGCTGGGCCATCAGTGGCACGTCGCCCGGAACCAGCAACGCCATACACAATAAGGAACATGCGCGAAGATAACTGTTACCTGAGACGGAAAGCATGTCTTTCTCCTGATGGCTCCCGATATCTATAAGAGACCGATCTACGGCGAAAGCATAACGTTACCTGCCGAAGCTGACCCGCCTGAACCGGTCGCCTCGAAACAAAATGCAGCGAGTCCACCAGGGACTTTAAAATTTTGGGGCATGGGGTCGTCTTGAGCGATTTATTACACAAATCACGGAGTGGCCGGCAGCAACTCGTCCTCGCGTGTTGAAGTCTCACCAGTCGTGCTCGAAACATGGATGGAGATGGTTATAACCCTTTCGGCTGGTGAGGCGCGCCGCCTGGCTCTGGCTGCACAGGGTTTCCATCGGCCGCGGCCCCGGCGCGTGACGCTACGGGATCTGCGCAATACGATTCGTCGGCTGGGGTTGCTCCAGATCGATTGCGTCAACGTAGTGTGCGCAGCGCATTACATGGTGCCATTCTCCCGCCTCGGACCATATGATCGATCCGCGTTCGACAAGCTGATTTACGGGAGCGGAGAGTTTGCGGAGCACTGGGCGCACGAGATCTCAATCATCCCCGCAGAAACCTGGCCGCTGTTGCGATACCGGCGTGAGACCGATCGCGTGCGTCCCTGGGGGTTCGAGAAGGTACTGGAAGAACGGGCGGACTACGCAGCATGGGTTCTTGCGGAAATAGGCCGCCGAGGGCCACTGGCTGCCGATGACCTGCCGCCACCGGAGGGTGTGACAGGTAGAATTCCCGGAGCGTGGATCGGAACCGTAACACGGGGTGTGCTGGAGGCCCACTTCCTGCGGGGGACATTGGCGGCGGTCGGCAGGCGCTCTGATTTCTCGCGAGTTTACGATCTGGCCGAAAGATTGATACCGGCCGAGCACCGCACCCGGCAGGTCGACTACGACGAGGGCCGCCGCGCGCTCCTGCTCCAGGCAGCGCGGGGGCACGCCGTGGGAACGGCCAGGGATCTCGCCGACTATTTCAGAATGCCCGTCGGAGAGGCCAGGCCTCGCTTACGCGAGTTAGTGGAATCAGGCCATTTGCACGAGGCCCGGGTCGAAGGCTGGCGGGAGATCGCGTATCTCGACCCGAACGCGAAGGCACCGCGAACCATCGAGACGGCAGCGTTGCTTTCGCCATTCGATCCACTGATCTGGTGCCGCCCGCGCGTAAAGCGGCTATTTGGGTTCGAGTACCGGGTGGAGATCTTTGTGCCGCCAGAAAAGCGCAAATATGGATTCTATGTGATGCCGTTTCTGCTCGGAGAAAAACTAGTCGGACGAGTGGACCTGAGGATGAATCGCGCGAGCGGTCGTTTGCGGGTGCTCGGGACATGGTTCGAGGAACGGAAGACAGCGGCCGTGGAAGCTGCGCTGGCGACGGAACTACGCGTGTTGAGGGACTGGCTGGCGTAACCACCGCGATCTCTTCCGAGGCGTTACGGCGACTGCCGCCCAAGACCGAGCTTGACGAAACGGTGTCGCTATGTTTCGGTGTTTACTGATATACTCCACGCCATCCAGTTTTTACACAAAGCGCTTGTTGGGGAACGGGCGTCGAGGAGTGGGGATGAAATACTTTGGTTCGGCGGTGATCGTTCTGGCGACCGCCTTGTTTATATCGGTTTTGATTTCGCTATCGAGTTCTGTGGCTATGCGTTGAACAAAGTCCTGCGGGCTTCGACCGCCCAACGCTGCGAAATTTCCGAAGGCGCACCGACAGACGTAACTTACTTTCCGACATTGCCCTCTCCTCAGTTTTCTAATAGTCTGGACTGAGCCAGGAGGCGACCCATGCGGATCGGCTGCATTCTCTTCCTTACCACCGCACTCACGTCAGCGGTACTTCACGCGCAAGTCAGTAAAGACGCCGGAACCGATTGGCCGCTCTATACGCACGATCTGGCCGGCTCGCATTATTCGCCGCTCAAACAAATTAACGCCACAAACGTCGGGAAGCTTGCACTCGCCTGGTCCTGGAAGCTGCAGGCTGACACCGTGGTTTCCACGGCAGGACGAGGCGGAGGCCGCGGCGGCGTCAACTCGGAAGCCACGCCCATCGTAGTGAATGGCGTGATGTACGTGCCCGCAGCGAATCGAATCGTGGCACTCGAACCCGAAACGGGAAGAGAAATCTGGAGCTATCCGGTCGGCGGTGCGGGGCTCTCCCGGCGCGGCGTCGCGTACTGGCCAGGTGATCGCACTAATCCGCCGCGCATCATCTTCACCGCGGGCAGCAAGTTGATCGGGCTGAATGCCGATAGCGGAAAGATCGATCCTGGCTTCGGCAAAGAAGGCCAAGTGGAGATGACCGTGGCGTACAGCTCCGTTCCGACCATATTCAAGAATGTCGTTATGGTGGGAGCGAATCCAGGTGGGCAGCCCACGGGCCCTCCGGGCGATGGTCGCGCTTTCGATGCCCGCACCGGCGCAAAACTGTGGGATTTTCATTCGGTGCCGCAACCCGGCGAAGTCGGCCATGAGAGCTGGGAAGGCGACAGTTGGAAAGGCCGCTCAGGCACCAACGTCTGGGGATTCTATCTGACCGTCGATGAAGAACGCGGAATAGCCTATCTGCCGGTGGCTTCGCCCGCCGCCAACTTTTACGGCGGCGATCGTAAGGGCGCCAATTTGTTCGGAAATTCCATCGTCGCGGTGGATGCGGTCACCGGCAAATATAAGTGGCATTTTCAGACCATCCATCACGATATCTGGGATGCGGACCCTCCCGCCGCACCGGGTCTGTTTGATGTCACAGTGAACGGAAAAAAGATCCACGCGCTGGCGGAGGTGACCAAGTCCGGCTGGATGTTCATTCTCGATCGCGTGACCGGAAAGCCGGTCTTCGGCGTCGAAGAGCGCGCAGTCCCGAAGTCAAACGTGCCTGGGGAAGAAAGCTGGCCTACACAGCCATTCCCTCTCAAGCCGCCGGCCCTTGCCCGTGTCAGCTTCAAGGCCGATGACCTGGTAACAGCGGGCGATACGACCGCCGAGCACGCCCAGGCCTGCCGCGAATTAGTGGACAAAAACGGCGGCGTGTCCGGCGTATTGAACGCAGGCCCCTATACACCCTGGCCTTTCCGCGTGGAAGGCGGTCCGGTAAAGAGTGCTGTGGTGTTTCCGGGCGGGACTGGGGGAGGCAACTGGGGCGGCACAGCCTCTGACCCGGCAACCGGATACGTTTTCGTCCACACGATGGACAACGGGCTGCTCGGCTGGGTGGAAAAGACCAAAGAGGGTTCTTCGCTGCCTTACGACAAGACCAGCCTGGACGGTTCCGGACCCGGCCGGGGCAACTTCGAAGTTCGCATGGGCGCCGGCGGGGCCTGGCCTTGCCAGAAGCCGCCGTGGGGTCGATTGAGCGCTGTCAATGCCAATACGGGAGACATAGCGTGGCAGATTCCGCTGGGGATTACCGAGCAATTGCCTGAGGGTAAGCAGAACACGGGCCGCAGCGGCGTGGCTGGCCCTATTGCGACCGCGGGCGGACTCGTCTTCATCGGAGCGACCAGCGACAACCGGTTCCGCGCCATCGATTCGAAGACCGGGAGGGAACTGTGGGTGACCAAATTGGACCGCGCTGCCAACGCCAATCCCATGACCTATCGGGGCAAGGACGGCAAACAGTACGTGGCTGTGGTCGCCACCGATACGCTTCTCGTCTTCGCGCTGCCTTGATAAGCGGATTGGCGGCAATTGGGATGCGACGCCATCACGACTGCATATACGAGGTGTACTTTGGAAACGGTTCACGGGTTATCGCAATTGATCGCGAAGTTCGGGTTCGTACGCGACGTCCCCGGCTGAGGAGCAGAACCGGCCTTCACCAGTTGGACCCGTCACCTTATTCAGCGCCAGATTCAACGCCAAGAAGCGGGCTCACCCGGTGTCGATGACTGCAGTAACAGGCCTTCGGAGACCGCGTGGGGAACGCTGCCGCTACGCTCCTGGTGTCCAAACTGCTATTGTTCGAGCGTGCGCTCCCAAATCAGGCTCGGAAAGATATTCGGCATCGAGATCGGCCTGCACTACAGCTGGTTTCTGATCGCTCTGCTCATCGTCGCTTCGCTCGATTCGCAATTTCATCAAAAGAATCCGGAGTGGGGAGACAGCGCCATTCTGGCGATGTCGATCGTCACGGGCGTGCTGTTTTTCGTCTCGCTGCTGCTGCACGAGCTGTCCCATTCCCTCTTTGCCAAATCACGCGGCTTGCCGGTCAAGGAGATCACGCTCTTCGCGCTCGGCGGCGTGTCGCAGATCGAGAAGGAGCCGACGAGCGCCAAAACGGAGTTCTGGATGGCGTTCGCCGGTCCCCTGATGAGCCTGCTGATCGGGTCGATCTGCATCGGAGCCAGCTTCCTTGCGGGCGCGGTGACGACGCCGTTGAAGGCCATGCTTTCCTGGCTCGGCTACATCAATCTTGCGCTGGCAATTTTTAATCTGATTCCCGGGTATCCGCTGGATGGCGGACGAATTCTGCGTTCCGTCATCTGGTGGAAGACCGGCGATGTCGACAAGGCGACGCGCCTGGCGGCGAAAACGGGGCAGGCCGCCGGGTTCCTCTTTATCGCGTGGGGAATCCTGCAGTTCGTGGGCGGAGCGGGGTTCGGCGGATTGTGGATCTCATTCATCGGCTGGTTCCTGTTGCAGGCCGCAGGCGAAAGTTACGTGCAGGTGGGGCTCAAACATGCGCTCGAAGGCATAACGGCGCGGGATATCATGACGCGGGATTGCCCGTCTCTCGACGGCAATCTGAATATTCAGCACTTCGTCGACGAGGAACTCCTCAAGACGGGGAAAAGGTGCTTTCTGATCCTGCAGAATCGCGAAGTAGTGGGCCTCATAACGCCGCACGAGGTCAAGACCATCGAGCGGGCGCGCTGGCCGTACACGACGCTTTCCGACGTGATGCGGCCTCTCGAAGATCTGCATACAGTTCCGCCCGAGACGCCGTTGAAGAATGTTCTGGAGATCATGGGCCGCGAGAACCTGAATCAGCTGCCCGTGATGACGAACGGCCATCTTGACGGGATACTGTCGCGCGCGAATTTGCTGGAGTATCTTCGAACCAGGGCGGATCTGAAAGTCTGAGTTGCGAACGCCGGGCCCCGTTTCCTGCATTGCCCGGCGTTCGCGGAGAGCGGCCGGCGGCTAGGCGGCTGCCGCGCCCTTGACCAGTTCCACTTCGATTTCGAGCTTCATATCGTCGCCGATCATGAAGCCGCCGGTTTCGAGCGCGGCATTGAACGTCAGGCCGAACTCGCTCCGCTTGATTTTTGTAGTCGCAGACGCGCCAATCCTCACGTTGCCCCAGGGATCTTTGCCTTCGGGCGTCGGGCCTTCCACTTTCAGCGTTACGGGCTGCGTGACGCCGTGAATCGTCAGGTTGCCGGTGATGGTCGCGTCGCCACCGTCGAGCGCGACCTTCGTGCTTTTGAAAGTGATTGAAGGATATTTCTCAACGTCCAGAAAGTCGGCGCTCTTCAAGTGTCCGTCGCGCTGATCGTCGTTCGTCTTGATCGAACTGGCGTCAATATCGGCTTCGACCGTCGCGCTTGTGGGGTCGTCCGGATCGTATTCAACGGTTCCCTCTATCTTGCTGAATCCTCCCCGAACGTTGCTGATCATCAGGTGACGGATGCTGAAGTTCGCGCTGGAATGCGCGGAATCGATTTTGTAAGTGGCTTTCATAGTCTCCTTTTCCGACGTGGCAGACATTCTTTCATACCACCGACTCTGATGAGACGGCAGCGGCACTGCGCTTCACATTTCATGCGGATTTCGGCTCGCACGCGCCCACCGCGGGCAATGGCCGCGGATAATAGTGGATACCAGAATGAATCGAATTGATTTTCACATGCTCGGCCTGCTGCTTGCGTGTGCCGCCGTTTCTCTTGCAGGTTGCGCCAGTCAGAAAGCCGAACCGGAGAGCCGCGTTTCCACTGCGCCGGATCCGAGTGTAGTGGCGGCCGCGGGTCCGTCGGCTCTTCCGGGAATGCCTCCGGTTGAGAACCCCTCCGATATTTATGCCGCCGACCACGCGGGGAATCTCAGCCCCGTCGTCCGCGATTTTCCATCGCGAGTTTACGTGCCAAACAGCGGCAGCGATACGGTCGATGTGATCGATCCGAAGACTTTTACGATCATTAACCATTTCAAAGTCGGACATCAGCCGCAGCACGTCGTTCCGTCGTACGATCTGAAACGTCTCTGGGTGTTGAACGATCTCGGCGACAGCCTCACCGAGGTCGACCCTGTTACCGGCCAGAAGGGCAAGACGGTTCCCGTTGAGGACCCCTACAACATGTACTACACGCCCGATGGCAAGTTTGCCATCGTCGTGGCGGAGGCAAGACAGAAGCTTGACTTCCGCGATCCGCAAACGATGAAACTCGTGGATTCCGTGCCCGTCACTTGCAAGGGCGTCGACCATATGGATTTCACGGCGGACGGTCGCTTTCTCATCGCGAGCTGCGAGTTTGCCGCGAAGGTGATTAAAGTTGACGTCGCCAGCCATAAGGTAGTCGGCGAGGTCATCCTCGAAAAGGGGGGAATGCCGCAGGACGTCAAGACGTCGCCGGACGGGAAAGTCTTCTACATCGCCGATATGGAGGCCGACGGCGTTTACCTCATTGAACCGGACTCCTTCAAACGCATCGGCTTCATACCTACTGGGAAAGGGACGCACGGACTGTATGTCAGCCGCGACTCGAAGGTCCTTTACATCTCCAACCGCGGCGAGGGCAGCATATCGATCCTCGATCTCGCCACTCGCAAACTGATCGCGAAGTGGAAAATTCCGAACGGCGGAAGTCCCGACATGGGAGGCGTCTCCGCCGATGGCAAGGTGCTCTGGCTCTCGGGCCGTTACAACGCAGAGGTTTATGCGTTCGACACGAGCAACGGACATCTGCTGGCGCGCATTAAGGTCGGCAAAGGCCCGCACGGGTTGTGCGTTTATCCTCAGCCCGGCAGGTACTCGCTGGGCCATACCGGCGTTTTCAGGTAAGAGTTTATATAAGATGGATGTCGCGTGAAACGACATCTACTGATACCACTGATCTGCCTGGCGTCCGGAACGCTCGCGTCCCTCTCCGCGCAGGATTTGACGATCGCTAATGCGCGCATTATTACGGCGAATGGCGCGGTGATTGGGCGCGGATCGATCGTCGTTCGGGGCGGCAAGATCGTTTCGGTGGCGGCCGGCGCGCCATCCGCTGCAAGCGGCAAGACCATCGACGCCAAAGGTATGACCGCCATGCCGGGGTTCATCGATGGACACCGGCATATCAATACCGGGCCGAACGAGAAGGCGCAGATGCAGGCGCTGCTCGAAGCCGGCTACACGACCGTGCTCTCCGGAGGCGGTCCCGCGGACGGAAACATCACGTTGCGGGATCACATCGATAAAGGGCTGATCAACGGCCCGCGCATCATTCCCTCCGGCTCCATAAGACTGGCGAATAATACGCCGGACTCGGCGCGGGCCGAGGTGCGGAAGATGGCGGGGATGGGAATCAAATTCACCGGCGAGATCGCACTCACGCCGGTTCCGGGTCCTTCGGAGAAAGAAGTGGAAACTCTCAAAGCGATCGTGGATGAGGCGAAGAAGGTCGGCGTTATGGTGCAGGTTCACGCGGTAAGTTCCAGTGCGATGATCGCCGCCGTGGATGCCGGCGTGCCGCTGCTGGTGCACCTTCCGAACAAAGACTGGGTGAGCGCCGCGGACGCGAAGAAGGTGGCTGCCGCGGGAGTGAAAGTGCTGGGCACGGTCAGCTTTGGTTCGCCCGTCTTCGGGGTGTTCGCCGACGATAATAAGCCGCGGTTCCGTGACGGCAAGCCGTGGCCTGATTCGATCGTCGACGGGGATGTTCTGGATGGCGCACGCATCGGTCAGGAAGCCGGCTTTATGCCGGTGAATGCGCGCACGGTCTGGGACGCGGGCGTCATTCTGGGTTACTGCACGGACACTACCTACGACCCGAAGGCCGGGCTCGACCATGAGCTAAAGATGCTCAATGTGATGTTCTCCATGAAGGACCTGATCAAAATGATCGGGCCGAATACGGCTTCCTACATCCAGATGGGCGACCAGCTTGGGACGCTGGAGCCGGGCAAACTTGCCGATATCGTTCTTCTGGACGGCGATCCGCTGGAAGGTTACTGGAACTGGCTGAAAACGAAAGTGGTGGTCAAGGGCGGCGTCATAGTCGTTGATAAACGATAAGGCGCCTTTCTCCGAACCGTTACAGCAATTGCATCCCCGAGTCCACAAACAGAATATTCCCCGTAACACCGCGGCTCAAATCACTGGCTAGAAACACGGCTGCGTCCCCCACTTCTCCCGGTTCTGTAGTGTGCCGCAGCGGTGAGCGCTCTTTTGTGGCTTCCAGCATGACCGACAGATCTTTCACCGCGCGCGCCGAGGCCGTCTTTACCGCACCCGCGGAGATCGCGTTCACCCGGATCTTTTGCGGCCCGAGGTCGCGTGCCAAATACCGCATTGATGCCTCAAGCGAGGCCTTCGCCACGCCCATTACGTTGTAGCTCGGCATCGCGCGCGTCGACCCGATATAGGTCAATGTCATAATCGACCCGCCGTTCGTCATCAAAGGAGCGACAGCGCGCGACAGCGCGACAAGCGAATACGCACTGACGTTCTGCGCCAGCAGGAATCCGTCGCGTCCGGTGTCCAGAAACAGACCCTCCAGATCCGCCCGATTCGCGAACGCCAGGCTGTGAACCAGCGCGTCGACCGGTTCACCAGATTCGCGCAGGCTCGCCGTGAGCGCATCGAGGTCGTCGTCTTTGGTGACATCGCACGGCAGCATCCGGGCAATCGGTATGCCGGCCGTTATGCTTTCAACCGTTTCCCTCTGCTTCTCATTCAGGTACGTCAGAACAATCCGGGCGCCTTCGCGTGCGAACGACTCAGCAATTGCAAACGCCAGGCTCCACTTGTTCGCCACTCCGGCGATGACCGCCGTTTTTCCTTCGAGCAGTTTCGACATGAACCTATCAGCCTAACGCAGGCGGGGTGTCATTCTGGGGGTGTAACTCTGTAAGCAGCGAGCGACCTCTGCGCCGGATACTCCTTCTCGTCGTTATCCTGATCGTCTACGGATCGCTTTATCCGTGGCATTTCGTCCCGCATCACCTTGCGGAGAATCCGCTCCGGATTCTACTCCATTCGTGGCCCCCTGAGGCGCCGCGTTACTTCTTTGAGGACGCGGTGGTCAACATCGCACTCTATCTTCCGCTCGGTTTCGCCGCATATCTGACTTTCCGTAGATCCATTCTGGCGCCCATCCTCCTCGGCTTGCTGTTATCGAGCAGCATAGAAATGGCTCAGCTCTTTACGCCTACCCGGATCACCAGCATGGCGGACGTGATCTCAAATGTGGCGGGTTCCGCGCTTGGGGTCATCGTCGCGGTTGCGTTCAGAGGGGTGCTCCGGTGGCGGCCTTTACACTTCCACCCCCTGTTGCGCGATCGGGGCGCACTGGCGCTGATCCTCTGCTGGGCAACGTCGCTTCTTCTTCCCTTCTTTCCGGTGCTTGGTCTTTACCTGCCGCATCGTAAACTGACGCTCTTTCTGCATTCGCCGGCATTTACGCTCTTGCCGTTCGCTTCCGCGGCGGCGGTATGGTTTGCCCTGGGTCTGCTGATTGAAGCCACCGGAGTGCGCTTCCCGCGCGAGTTAACCGCGCTGACGCTTCTGGCGATACCCGCGCAGGTACTCGTCGCGAGTCGTCAACCCGTCCTTTCTCAACTGACCGGTGCGATCGCGGGAGCTCTGCTGTTCGCCGTACGGCCTCGTGCGCGAAAGGTGACTTTACCCGAAGCGTGCGCCTTCGCAGGAATCGTTATTTTCCGCGGTCTCTGGCCCTTTCGCTTTGTGTCCGCCGCGGCTGCGTTCGGCTGGATACCGTTTACGGGCGCTCTGACCGCGGCATGGCTGCCGGCGCTGCTCGTCCTGAGCGAGAAGGTGTTTTATTATGGCGCGGCGGTCTGGTTACTCCATGCCGCCGGCATCCGTCTGGTGCGGTCGACGGCAGCTGTCGCCATCGTTCTTGCCGCAATCGAGATCGTGCAAACCCATTTACCCGGTCGGACGCCTGAAATCACCGACCCGCTGATGGCGATTCTCATCGGGTTCGTGCTGGGCGCTCTCAATTCGGCGGAACATCACCCAAATCTTCAGCCCGATTTTCAAACTTCGTCATCGAATGGATGAATACCAGATCGACCTTTCCGATCGGCCCGTTGCGCTGCTTGGCCAGAATCAACTCCGCCACGCCTCGGAGATCTTCGCGGTCCCGTTTGTAAACTTCCTCGCGAAAGATAAAGCCCACCAGATCGGCGTCCTGTTCGATGGATCCAGATTCGCGCAGATCGCTCAACTGCGGCCGGTGATCGCCCACCCGGGTTTCCGTGGCGCGGCTTAACTGCGAAAGCACCAGAAACGGGCACCCGAGTTCCTTTGACAGCAGCTTCATGCCGCGCGAAAGCTGGCTGACTTCCTGGTTCCGGTTTTCGGTGCGCCCACGTACGCTCATGAGCTGCAGATAGTCCACAACCACCAGCCCGAGTTTCTGGCCCGATTGCTGCAGCCGCCGCAGCTTGGCGTGCATGTCCATCAGATTGATGCCCGCGGTGTCGTCGATGTAAATCGGCGCTTCGACCATCTGATTCGCCGCGGCGCGGAGCTTCTGGCGCTCGGATTCGTTCAGATATCCGGCGCGGAACCGGTGACTGTCCACGCGCGCCGCCGCGCACAACATGCGCGTCAGCAGCGACTCCTGCGACATTTCAAGTGAAAAAATCGCGACAGGCTGGAACAGCCGCGCGGCCACGTGCCAGCAGATATTCAGCGCCAGCGCCGTTTTGCCCATGGAGGGACGGGCTGCGAGGATGATCAGTTCGCCGGCATGGAGACCGCCGGTCATTTCGTCCAGCTTCGTAAAACCGGTGCTGATTCCCTTGATCCGTTTGCTGGGGTCGAGAAACGCATTGAGACCGCCCTCATAGCCCTGGATCACCTGTAGCGGGGTCTGGAGGCCCTTTTCCGACCGCGATTCGCCCAGCCGCAGCAGAGTCTCTTCCGCTCCGGCCAGAATCGCCTCCGGCTCGTCCTCCGCCATCAGCGCCCGATTCATCAACTGCTGCGATGCAACGGCGATGCGGCGCAGCGTGGCCTTGTCGCGGACGATCTTGACATAGCTGTCGAGATTTGAGATGTGCGGCAGCCCGTCGTCGAGTGAAACCAGATAGCTCAGGCCGTCGACCGATTCCAGTTCGTTGTACCGCAGCAGTTCGTTCGCGACCGTGACCCGGTCGATCTTCTCCCCGCGCTCGTGCAACTCGCACATGCGCGCAAAAATTCGGCGATGTTTTTCGAGCGCGAAATCGTCGTTCGTTACAATTCCGGCAATATCGATAAAGCGCGTATGGTCGAGCAGGACCGATCCGAGGATGAACCTTTCAGCATCGATGTTGGCGGGAAGACCCTTCTGAAGCGCGACGGCGGCTGAAGACATGGCAGCGGAACTCAAGGTAACCGCCTTTGCCTGTTGATTACAAGTGTGAATAAGAAAATTGCATCGGAGGTCGCCGAAAGCGTATTCGGCCGGAGGCCGGCGTATGCAAAATCCACAGCCTCGGAAACGAAATCCACAAGAACATCTTACCGCTGAAATGTTGCGACTTTGAGATTGTCGAGCCGTTTGGCTCGACGCTGCCGGGATTGGCCAAAAAAATTTGAGATATTTCCGCTCGGAGACTCACTAAACCTGCGTAGTGTCTCAGCCGATGTATTTCATGGAGGTCAAACGAGAGATGAACGATCCTGCAGTAAGGCAAATTCTGGTCTGTGATACCCAGCCCGTCGTGATAGAGGGGGTCCGGGGGTTGCTCGGCCGGTGTGACGACCTGCGGTTTGCAGGCTCCGTGTCCAGCCTCGACGCGGCTTTCGAACTCATCCGGGGCCTGAACCCGGCCGCCGTGGTGATCGACAAGTTAATGGGAATGCCCGCCATTTCCGAGTGGTTGCGCCGCGTCGCCGCTATGGGCGCGAAAACCGCCCCCGTAGTCTGGGGCAGTGCAATCACTGAATCGGAAGCCTTGCGATTGCTGCAGGCAGGAGCGCGCGGCGTGCTGCGCCGCACCTCGGAGCCGCAAACATTGCTCATCTGTCTGCGGTCTGTGACTGTCGGGCAGACGTGGCTGGAGGATGGCATTTTCGGTGACGCGGAGAAGTTGAGCAGTCCCAGGCACTCGCAGCTCACGCCGCGCGAACAGGAAGTGGCCGAACTCGTCGAAAAGGGTCTGCGTAATCGAGATATCGCCCGCAACTTGGGCATTCAGACCGGTACTGTCAAGATCCACCTGAAGCATATCTTTGAGAAAACAGGCGTTCGGGGACGTTACGGTCTTGCTCTGAGTGGATTGCGCGAAAAAGGCACGCTCCCGCTGCCGCCCGCGTTTTAACTTTGCCTGCCGTCCGCCGCCGCCCAGGCCGACCAGCCGACGCCGGCGATGACGGCCTGCACAGACACGACCAGCGCGACGCAACCCGTCCAGCCGAACGCCTGCCATAACCATCCGGGAGCGGACCCGCCGAAGGTGCCACCGATGTAGTAAAAGGTGGCATAGAGCCCGAGGGCCAGCGCGCGGTTCCGCGTCGCAGCCATGCCCACAAAGCTGGTTGCCGAAGATTGCGAAATAAAGACGCCCGTACAGTAGATTCCAAGTCCCGCGATAACCACCGCGAGCTGCGGCGCAAGCGTCATCAGCGCCCCTGCGGCTGTCAGCATCGCCGCGTAGAGCAACATCCGGCGATGCCCCTCCCTGTTCGCCCTCCTTCCAGCCAGAGGCGTCACGACAACCCCAGCCAGATAAACGACAAAGATGAACCCAAGAGGGCCCGGACCGAGCGAGAACGGAGGAGCCGCCAGGTGAAACGTCACATAGGTGAACATCGCCACCTGGGAGAAAAGGACGCAGAACCCGACTCCGTAAGCGCCCAACAGCCGCGAATTGCGGAGGTGCTCAAGCGTCGAGGAACCCATCGAATCTGCCACTGGTCTTAGTGATCGGTGAGTGAAGCCCGATTCTACGGGGAGCCGCACTGCCAGATAGGCCGCAACGCACAGATTAATCGCGGCGAGCAAAACGAACGCCCACTGCCAGCCCCAATGCTCGGTTGCGAATCCTGTGATGACACGCCCGCTGAATCCGCCGGCGACGGTGCCGCTGATGTAAGCCGAGATCGCGACTGCTGCGCGGTGCGGCGGCCACTCGTCATGTATGTACGCGGTGGTGACGGAGAAGACCCCTGGAGTCGCGACTCCCTGCAGAAAGCGCCAGAAAAGAAGCAAACCGAGGCTCGTGGATGTGGCCGCCAGTAAAGTTGTCAGCCCGAGGAGCAGAGTGGAAAGAACGATGACGCGTTTGCGGCCCACGCGGTCGGCCAGGCGCCCGATCAACGGCGCGGCGAGCGCCACTCCCAACGTCGACACCGTCACCAGGAGGCTGATCCGGACCCGGCTCGCATGAAACAGATCCGCAAGCAGAGGCAGGATAGGCTGGGGCGCGTAGAGCGTCAGGAAGGCGCAGATGCCCGCGAGGACAACGGGGAAGATCGACGGTGTCGCGACCTCCACCGCACGGGCAGACTGGTTCACGCGGGATTGGCTTCGAGCCGGGCGGCGTCTTTCGAGATGCGAGCGACCGGATCGCCGTCGCCCAGGCGGTAATAGCCGCGAATACGGCCCTTCTGATCGATCAGAACGAATCGCGTGCTGTGATCCATTCCGGCGTCGAGCGTCCCCAGCTTGAACGCATCGCGATCGAGCATATTCAAAGTCCCGGGATTTCCCGTTAGAAACGTCCAGCGGGAGTCATCCGCCGAAAACTTCCTGCCATATGCGGCGAGCGCCTGGGGAGTGTCGCGCTCCGGGTCCACGGTAAAAGAGACCAGTTTCACGCCCGGTCTGGTGGCTTTCTGGATCTCATGCATGTGCGACGTCATGCGGGGGCACGGCCCCTCGCAATTGGTAAATATGAAATCCGCAACCCAGACATGTCCGTCAAGATCGGAGCGCTGAAACTTCTGGCCCTCCTGGTCGAACAGTTGAAACTGCGGAACCTGGCCGAGCACGGGAAGCGGCTTTTCGCGCCCGCAAGCTCCGAGAACAATTAATAAGAGAAGAAGCGAACCAGTCTTGAAGTAAAGTTTCATTTCACTACAGAGGAGGACGATCGAAAACCATCAGCCCGTAGATCATCGGCAGATAGATGATCGATGCGAGCAGTACTCGCCGCGCCCGAACGTTCGTACGATCGAACGCGACTCGAACCCCGGTGTAAAGGAACCATCCGCCCAGAATCAGAGCGCCCACCAGATAAACCCTGCCGGACATTCCGAGCAGCACCGGGAAAAGACTCACCGGGATCAGCGTGGAAGCGTAAAGGATAATCTGGCGCCCGGTCGACATACCATCGGGCTCAACCACAGGCAACATCAGGATGCCGGCGCGGGCGTAGTCTTCGCGATACATCCATGCGATGGCAAGAAAATGAGGGAATTGCCAGATGAAGAGAATCGCGAACAGAGTCCACGCTTCGGGAGTGAGCGATCCGTGAGACGCGGCATAACCCATCAGCGGAGGCATAGCCCCGGGCAGCGCGCCGATCACGGTGGAAAGATGCGAACGCTGCTTGAGCGGTGTGTAAATAAAGAGGTAACTGCCTAGCGTAAACGCGCCCAGCATGGCGGCCAGAATGTTCACCCCGAGCGCCAGTTCCGCAAATCCCGCGACCGCAAGTATGATCCCGAATCTGAGCGCGTTGGGAGCCGTCATTTTGCCCGAAGGAAGCGGCCGCGCTGAGGTGCGGCGCATCAGCAGATCCGCGTCGCGTTCATACCATTGGTTGAGCGCGGCTGTGCCCGAAGCTATCAATCCCGTACCAATCAAGGTATGAATCAGTAGTGGCCACTGCAGGACCCCTGAGGCTCCGAAGAAATAACCCACCCCCGTGCTCATGAGAATGAGCCAGGTGATGCGCGGCTTCGTGAGTGCGATGTAATCCCGCATGATGGCATGCCGCTCAGGAGGTAGCGGTAAGCCCTCCCTGCCGGGAGCGCGCCGCGGCGAGCGCGGTTTCAGGCGCCATCACGTTTCTTCGAACCAGAATGGCCAGCGCGACGCTGGCGGCCATGGTAAGCGCTCCAACGGCGACGTGCAGTACCGTAAACGTCACCATCAACGGCATCGGCTGCACTGCGTCGGCCGACGCGATCCGGCTCATGTAAGCGGCAATTCCCAGGAAGACCTGGCAAAAAGTGACCACCAGCAGGGCCGTCGATGCCAGGCGCAGCTCACGATTCCCGGAGTAATGCAGCAGAATGCGCAATGCAACCCAAAGTATCACGCCGGTGACGATTGGAGCGGCCGAGATATGGTAAATCGAACCGATGGCCTTATGACGTGCCGCCGCACCCAGCGCAAGCTGGCCGAGTACGCAAAACGGCGCCAGCAGGGACAAATTACGGATCGGAAACTTTGGATTCTCGTCGACCGGAGTGGGGCCACGTAACCACCAGTCCGAGGTAAACAGCGCCATCGCAACGGTTGTCGAGAAGAACAACTGCGCGAGACACGCATGGGACGTTGAAATCCACCAGGGAAGCAGGTAGAGCACCGTAAGTCCGCCCAGCACTCCCTGCAGGATCACCGCGAGCAGTGCGGCCACGCCCAGCCGGCGGAGCCATCTCCGGCGTTCCGCGCGGAAGAGCCAGACCAGCGACACGATAGTAAGGATGCCGACCGTGGTGGCGACCATCCGGTGGCCATGCTCATAAAGGATGCCGCCCTCCATCGGCGGCATCAGCTTTCCATAGGACAAGGGCCAGTCGGGTACAGAAAGCCCGGCGTCACGACTCGTCACCAGGCCACCCGCGACCACCAGAAGCAGCGTGCAGAATGCAAGTAGAATCGACCACCGGTACAGGCCCGGATGATAATCGCGCGGAACTCCGGAATCAACTGCCATAACTAAAATCCAGTGTGGCGCTCCCGGTTGGCGCGACAGTCACTTTGCCTTCTTTGCGGCCGTACTTTTCGTGCACGGCTTCAATCGTATAGGTGCCCGGGGGCACTCCTCTTAAGATGAACGTCCCGTCGTCACCCGTCACCGCAAAGAAAGGATGGGGCGACACGCCGATATAGCTGCGCATCCAGGGATGCACGCTGCAAGTCACGGGGAAAAGAACTTCCTGGGATTCGAACCGCTTGTATTTGTGCTCAGCCCGAGGCGGCTCGGACTCGTTCCAGGGCGAATTGATTACGCTCTCCGCGTGAACGTTATGGTTGACCGGATCGCTGTTCAGAATTTCGAGCTGCTGGCCTTCCATAATTCCGAGGACGTGCGGCGAGTAGACGCAACCCTTCTGATCGAGCTCCGCCGATTCCGCCGGCGGAGTCCAGCGTGCCCGGGGCAGGCCGTCTTTAATCCAGACGAATACGTTCCGGAGAGTCCCGTTCGAATTGACCACCACCACCTCAGCCTTCTGCGGCGAATGGTGCTGCCGCTCGCACTGGGGATTGGACGACATATCAATTACGGGCATCACAGGCGCTTCGCCCTGAAACAGGACGCGACCGGAGATGACTCCCGCGGTTAACGGGTCGACATGAGCGGGAGGAAGGCTGGCGTCTTCTGTTTTGGGTTGGGTAACGCTGCCGCACGCCGCCAGAAAAAGCAGCGAAACGGCGAATATACATCTCAAAGATCATTTTGCCACAGAGATGAATTCGAGCCGCCTCTGCCCGGGGCAGGAATATCATGGCCCCGCAAGGGCAGGTTAATAAATCTCGACAACCATCCGCGCATCTGGCCTTAGGAAGGAGTGTCGAATGCGTCTGGAAAGGATCGCGGGGGCGAGGATGTCTCTCATTCTGCTCAGCTTAGCTGCTTGTTTGGCCTATCCCGCCTGGGCTCGCGACAAAACCGACGTGATCGTGATGAAAAACGGTGACCGCATCACGGGAGAAATCAAGAGGCTTGAAAACGCAGTGCTCACCGTCAGCCTCGATTGGGTGGATGGTTCGATCTCCGTCAACTGGCTTCAGGTGGCGCGCATTGAGAGTAAGGCCTTGTTCATCGTCCAATTGCAGGACGGCACCGTCTATTCCGCAAGGGTCATCAGCCCGGAAGGCCCTGCTCCTGCCAGTCTGGAGATTCAGCCAGAGGGGCAGGAGTTGTTGGTCATCGAGAAGAAACAGGTTTCGGCCATGACGCAGACGTCCGAAGGTTTTCTAAAACGGTTCAGCGGCGTCATCACTCTGGGTTCAACCTATTCCAAAGGCAACAGCGCGACGCAGTACAACATCAGCTCTGAGCTTGACTATACCCAGACTCGCTGGGGTGGAAAGGTGGACTACACCTCCAACTTAACGTCAAGCACAGGCGCTTCGGCCTCGACGCGAAATCAGTTGGAGGCGAGCGCGTACCGTCTCCTGCGATGGAAGAACTATTTCTATCAGGGCGAGGGTGGATTTCTGCAGAGCTCGACCCAGGGCATCCACCGACAAGCCAGTGTGGGCGGGGGGATCGGTCGCTTTTTGAAGAACACCAATCGTGTCCGCTTCTCAGTCCTCGGAGGCGTCGGATGGCAGAGCACTCACTATGTGCCGACGACTCAAGCTGAGCCGGTACAAAACGTCGCCGTAGGGTTGATCTCTTCGAGCCTTCAGGTGTTCACCTTCAAGAGAACTACCCTCGACCTGAATGGCTCCGTGGCTCCGGCGATTAATGCGCAAGGCCGCGTATTTTCCAAGGTCAATGCTTCGTACTACCTGAAAGTCTTCGGGAAAATAGACTGGAATTTTTCGGTCTATGCGAACTGGGACACGCAACCGCCGCCGCATCTCGCGGGCACTGACTATGGCTCATCCACCGGGCTGAGTTATGATTTCGGGAACAAGTGACCGGGAAGTGGGTCGACGAGATGGAGCAACCACAATGAACGCCTGGGCGAAATATCCGGTGATTTATGAAATCAACACCTGGGTCTGGCTGGGTGAACTCGGCCGCAAACACCAGAGGCCGGTAAATCTGGCCACCGTACCGGAGGAGGAGTGGAATGCCATTGGCGCGCAAGGTTTCGACGCGGTGTGGCTCATGGGGGTTTGGGAAAGAAGCCCTGCGGGGATCCGCATCTCCATGGGAAATGCCAGCCTCATCGAGGATTTCAGCAGAGCGCTTCCTGACTTTGCGCCGCAAGACAATGTGGGCTCGCCTTACTGCATACGCGATTACGTTGTCGATGAACAGATCGGCGGCCGAAGCGGTCTCGCGACCGCGCGCGCGATGCTCAGTCAACGCGGGCTGCGACTGATTCTCGACTTTGTGCCGAACCATGTGGCTCCGGACCACCCCTGGCTCAATGCTCATCCTGAATATTTTGTGCAGGGTAACGCTGATGATGCCTTAAACGATCCGGCGTCTTTCATCGCGGTGAACGGAAGAGTGTTTGCCTGTGGCCGGGACCCGTATTTCCCTGCCTGGCATGACGTGGTCCAGCTCAATGCCTTTCAGCCGGCGCTCCGGCAAGCGGTGATCAGGACAGTCCTCGATATCGCCGGGCAGTGTGACGGTGTCCGTTGCGACATGGCGATGCTGATGTTGAACAACATCTTCGAGCGCACATGGGGCGCCCGAGCAGGCGTAAAGCCGGCCGACGAGTACTGGACGACGGTTATCTCTGCCATCAAAGGGAAGCATCCACAATTCCGGTTCATCGCCGAGGCCTACTGGGACCTCGAGTGGGAGCTGCAACAAAAAGGTTTTGATTTCTGCTACGACAAGAAACTTTATGACCGGGCGGATCATGAAAGCCCCGAGAGCGTCCGCCTGCACCTGTTCGCGGATCTTTCTTACCAGGAGAAAATGATCCGGTTCATCGAGAACCATGACGAGCCCCGGGTTGCCGCCGTCTTTCCGGACGATAAAGGGCGCGCGGCAGCGGTGGCGTTGCTTACCCTGATGGGCGCGAGGCTGCTGCACGAGGGACAGTTCGAGGGACGAAAGGTGAGATTGCCGGTGTTTCTGGGCCGTCGACCGGAAGAGCCTGTTGACGATGAGCTGGTCGCCTTTTATGCGAGTCTGCTGAAAGCCACCGGCCGGGAGGTCTTCCGCAACGGCGACTGGCGTCTCTGCGAACGGAGTGGCTGGGCTGACAATCAGAGCTGCCAGAATGTTCTCGCCTGGTGCTGGGCGCACGGCGATGAACGCTGGCTGGTGGTTATCAATTATCGGCAGGAAGCTTCGCAGGCTTCCGTCCACGTGCCATGGGATGAGCTGCGGGGCAAACAGTGGCGCCTCAAAGACGCTCTGTCGGATGAATCGTACGATCGAAGCGGCAGCGACATGCGCGACACTGGCCTCTATGTCGACCTGGCGCCGTGGAAATTCAATCTATTCCAGCTGCAGGCCCTGTGACGCGGGCAAACATGGCCCTTCTCCGGTCTGTCGCTTGAGCAATCTTTTTTAATTCAGGAGGCCGCCATGCCCAAGGCAGGCGACTTCCCAGGTCGACACCCGATACCTCGCCACCATCGGTGGCAGCATCAGGTCGATCACGTTCGGCTTCAAAGAACGGAAGCACCCGGGCGCGGACATGATCGGCACCTCGTCCCGGTATCCCATCAGAAACAGGTGTCCGGGCTCGACCGGGGCGAGAAAGCGTTCGATCTGACAGCCGATTTTCTCCATCGCCAGGCCGACAACGTCGGATGGGCCGGCGGGAGCCGTGGTTGAAGCGACAAGGATTACGGACGGCTTTGCCCGCAGCAGATGCTGCATGCCGCGAGAGACATGCTCCTCATTCTCGAGAACGGCAAGGCTGGCGTGCGAGCGAATGCCGAATCGTTCCAGTTTCTGACGCAGAACGGATTCGAAGAGAACTTTTGCCCGATCGCCGTTAACGGGATCGCTGTACAGCACCGCGACGCTGCCGCCCTGGGTCGGACGCGCCTGCATGATCGGGCCCCGTTCGTGAAGCATCGAGATTAATCCGTCGAAGTCCGACTTGGAAACCGCAAAAGGCGCGCTCTTTATCGTGGCAATCCGCTGTCCCGCCGTCGCAAAACTGAAATTCAAAGTTGTTGCGATGACCACGCCCGACGTACAGTTCACCTGCCGCAGCAGATCGTCGTCGATCAGCACGCAGGAGTTCTCCGTCGCGATAAGGTTCGCGCGTCCCCCGGGGGCCAGTTGTATTTCGCACGATCCGCATGCCATCTCGGATGCGACCGCGCACACGGCCACATCCTCCGAGACTTCCCCCTCCTCCAGTTCGGTTACCCAGATACGTTCCATCCCTTCCATCTGAAGAACGCGTATGTCTTCTTCGCGAAGGATATGGCCTTTGGCCAGCAATTTCTTTCCGCCCGGCCGGAATATCGGGGAACAAAGAATGCGGCCTGTCGATTCTCCAATCTCGATCGTCTGCGCTTTCATTGTGAACAGTCGCTCCATCAGCCGCGGCTTTAATGCCCGGCTTAATTAAAGTAAATTACAGAACTATGGTTATAAAATACCTCATATTTCTCTAAAAGTATTAGAGAATACTTTTTAAGAAGATTACGGATGAATATGGAACGGCCCGGCGATGAAAAAGCCGGGCCTGAAGGTGGGAAAACAGGGTGGAATCAGCTTGCGATCGGTTCGGCCGCGACCGGCATTTCCCGTTTATATTTGCAGCCGCTGGCGGGGCATTGAAGAAATGCGCCGGCCTTCAGATATTTCTCGACCAGATATGAATTGCCGCAATCCGGGCACTTTTCAGACACCGGGCGGGCCCACGCTACGAAATCGCAATCGGGGTAGCGGTTGCAGCCGTAGAACGTCTTGCCCCGCTTCGAGCGCCGTTCGACGACTTCGCCTTCCGAGCACTCCGGACACTTCACCCCGATGGTTTTCTGCTTTACGAATTTGCAGGCAGGATAGTTGCTGCAGGCAGTGAATTCTCCGAAGCGGCCGTATTTCTGAACCAGATTATTACCGCATTGCGGGCATTTTTCATCCAGCTGCACGTCGGCTTTTTTCTGTGCGCCGCCGATCTGCTTCGTGGTTTTGCAGTCGGGGTAACCGGTGCAGGCATAAAATGTCCCGAATCGGCCCTTCTTTAATACCATGGGTCGACCGCAATTCTGGCAATATTCCTCTTCGCCCTGCTCGCCCAGATCGCCTTTCTCGACGTCCGGGAGATCCACGGTGAGCTCGCGGGTGTAAGTGCACTCCGGATAGCCTGTGCACGCCAGGAAACTGCCATGCTTGCCCCACTTGATCACCAGGGGCTTGCCGCACTTGTCGCAGGTCAAGTCGGTGGGTTTCTCCATCCGCTTGATGTTGGTCATGTGCTCTTCGGCGTTCCCGAGGTCCTTCATGAAGCGCTCGTAAAAGTCGCCCATGGCCTCGCGCCAGTCCATCTTGCCTTCTTCGATTTCGTCGAGATCCTGCTCCATGCGCGCCGTGTAGCGCACATCGAAGATATCGTTGAAGCTTTCCAGCAGCAGGTCGGTCACGACCATGCCCAGCTCTGTCGGCCGAAACTTTCCGCCCTCCTTGGTGACGTATTCGCGTTCCTGGATAGTCGAAAGAATCGAAGCGTAGGTCGAAGGCCGTCCCACGCCGTCCGATTCCAGCTTCTTCACGAGCGTGGCCTCGGTATAACGCGGCGGCGGCTCGGTGAAATGCTGCTCCGGCTTGATTGCGCGCAGCTTCAGCTCTTCCCCGACAGTAACGGCCGGCAGCTTGTGCTTCAGTTCGTCGTCTTCCTCGTCCTTCTGATCTTTGCCTTCCTCATAAGCCACAAGAAAACCGTCGAACTTCTCGACCGAACCGGTGGCGCGAAACGTGTAACCGGTTCCGCTCACGCCACTGGTATTCACGTCGATCGTGGTCTGATCGAACAGCGCCGGATTCATCTGAGACGCGATAAAGCGCATCCAGATCAACCGGTACAGCTTGAGTTGATCTTCGGCGAGGAACTTCGCCACCTCGTCGGGCGTTCGCATGGCCGACGTCGGACGAACCGCTTCGTGCGCGTCCTGCGCGTCTTTCTTCGATTTGTACGTATTGGGCGCCGCGGGTACGTACTGCGGCCCGAACTTGCTTCCAATCAGCTCGCGAGCTTCCGTGATGGCATCGTCGGACACGCGGGTGGAGTCCGTACGCATATAAGTGATGAGGCCGACGGCCCCTTCCGAGCCCAATTCCACCCCTTCATAGAGCTGCTGCGCCAGCATCATCGTGCGTTTCACACTGAAACGCAGTTTCCTCGACGATTCCTGCTGCAGCGTGGAAGTGATGAACGGAGCGACCGGATTACGCCGCTTCTCCTTCGTCCCGACCGACTTAACGATGTATTTCGCGCCTTCAAGATCCGCGACCAGGGCATCCGACACTTCCTGATTCGGAATCTCCGGCGCCTCTTCGCCCTTCCGGAACAGCCGGGCGTCGAAGTAAGGAGTCTTCTTCGCCGCGAGGTTGACATCGAGCGTCCAGTATTCCTGCTTTACGAACGCCCTGATTTCGCGCTCGCGCTCCACGACGACGCGAACGGCCACCGTCTGAACCCGGCCGGCCGAGAGACCGCGCCGGACTTTATCCCAGAGCAGAGGCGAGATTTTGTAACCCACCAGGCGATCGAGCACCCGGCGCGCCTGCTGCGCATCGACCAGGTTGATGTTGACCTGCGCGGGCTTCTCGAATGCCTTCTCGATCGACTTCTTCGTGATCTCGTTGAACATCACGCGGAAGAACTTCGGAGTTTCGCTGCCGTCTTCCGCCTTGCGCTTGTCGCTCTTCTTTGACTTGAGTTCTTCCTGCAGATGCCAGCAGATAGCTTCGCCTTCGCGATCCGGATCGGCCGCGAGGTACACATTGTCGACCTTCTTCGCGGCGTCGCGAAGTTCCTGCATCAGTTTCTTTTTGCCTTCGATTACCTCGTACTGCGGACGGAACCCATTGTCCACGTCAACCGCGAGATCGCGCTTTGGAAGGTCTTTGACGTGCCCCAGCGACGCTTTCACCACGTACTGTTTGCCGAGGTACTTGTTGATTGTCTTCGCCTTCGCCGGTGACTCGACGATTACTAAAGATTTGGCCATATCCCCACTAGTTCTTCAGAATAGACTACAGGTACCCGCCGGACCGGGCGATCCGCTACCACACCTTAACAAAGTTCCGGCCGGGGAGTTGCCTCACCAGTCCGAGGATCTCCAGTTCGAACAGTGCGGCAATGATCTCGGAGGGCGACGCTTCCTCGAAGGTATCTACGAGGAAATCAAGCTGGACCGCCGCGTCCGTTTTCAATCTTCCCAGCAACTTTCGGGCTACCTGCTGATGCGGCTCGTTCAGGGTCGCATCGGTTTGTTCAGATGCGGGCTTTCCGCCGGAAGTTTCAGGGGTCGTCCCTTCGGAAGTTCCGGAACCAGCCGTAAGTCCCTGATCCAGAATCCTTTGTCGCCCCTGCTCGATGAGCCGCCGCTGCGCTGTCTGAGGCAGGTCGACCACCACGTCGTTCCAGTCCTGCACCAGCTTCGCCCCCTGTTTGATCAGCAGATTCGGCCCCCAGCTCATCTTTGAGGTGATGTTTCCCGGAACGGCGAATACCTCCCGGCCCTGGTCGATCGCCAGCCGGGCGGTAATCGACGAGCCGCTGTACTGCGCGCCCTCGATGACCAGGATTCCGCAGCTCAACCCGCTGACGATACGGTTCCGAATTGGAAAATTCTGCGGAAACGCCGGCGCGCCCATCGGAAACTCGGAAATGATCAGGCCCCGCGCCGCGATCTCTGCGGCGAGCCTGCGGTTCTCCGAAGGATAGACGACATCGACACCGCACCCGAGCACCGCGATTGTAAGAGCCTCCGGCGAAATCGCCGCCGCCAGCGCGGCCTTATGTCCAGCCGTGTCGATTCCGCGCGCCATCCCGGAAGTGATCGTCATCCCGGCCCGAGCCAGATCTCCCGCCAATCGCTCGGCGGCTGCGATTCCATAAGGAGTAGGATGGCGGGTTCCCACCACTCCAATGCAGACGGAAGACAGCAACTCCACCCGCCCGCGCGCGAAAATCACCGGCGGCGGGTCGTAGATCTTTCGTAATGCCTCGGGGTAACGCGGGTCGCCCAGAGTAATGATTTGCGCCCCGGCTTCGCGCATTTTCTGCTGCTGGCTCGCCGCTTCGTCGAAGCTTGAGCCGCCTGCGACGGACCGGGCAAGTCCGCCATTCAAACCGGCTGCCTCAAGCTCACTGGCGGACGCGCGAAATACCGCCTGAGGCGTATTCATTCGTTCCAGAAGCTGGACGATGCGAATTGTCCCGAGGCCTGGGACCATCCGCAATGCCAGCCAACAAAGTTCTTCCTCGTCGGAGAGATTTCCGTTGTTACGGGAAGAAAACGCCTGCCTGGATTGATTCATCGATTGTTATAGTTATCTCGCCGTCAGAGATTCTCATGAAAAGGGACGCCGATTATTTCGAAGGCACCGAACCGGAATTGATTTTCGTGGCCAAACGTCTGAGAGATGCGATCGACCTCGAATCGATTTTCACTGCGGCGGGCATCGATTACGCCGTGGAAGCCGACGAGTATATGGGTGGAATGATCTTCCGTTCAAAGCGCGTGGGAGCATTCTTCTATGTGCGTCCGGACGTCCGGGAGGCGGCGCTCGGTTTGATGCTGGAAAACGGCTATGTCCCCGCGACCTGATTCTCAGTCGCCCGGATTGACGACCGGAATCACGGCCGGATAGCTGCTGCGCCCGTTGAGATAGACCACCAGTTGCTCCGACTGTCCGACCGGATCATTCGGATTCAACTGGAACGTAACCTGGGTGTATTCGCCAACCTGTGTAATCTGAGTCGCCGGGTGACTGATCCCTCCCACCCCGACCTGCACGGCACTCGGGGCAACGGTCACTCCAGGCTGCCCGAAACCGGTGAGCGTCACGATCAGGGTGTCTCCCGGGTGGGCCGGACTCGCGCCGTAAACATAAGCGCCTGCCGAATTCTGAACCGCAGCGATATCTGCGGGTGGAGTGTCGATATTGACAGTGATCGGCAATCCCGGGAGAAGCCCGTTATTCAACAGAAGAGTGCTCGGTCCGGGCGCGAGGCCGGCGGGAATCTGGAGGTTAATCTGCGACGCTGAGGCATATAGAATCGTCGCCGCCTGACCGCCGATCGAAATCGAAGGCGTTCCGTTCGGCGCCGCGAGGTTGAAGCCGTACAGGCTGACAATCGCCCCGGCATATGACCCGGTCAGGCCGCTCACCCCGTTTACGAGAAGCGGATAAGGTGCGGCCAATCCGGTCACCGCGGGGGTAATCTGGAAGGCCGACGGCGCAGTTGCGACCTGAAATCCTGAAATCGCAGTTACATCCGGATTCGACAGGGCAGCGTTGGGCGAGACGTAAACGTCCGCCTGAATATGAGTGGGTGAGAGCACAAAGAGCCGCTGCACAAAAACGTCGCTGGTTCCGAATCCAATCGTGGTCGCGCCTTGCGTGAAGCTGAAACCACTGGCGGTAATATCGATTGCGGCCGCCGCGCCCGCGGGCAGGGACGAAGGGGTGATCGAAATCGACGGCGTCGCCACGCTTCCGTATGCAAAGGTAATTGGCGAAGCGGATTGCAGCAATTGCGAATTTTGGCCGTCCGGGTTATACGCCGTAACGGTCGCCTGCTGATTATTCGCACCCTGCGGCGGTATGACCACCGCGGCGCCGGCTCTCGGATCGAGCGAGACGATCGTGGCGGGAAGGCTGTCGAAATAGAGTAGTGTGGTCGAAGTCCAGTTCGTCCCTGTAAGGCTCAGGGTGCCGTCGCCGTTTGCGTTTACCGACGTCACCGTCGGTGGATCGCTCCGGGTCAGATTGATCGCGGAAGGAAGTATATAAAGGTAGCCGGGAATCTGAAAAATCAGGTGCTGCGAACCTGGCTGCGCCTGGGGGTTGAAGCTCAGCCCGAGCGCGTAATAGGTGAATCCGTTTCCCGCGTACGGCTGGACATTCGTAATCGCCACCGAACTGCCCATTGCCTGGACCGCGAGACCTGGCGCCAACCCATTTGCGGCGGTTACGATTGAAGCCGCCACCGTTGTCGGACCGCTCGCGAGCATATTGACGTCGGCCGGTGTGACTTCAATCGAATCGTTATCGAAGAACCCGTAGACCTGCCCGTCGTAAAGCGGCACATCGGCGCGCGCGGTCGTTGCGATGTTTATTCCGCCAGTGACCATTCCCGCCTGAACCTGGACCGCAGAGGTTGTGGCATAGAAAACCGTATTGACCGGGCCGCTCGCCGCAGCAACGGTCCCATCGGCGTTCCAGGGTCCAAAGATGTCCGCGTCCGGGGGCATCGTGTGCGCATAAACGTAATACTGGCCAGGCGGAATGCCGTCAATCCGGAAACTCCCGTCGGGATTCGTTACTGCGCTGACCGCATCGGCGCCCGCCTGGATAGCCACGACGGAAGCCAGGTGGACTGGCTGGCCGCCCACCGTGACCTGCCCGGTAATACTTCCGAACTGTGCGAAGCCCGCATTCGGATACAGCGCGGAGATTCCGGCCACATCGTCGGCGCCGAGAGGATCGGTCAGAGTCGTCGCCCGCGTGGTAGCCTGCGACATCGTCGCCGACGTAAACGTATGCTGCAAGCCCAGCGCATGACCCATCTCATGCAACACCGTCATGAAAAAACTCTGGCTGTAACTCGGTCCCGGCGCGAGTGTCAGGTTTCGGTTCAGGTGTATGACCGAGCGCGTGATCGGCACAAACTGCGACCCGCCGGCGCCGGTCACCGGACTCGTCGTGGATGTGGGGCCGCCATAACCCTCGACTCCAGGCGGCAGGTCTTCAAAAATGACGTCGCCCCCCGGGGTGTTCTGCTGAGTCGAGGCATTTTCGAATCCTCCGAAAGACACGCGCAGACCCGACGACGCCACGCCGTTCCACACCGCGGCAGCCTGCTGGATCTGACCCAGCAACGAGTTGAACGTGTCGGTCTCTGAGTATGTGGCCGGGCCATCTTCGGAGACGAAGAACGTCACGGTATGCGCTGGTAAAGCTGAAAAATCGAACTTCTCCGGCGCATTCACGCCGTTCAGGTAATGAACAAAATAGTAATAGCCTTGCGACGGAACCGCGGCAGCCAGAAAACCGCACAATAGCCCGGCCCATAGCCGGCGGCTCACTTCGAAACTCCCGCCGCGGTTCTCCGGACGCGCGTTTTCATCGCGACAAGGTTCATCCGCACCGCCTGATCCTTAACTTCGTGACCGGACAAATCGAGCATTGTTTCTCCGATTCGCGGCCTGCTGACCAGAATCGATCCGTCCGTTTGCGTTGTGACGTTAAATAGCCCCTGTGTTAGCCCGACCAGGTGCGTGATTCCGGTCGAACCTGACCTCCACAAGAAGAGCACATATTCTGCGCCTGTGTTGAGAACGGGCATTCCGGGAAACGACTGGCGATAACCACCCGCCACTCCGCCCGGCAGCATAACTTCGGCCGCGCCCGAACCCTTCCACACCTCTGAAACCTGGAGCTTGTAATGTGTGTAGATGGTCGTGCCGGCAAAGCTTGCCGACGACGCGGTGACGCGGCCCCGGACAATCGCCGTGGCATCCTGCGCCATCTGATCGAGCGTCAACTGCCGGAGCGTTGCCGCCGGCGCTGCGGCGCAGACACACGACATCAGAATAAGGCCGAAAATCTTATGCATTACGAGCGTGGCTGTTGAAAAGCAAGTGGAATACCTGTTTGAATTATTGCAATCAAACATTTTAGGGACGATGCCTGGCGCGTCGCCGTTCCCGTCCGACACAACCTTGAGGCATGCCGTCTCAATCGTCATGTCAGCATGAAGCAATGAGTACCGGGAAAGCCGGGACGACGCATGTCGTGATCGTTGGTGGAGGCTTCGCCGGTTTGAAATGCGCCATGGAACTGGCAGCGCATTCAGAGATTGCGATCACGCTTATCGATCGGAATAACTATCAGCAGTTCCAACCGCTCCTTTATCAGGTGGCCGGGGGCATTCTTTCGCCCGACAACGCGGCATTCGCCCTGCGAGACGTCCTGCGCAACCGGCAGAACGTGGATGTGCGGATGGATGAAGTGGTTGCCGTGGATCTTGCAAAGCGAACCGTCAGAACTGCCGAAGGCGCCGCTGTTTCGGGCGATTACCTCGTGCTCGCCACCGGTTCGCGCGTGAACTTTTACGGCATTCCGGGAGCGGACCGGCACACTTTTCCGCTGTACTCGCTGACCGACGCCGAAAGACTCCGTTCCGCGATCCTCCACGCTTTTGAAGAGGCCGACCGTGACCCCGCAAGCGCCGCCGAAGGCTTGCTCAACTTCGTTGTCGTTGGAGGCGGCCCAACCGGAGTCGAGATGGCGGGTACCCTGAGCGACATTCTGAAGCGCGCGCTGCTGAAGGAATTCCGGCATGTCGCCGCCCTCCGCCCGCAGGTCTACCTTATCGAAGCGGCTCCCGAATTGCTGGGCGCATTCTCGCCCGAGTCCCGACGCTATGCGGCTTCAGCCCTCAAGGATCATGACGTCTCGGTTCTGAACGGCGTCGCGGTCAAGGAGATCACGGCGGACGCGGTATTGCTCGCCGACGGTTCCCGAATCGCGACCAGAACGGTAATCTGGGCCGCGGGACTCAAAGCTGTCGAAATACCCACTCAGCCCGAACTGCCCCAAATACCCAGCGCGCGGCTCGAAGTGGAACAGGACCTCACGATTCGCGGTTTCGATCAAGTCTACGCGCTCGGGGACCTGGCGAACGCTATGGACCAGGACGGAAAACCGCTGCCGCAGTTAGCCGCCGTCGCCCAGCAGGCAGGGAAATCCTGCGCCGGGAACATTATTGCCTCGATCAAGGGTGAACCGTTGAAGCCCTTCGTCTACTCGGACCGGGGCATTCTGGCGATGATCGGCAGGAATTCAGCGATAGCGGAGTTGGGAAAATCGCACCATGAAATCGTTGGGCCGGTTGCGTTCGTCACCTGGCTGGGTGTCCACACGGCGCTGCTGACAGACGTGCGGGCGAAGGTAGAGGCCGTCGTTGAATGGGCGTGGGCTTACTTCGGCAGCGAACACGCCGGTCAGTTGATCGACCGGTGAACGGCCTGGCTGGTTATCGTGCGCAGCTCGGCCGCGTCGGATGCGATTGCATCCTGCAAACCGGGTTGTGCCGAATGATTCGCCGGCCCTTCGGAAAGAAAACGGAAAAATGCCCGAGCTTCATCGATTGCCGTATATTGCGGTGGCGACCATCGCCAGTAATCCGCCAGAATTCTGCGCGTCCCCGCACTCCCGGATTCCCGCAGCAGGAATCGCGTAGTTCGTGGAGCGCCCGACAGTACCGCGCTTGCGCGTCCCTCGCCCACGAGCATGCGATACAGCTCGAGAGCCGGCTTCGCAGAGCGCCACCACTCGGCAGTCGCGTCGTCGGTCATCGGCTCTGACATCCCGTTAATAGCGCATCCGAGCAATCTCTCCCAGCCTTCCGGATCGTGGAGCGGAGGGTTCGTTGTCGGCTGTATCTGCATGGGGCTGACATCCTGGCCGCCGCAATGGGCCCGTGTGTTCCATAAATCCCTGATCTGCCCAAGCTGTCTCGCAATCGTGGGAAGCCCCGTCTCGGCCACCCGGTCCGGCATAATCTCGAAGGTGATGGCTTCGAGAAAAGGAAGGCGTGGGACCAGTGCCGCGGCAATTTCCATCAGCTCAGGTTCGACCAGCCCTGAGTGTGCGTCCACATAGAAGCCGCGCTCGCTCTCACCTCCCGCCAAATGCAACTCCCAGACGCGTTCCAGCGGAATCGCATCGCAAAACGCCGCTACGCTCTGGCGGCCGTTGCGGGCGTTGCACAGCACGTTATGCAGGTCCAGCAGAATGCCGCAATCGGCGCCTTCCGCCACGGCGGCCACAAAAGCGCCGTCCGGCCATTCGCCGGGTGCGGGCGGCAGATAGCTCACCGTGGTCTCCATCGCCAGGGGCGTGCCAAGCGCAATCTTATGTTCCCGAATGTTGGCGGCAGCCAGTTCGGCTCCCAACCGTGACTGCGCGGAAGGCAGCATAAAACCCGCGGATACCGCTGCGCTCTCGCGCTCGGGCCGAAAGCGCGTGACGCTGAGATGCTCGCTGACATACCGCGGTCTCAACTCTGCGATGTCGCTCGCCAGCGCCTCCGAATGGCCGTGCGGAGCCCGGCACGTTCCCCCCACTGCCGAACCCACGCTGTGCAGCAGCTTCGGCTGTGGCAAGTGCTTTAACGCTTCGCCCACAAAAGAGCGAAAGCCGGAACCGTCAGGCTTGGGTACCCAGAACGCTTCCGGCTCAGTCTCAATCACATCGACCAGCCCCTCGCTTTCGCGACAAAGGGCGTCGAGTGGGGGCCACCACACAACGCCCACGCCGAGGCCGGCCCGTCTGGTTCGCCTGTCCAACGTATTTACCTATACTGAGAATTCGCCTTCTTCGTGCTGGAAGGAAATCTGAATGCCGGAACAACAGGTGGGACAGCCGAGACGTCCGAGGATGGTTTTCTGCACCTGCTGCATCGCTTCCAGGTTGTAGAGTGTTTCCGCGCTCATGCGAACATTGACTGCGCCGGTCGGTGCTACGACCACGCGCGCTTTTGGATTTGTTGCCATATGATCTGTTCCTTTCGATTTGCGAACCCGTTACGATCCGCTGCGACTAAGTGAACCTTCGCCTGAAAAGGTTTCACTTCAGCGCGATGCAACCCGCGTTCCAACCCGCGTTCCAACAAAGAAGAGTCGCGGGAAGGGCAGCAGAACAGAGCCGTCGGGCATCGCCGGATAAGCCTGAGCCACGGACGCCTCGTACCGAGCGAGGTATCCGCGAGCCTCATCCTCATCGAGCGGTTGAAGAAAAGGCCGAAGGCCTGTTCCTTTAAACCACTCGGTAATTGCCTGCGCGCCTCCGGCCAGAAGATGGTAGTAAGTCGTTCGCCAGATATCCACACTTACCCCGCAGCCGTGCAGGAGGCTGTAATACCAGTCGGCTTCGCGGCGGGCGGCCCGCGCACCAGCCGCATCCGCGAGTTTCACCGCCCACGGTCCGTCGGCGGCGACCTCGCGCATAATGCAATGTGCCGGTTCGTCGAGATTGTCGGGAACCTGCACCGCGAGGCTACCTCCTGGCGCAAGCCTGGCGACAAGTTCGGGGATCAGGGATTCGTGATCCGGTATCCACTGCAGGGCAGCATTGGCCAGGATTACGTCGAAAGGTCCTCGATTGCGCCACCCCACGATGTCATCGATTTCGAACTGAATTCCAGGCAGCCGCTTTCGCGCCGCCTCGATCATGTCGGCAGAACTATCCATCGCCGTGATGACGGCATCCGGAAAGCGAGCTTGCAGAAGTTCCGTCGAGTTGCCCGGACCGCAACCAATATCCGCGGCATTCATCACGGATGTTGCCGGAATGCGGGCGAGAAGGTCCCGGATCGGTCGGTTCCGTTCGTCCTCGAATTTAGTGTACTGGCTTGCCGACCAGCTCATGGGAAATTTCCATTATCGGCCTGGCACGACTTACGCGCCGGCACAGAAGCGACCCAACTCAACTAACCGGGAAGCGCAGCGCTCCCCGCCCGCACCACCAGAATCGGAATATTCAACTTATGCCGCACCGGATTAATCGTATTGCCGAAGATCATGTCCTTAATCCCGCCATGACCATGCGCCCCCATTACAAGCAAATCCGGGTGCACCTCGCGCGCATACTTCACGATCTCCCGGCGCGGATTATTCCCATGCCGGATCGCCGTTTCCACAACGATCTTCATCTCGCCCAGCGACTCCACCAGGCTATCCAGGTATTCGCGCCCCGCCTCAACCTCGGCAGTCGACGCATCCGACCCGTAAACCTGACTCGTAACGCCCTCCTCCACATGCAGCAGAAGGATCGTCCCATGATTCGCCGCCGCCAGACCCGCCGCATGGCTTAGCGCGATGCGATCGAGCGGCGAGTGGTCGAGCGGCACCAGAATCCGCCGGTACACGGGAGCCGAAATCAGCTCCGCGGAACGCTCCTCCAGTCCAAGTGTCGGGACCGCGGCGTAGGCGCGCCGGTAAGGCTGCAAAGTAATCCAGAGAAGCAGTCCCAGAAGGCACGAACAGAGCAGGGCCGACGCCATCCAGACCAGCGGCGCCCAACTCCCGGCGCCGCGCGCCCACTCCGCCACCACCTGCCACGCCAGCCAGAGATTGAGGCCGAGTACCACCACAGCTGTGACCCATCCTGCAATCTTCAGCTTGATGCCGTTTGCAAACGGCCCCATCCGTTGCGGATCGCTCGTGAACTGGATCAAAGGCAGAATCGCAAATGGCAATTGAAGGCTAAGCACTACCTGACTCAGGATCAAAAGCTGAAACGTACCCTGGTTTCCCGCCAGCCAGATCACGACGAACGCGGGCACGATGGCAAGCGATCGCGTCACCAGCCGCCGCAGCCACGGCCGCACGCGGATGTTGAGGAATCCTTCCATCACGATCTGCCCGGCAAGGGTGCCCGTAAGCGTTGAAGATTGCCCGGAGGCCAAAAGCGCGATCCCGAACAGTTTCGACGCCACTACCGTTCCCATCAGGGGGGCGAGCAGCAGATAAGCCTGCTGGATCTGAGTGACCTCCTTGCCGGCGCGAAAGAACACAGCCGCGGCCAGGATCAGAATGGAACAATTCACGAACATCGCCCCATTCAGCGCCACCGTGCAATCCACCAGGTTCCATTTGCAGGCCGCCCGCTTCTCCTCCGTAGTGCGGCCGAAATCCCGAGTCTGCACGAGCGCCGAGTGCAGATAGAGGTTGTGGGGCATGACGGTCGCGCCCAGAATACCGATCGCGGTGTACAGGCTTCGGTTATCGATCCGTGGAATCAGCCCCGCCAGCACGCCCGCCGCATCCGGGCGGGCCATGAAAAGCTCAATCGCGAAACAGACCGCAATCACGCCGATCAACGCCAGAATAAAAGCTTCCAGATACCTGATCCCCAGCTTTTGCATCCACAGTACAAGCAACGTATCGAGCGCCGTCAGCGCCACCGCCGCCAGCAACGGGATGTGGAACAGCAGGTTCAGCGCGATCGCGGCGCCCAGCACTTCCGCCAGATCGCAGGCTACAATCGCGACCTCGCAAAGAAACCACAGGGCGAGGTTGACGCCTCGAGGATAGGTTTCGCGGCATGCCTGCGCCAGATCTCTCCCGGTCACAATGCCGAGCCGGGCGCCCAATGTCTGCAGCAGAATGGCCATGGCGTTCGACATAACCAGCACCCACAGCAGCCGATAGCCGAAGTGCGCCCCGCCGTCGAGATCCGTCGCCCAGTTGCCCGGATCCATGTAGCCGACGCTGACCAGGTAAGCGGGGCCCGAGAAAGCAAGCACGCGCCGCCACAGCGATTTGTGGTCCGTCCGCACGCTTTCGTGAACGTCCGAAAGCGAGCGGCTCGGTGCTGTCTGATCCGGCGTCATGAAATTAGTCCAGCCTAATCTTTAATCTACCGCAGCCGGCCTTACGGGCCTGTTTCCCGGCTCCATGGTAAGTTCGGGTTGGGAAGGAGCATCAGGCTCGAATGGGTAAGTTTCTGCTGGGCGTGCTGACCGGGGGCATCCTCATTGTCTTGATCGCCGTCATCGGCATCTTCGCGATAGCGTCGTTTCGTTCCCGGCCGCCGGCTGTCGAGGACTCCTCCACGCTCATTCTCCACCTCGGCGGAGATGTCCCGGAGACACCGCCTGTTGACATCTCCATCCCCTTTCTCCAGCCCAAAACGCCCGTCACTGTGGAGAACGTCTGGGCTATGTTGCGACGCGCGGCGGCCGACTCCCGTATTAAAGCCGTTGTCTTCGAACCCCGCGGAACCTCCATCGGCTGGGCCAAAATGCAGGAAATCCGCTCCGATCTCGAGCAGTTTCGCAAGTCAGGCAAACCGCTCATCGCTTACCTCCAGGCTCCCTCCGCGCGTGAGTATTACATGGCGACCGCCTGCTCGAAAATCTACATGTCATCGGTCGACTTGCTCGACCTCAAAGGGGTAGCCTTCGAACTGCTGTACTTCAAAAACACCCTGGACAAGCTCGGCGTTCACGTCGACGTGGAACACGCGGGTAAGTACAAGGATTACGGCGATCAGTTCACCAAAACCTCGATGACCCCCGAAACCAGCGAGGTAATGTCCAGTCTCGCCGACGAAATTTACGGTGACCTCATCGATACCGTTGCGAAGGGCCGGGGCAAAGATCCTGCAGCCGTCCGCGCCCTCGTTGATAACGGACCGTTTCTGGCCAAACAGGCAAAAGCGAACGGCCTCGTCGACGAGCTTCGTTACGAGGACGAGGCCTTCGGCGAACTCGCCACTACGCTCCACCAGAAGGATATTAAGAAGGTCACCGAGCAGACATACATGGATGTTCCGGACTCCGCCGCCGGAATTACGGCGAAAGACCGCATCGCGTTCGTCGTGGGCGAGGGGAGCATAAGCCGCGAAGCTGGTGTCACTAACGGCTCGGGGCTCTTTTCCGAAGCCTTCGACAAGACACTAACGCGCGTCGGGAATGACAGCTCTATTAAAGGGGTGATCGTCCGCATCGATTCGCCGGGCGGAGAAGTGGCCGCGTCCGACGACATGTGGCGCGCCATGAACCAGCTCCATCGGAAAAAGCCCGTCGTCATTTCCATGTCCGACGATGCCGCTTCGGGCGGCTACTACATGGCGATGTCGGGCGATCCGCTGATTGCAGAACCCGCGACCATTACCGGGTCCATCGGAGTTGTCTTCGGCAAACCCGACCTCCACGGGCTCTACGACAAGATCGGCATCACTAAGGATTTCGTCAGCCGCGGCAAGTTCGCCCTCATCGAATCGGACTATCAACCGCTCTCGGAAGCCGAGCGCGCCAAGCTTCGGGAGGGTATCGACTCCGACTACGAGGACTTCCTCAGTAAGGTCGCGGCGGCACGCCGGAAGCCGGTCTCCGCCATCGAGCCGGTGGCTCAGGGCCGCGTGTGGCTCGGAGATCAGGCAAAGGCTCACGGTCTGGTGGACGAGCTCGGCGGCCTGGATCGGGCTATCGATATGATCAAGGCTAAGTCCGGTATTGCCGCCGGCAATCGCGTCAGCCTGGTTCTTTACCCGCCCAAGCGCTCACTCGTCGATATGCTCCTTCGGCCGAACCCCGATGCCGAGGTTGATTCGCTCCTTTCGGGCGTCGGCCTGGAGCCGTTGCGAAACGCCTGGCACGATGCCGGTCTGCGCGTCTGGATGCGTGGCGGCATGTTACAAATGCTGCCGTTTACGATTCAATTCAAGTAACGCACTACATACGTGTTTTCCCTCTTGCCTGAGGGTACCGACGTGCGGCATAGTGAAAGCAGACGCCTTGAACACATGGGGCGTGGGCTTTGATAAGCGGCTTTGATACGCACTTTTAATACGTACGATATGCCGGATGCGATGAATCGGCGGGGCATAAGTCCCCAGGGTCGAGACGATGGCGGAAACTTTCCTTTACTTCACGGAACTCCTGGGTCTTGCCGTCTACGATCTCAAACATCGTCTGATTGGCCGCGTTAAAGACGCTGCCATTGTCCCCGTAATTCACCCGGCGCGTATTGATCGTTACCTCGTGGGCGCCGGCACTTCCTGGCTCTCGATTCGTTACGATCAGATCTCCAGCATCTCGCTTGACGGCATTCAGCTCAGCAACGAACGGCTCTATCCGTACCATTCCGACGAGTACATGCTGCGGATCCAGCGCGATCTGCTCGACCAGCAGATTATCGACGTCAACGGACGGAAAGTCGTGCGTGTGACCGACGTAAGCCTGGAGCTGCGCCGCGACGAGCGCGAGTCTCTGATGATCCTCGAAGTGGATGTCGGCATCCGGAGTATTCTGCGGCGGTTGCTGCAGGGTGTCGCGCCCCGGCGGTGGATCCGGAATCTGCAACGTCCGATCTCGCCCAACTCCATACGGTGGGAGTTCTGTAACATCGTCGAAGCCGACCCTCTCCGCCGCCTGCGGCTGAATATCTCAAACGAGAAGCTGGAGCGCCTCCACCCCGCTGATCTGGCGGACATTTTCGAGGAACTGGGTCCGGCCGAGCGGGAGGCCATTCTCGGAACCATAGACAGCGAGGTCGCCGCCGAGGCGCTCTCGGAGATCGATCCAAAAATGCAGGCCAGCATTCTCGAGGCGCTCGAACCGGAGGTCGCTGCCGATATTGTCGAGGAGATGGCGCCCGACGAGGCCGCTCACGCGCTCTCCGAACTCGAGGACGAAACCACCGCCGAGATCCTCGATGAGATGGAGACCGAGCCCCTGTCGGATGTGAAAGAGCTTCTTGAGTACGATGAGGGCACAGCCGGCGGAATGATGAACACTGAGGCCATCGTCTTGCCGGAAGACACCTCGCTTTCAGAGGCCATGGTGAGCCTCCGCGAACACGAAAATCTGCTTGAGAATACCCACGTCCTGTTTCTCGCCAATCCGGCGGGACAGATTACCGCCGCGGTTCCGCTTGCTCGTCTCTTTCTCGCCGACGGCTCAACCCGTCTGCGCGACCTGGCGACCGACCCTCTGATTTCGACCACGGCCGACGAAAAGCGCAATCGCGTCACCGAACTTTTCGATAAATACAACCTGCTGGCCCTGCCCGTGGTGCAAGAGGACGGGTCGCTTGCGGGCGTGATCACCGCGGACGATGTCATTTCCGTACTGCGGCAGCGATAAACTGAAGAGACAAATCGATACTGAGCGGAGAAACCGAAACGCGCCTGCCAAAACATTTCTTCACGAAAATGTCGTGCGGGCGGACTATAATAAAAGTGGACGTATTATGCCCAGAAAGCCAGCAATCGCTAAAGAAACTGCGGCGTCGGCCCAGCCGGCCCGCGCCACAAAATCCAGTACTCCACGCGTAAAAGCCGCCCAACATAGTAAGGTCGTTCCCGTCGTTGAAAAAATTGAGCAGCCGGTTCTTGCCGCCGCCGAAAACGCTCACGAAGCCATCGCAAAAATCGCCTACGGCTATTGGGAATCTCGTGGTTGCCAGGGCGGATCCGAAATCGAAGACTGGGTCCGTGCCGAGCACGAATACCGGCAGCGGTAGCACCGGCGATCTTGTCGCCGGTATCCGTACCTGCTAATACTTCCGCAGAACCGCCAGCAGGCGGCCCTGAACCTCCACCTCCTGCGCGGGAACCCGGATCGGACTCATCGTCGAATTCGCCGGTTGCAGCCGGATCATGTTCCCCGGCTCGCGATAAAACCGCTTGAGCGTGGTTTCCGCTCCGCCCACGAGCGCGACCACAATCTCGCCATCTCGCGCCTGGACTGTGTTTTCCACGAGGATCATATCTCCCTCGCAGATATGGTCCTCGATCATCGAATCGCCGCGCACCCGTAGTGCATACGTATCTTTCTGTCCCACGAAATCGGCAAAGCTGACCGACGCGGGATCGGCGAAGGTCTCTACCGGCTTGCCCGCGGCGATCGTGCCCAGCACCGGGACTTCGAGCGAAGCCTGCTGCCGGTTGCGCCGCTGCTCCTGCAGATAGCGCGGTGCGACCTCAATCGAACGGCTCTGGTTGTGGCTGCGTTGAAGATAATTCTTCTTGTCCAGCGCCGAGATATGCTTGTGCACTGTCGCGATGGAGGCGAGCTTCAGCCCGCGCGCGATCTCTTCATAGCTCGGGCTATACCCGTTCTCAACCTGATACGCCGCAATGAAGTCCAGGACTTCCTTCTGCCTGCGAGTAAGAGCCATTACTGGCTATCGTAGGCGAATAAAAGGTGAAATGCAACAAGGAAACAAGGAAGATTCAACACACGCTTCGTGCGCATGATACTCGGCGATGGCGGGTGGCCTCACAGATCGATCGCCTGGAACAAGAGGATTCCGCTGCTCAAGCTTAAGTCTCAGTGTCGTGATTGATTCTCATGGTGGTGGCAACGTCTTTGCTGGCGTGCGCAGTCGTCGCCGAATTGGTCAGGGCTTCAAAGTAGCCAAACTACCGAATTACCGAGCGCCTTCGCACCAGGAAGCGTCCGCGTTGTTGGTGAGGCCCGAGGTGATGGCGGTGGGCGTTCCTTTCGCCGGGTCGAAAAACATGAGCTGTTGCACCCAGACGTTGTGCTTCCCGTGTCCGCCTCGCAGCGGCGCGAGGCCCTGCGGAGTGACATACACAATTTGATCGCGGCCGGGCAGCCAGAACGCAGTGTCGGCGCTCGCAACCGTGCGGAGCTTCATCGTGGCGAGATTGATCAGGTAATAATCATCCTGCCGCTGGCCGCTGCCGTCATTCAGACCTTCCTCGCCGATCAGTAGCCATTTGCCGTCTTTGGTCCAGTCGAGAGAGCGGATCGGAGTTTCGCACTTCCCGAGGGTGCCATGGTTGTCGATCGGGCAGGTGTTGACCTGGATAGAGAAGCGGCCGATCGGTTTGCCCGAGCGGGACACCACAAGACTCTCCTCGTTACCGCACGCTTCGAGCGCACCCAGTTTCGCGAAATGATCACAACTCGGCGTCCGCGAAACCGGTTTCTCCCTCGCCTCCGGTGCGCGGCCAGCAATGTGTTCCTCGCCGGTGGTGCGATTCAGGCTCCACAGCATCACGTCCTCGGTTATGTCGGGCGAAGGCGATGTGAACTTGATTATCCGCCCGTCACATCTGGGATTGTAGTGATCCCGCGGGGAGTGCGTAAGCGCTTTGAGAACGCCATCCGCCGGATTCCAGGTCCAGATCTGCTGGTAGCTCGTTCCGTGTTCTTTGTAAGCGCGTCGGCTGAAGATCACCTCTCCGGATGCTGAAGAGCTTAATAAGAGCGCCAGAAATACGGCTGCTCGGTGCGCTGTCATGTTCATTATTCAGAGGCCATGGCGGGATTTTAATCCTTTGGTTGTTGCTCAGAACCGGGAAGGCTTATGTGAGCGCCTTTGGCGGCGTCATAGGCCGTGCTCCATGGCGGATGTGAAGCACCTCCACCTTTTTGTACTTCTCAATGCCGCGGTATATCGCGCAGTAGATGTGCGGCTTGTGCCCGTAGAGCAGGTGCGGCAGGTTCTTGTTTCCCGGCGTCACTGGCATCGGTTCGGTTGTTCGTCCAGGTTGAGAACGGCTTGTTTCAACTCGCGATACCAGGATAACGCGCCTGCAGGAAGGCGCTGATGGGTTGGTCCGCGTGGCAATAGCGGTTTCGGGTCGCGGCGAATTACGACGTCGGAAAAACGTTGACATGTGACCATAAGGTCACATATAGTGAATTTCATGGATGACGTGTTCCGAGCCCTTGCCGACCCCACACGTCGCAGCCTTCTCGACGAACTCTTCCGGAACGACGGCCAGACGTTGAGCGCTCTCGAGCAACGCCTGCCGATGACCCGCTTTGGCGTTATGAAACACCTTAAGATCCTGGAACAAGCGGGGCTAGTCGTTACGCGCCGGCAAGGGCGCGAAAAACTTCACTTCCTGAACGCCGTCCCAATCAGGCTCCTCCACGACCGGTGGGTGAGCAAATACACCGAACCCTGGATAGCCGCACTGAGCGGCCTCAAAAACAGACTGGAGAACAACACAATGCAGAAAGTATTCGAAATCTACATCAAGACCACGCCCGAACGCCTCTGGAAAGCCATAACCGATACCGAAATGAAACGCAAATACACCTTCGGGGCCGTTGTCACATCAGACTGGACCACCGGCTCGCGGTATGAAGCCCATGGCCAGGGGCATCCCATTTTCGGGGGTGAAAATCTGGAGGTCGATCCGCCTCGGCGCCTCGTCCAAAGCTTTCAGGCTTACTGGGGCGAGGATGTGAAAAGCGAGGGAACTTCGCGCGTAACCTGGGAAATCGAGCCTGTGGGCGACTCCTGTCTGCTCAAGATCACCCACGACCAGTTGCGCGAAGACGCCAACAATCAACTTTATGGCGGATGGCCAATGCTTCTGTCAGGCATCAAAACCCTGCTTGAGACGGGAGAAACCCTGACTACGCCCGGTTCTCTGCGCTGGCAGGAAGGCGCGAAAGATCAATCGCCCGAACTCGTTCGCTCATAGCTGCTAGCCGCCCGGAGAGGACAGATTCCCGGCCTGCCCTCTCTGGATCGGCAACTCCGCATGCACTGTTACCGTCCGTCGCCTCTATCGAAACCAGGACTTTCGTAGCAGTTATTACTTTCGTAGCAGAAAGGGACGTCTGATTCGCGACGTTCCGGCCCGCGCGCTGCTAGGATGAGACAGGTGCGGAGCCGTTATGCCAGGAGCATTTCAACCGTTTGCCTCCTTAGCTTCGGACTTGTGCTGCAGGTCGTTGCCCAGGACGCGTCCGCGCCGGCGGGACCAGGCGCCGAGATCGCCTCTTTTGAAGGGCAGCGGATCGTCAACGTAGTTTTCGATCCTGTCGATCAGCCCCTCGAAGGCAGCCAGCTCAATGCAATCCTGCCCGTGAAGCGTGGTGAGAACTACACCGCCGATAACACGCGGTCCGCGATCCAAGTCCTGTATGCGACGGGCCGGTATCAAGATATTCAGGTCGATGTGAGCCCTGTCGCAGGCGGCGTTGCCGTACGCTTTATTACAAAAAACAGCTGGTTTATCGGCAACGTTAAGGCCAGCATCGATCTTGCCGAGCCCCCCAATGCGGGCCAGATCGTTAACGCTTCGCGTCTGCAACTGGGCGACCCCTTTAGTCTGAACGAGGTGCCCACCGCAGTCGAGAGCATAAAGAAGGTGCTCGTACAGAACGGATACTTCGATCCAGTCGTGGAGCCCCAACTGGAATATGACGACACTTATCAGCAGGTAAACATCACGTTCGCGGTCTCGACACGCAAGCGAGCGCACTATGACGATCCGCAAGTTTCCGGTGACACATCCGTTCTCAGCGCAAAGACTATTGTCAAGGCCACCGGCTGGCATCGTTTCCTGCTTCCCGGATATGACGGCATCACAGCAAGCCGTACCCGTAGCGGGATCGACAAAATCAGGTTGAAGTACGAAAACGCCAACCGCCTGATGGCGACCGTGACCCTGGTACAAATCGAGCAGGAAGGCAAGAAAGGTAAGCCGGAGATTGATGTTGTTCCCGGGCCCAGGGTGACCATAACCGCGCCCGGCTCCGGGATTTCGAAAAAGGCTTTACGGCAGAACGTCCCCGTTTTCGAGGAACACGCAGTCGATCCGGACCTGCTCGCCGAGGGAGTCACCAATCTTCGCGATTATTTCGAGGCGAAGGGCTATTTCGATGCCGAAGTGCGCTACCGGGAACGGTCGGAAAGCGAAGGCGCCACCACGATTACCTATGAGATCGAACTGGGAAAGCGGCATCGCTTCGTTTATCTCGACATCAGCGGAAACAAATATTTCGACGATGCGACGATTCGGGAGCGGATGTTTCTCGCTCCAAAATCGTTCGAGCTGCGCAACGGGCGCTACAGCGAAGCTTACGTTCGTCGGGACATCGATGCCATCAAGGATCTTTATGCATCGAATGGATTCCGCGATGTGGTGGTCACGGCCCGCAGCCAGGACAATTACAAAGGTCGCTCCGGCGATATGGCGGAGTTTTTCACGATCGATGAGGGTACACAATATCGGGTCTCATCGCTGGTTATAAAAGGAAACGAAAAACTCGATTTGAAGAAGACCATTCCGTCTCTGAGTTCGCAGGAGGGACAGGTCTTCAGCGACTTCAATATCGCAATCGACCGCCAGACGATCATTCAGGAGTACGGGCGTAACGGGTTCGCCGATGCGACGCTCGAGTGGGATTCCAAACCCGGCTCGCTCCCGCACACGGTCGACGTCGAATTTGTCATTAATGAGGGGGAACAGCAGTTTGTCAGGCAGGTCGTAGTCAGCGGCCTTCGTACAACTCTTCCCGCGCTGGTCAATAAACAACTCGATTTGAATCCCGGAGAGCCTTTATCGCCGAGCGCGATGACAGACACTCAAAGGAAGCTATACGATCTGGGCATCTTTTCCCAGGTCAATATGGCAATCCAGAATCCGGACGGCGATGAGGACAGGAAGTATGTTCTTTACGATCTGGACGAAGCGCGCCGATACTCTCTGACTGTCGGGGCCGGCCTGCAGTTTGCGCGCATCGGTGGAAGCAACGCGGTCACGGATCTTTCCGACCCGGGCGGCGCTCCGGGCGTGACTCCGCGGTTTTCCTTCGGCCTGAGCCGCCTGAATCTTTTCGGCCGCGCGGAGACGTTGACGCTGTCGGGAGTGCTGTCCACCCTGCAAAAGCGCGCTGTCCTCAGCTACACCGTGCCGAAGATTTTCAACCAGCCGAAGCTTGACGCCACGTTTTCGCTTCTTTATGACAACACGTACGACGTGAGAACCTTCCAGTCGAAGCGCGAAGAAGCATCGGTCCGGTTTACCCAGCACGTATCAAAGCCGCTCACGGTCTTTTACAACTTTTCCTACCGCAACGTAGACGCGTCGAATCTGAAAATCGATCCCCTTCTCGTGCCTCTCCTCGCGCAATCGGTCCGTGTTGGCATCGCAGAAGTCAACGTCATCCAGGATCGAAGGGACGACCCGCTTGATCCGCACAAGGGAATTTACAACACGGTCGATGTCGGCCTCGCCTCGAAGATCTTCGGATCGCAGACCAATTTTGTGAGGATTCTGGCAAGAAATGCGACATATACCCGGATCGGAAAAAAACTCGTGCTCGCCCGTCAGACGCAGATCGGCCTGCAACCCGCGTTCAATGTTTCGTCCGCAACGGCACAAACCGACGATGGCGACCCGATACCGCTGGCGGAGCGTTTCTATGGCGGCGGAGGTAACACTCAGCGGGGATTCCCTGAGAATCAGGCCGGCCCGCGCGACTTATTGACCGGCTTTCCGCTAGGGGGCTCGGCCCTGTTCTTCAACAACACCGAACTAAGATTTCCTCTCTACGGGTCCAATATCAATGGCGTGTTGTTTGAAGACATGGGAAACGTTTACAACAACATCAGTTCTATTTCTTTCCGCGTGGATCAGCGTAATCAAAGCGATTTCGACTACATGGTTCATGCGGCGGGCTTTGGCGTCAGATACAAAACGCCGATCGGGCCGCTGCGGCTCGACCTTGCATACAGCATCAATCCGCCAAAGTATAACGGCTTTCCCGGCAACTATTCACAGCTCGTGCAGTGTTCAGTAGACAATACATGTCAGGCATCGCCGCAGCAAATCAGCCATTTCCAATTCTTCTTTTCGATCGGGCAGGCCTTCTGATGCGCGTCCTGAACCTGCAAGTCGGTCTTCTTCTGCTGGCGACCGCCTCCCCCGGCGTACTCGTCGACGGCGTTGCGATTACGGTCGGAACCAGTGTCATCACCCGAAGTGAGATCGAGTTGCGAATCCGTCTGATGGCGTTCCAGAACGACGAAAAAACGGATTTCAGCCTCGCTTCGCGGCAACAGGCGGCGCAGCGCCTGATCGATCAGAAACTGGTTGAGCACGAGATGGACGTCGGCCGTTACCCACGCGTGGAGGCGAAAGCGAAGGAAGCGCTGCTGACCGACTACGCGAAGACGAACTACAAGTCGGATACGGGAGCAATGGCGGTAGCGCTCAAGAGCTATGGGCTTACCGTTCAGAATCTGGAAGACGAACTCGGTCTTCAGGCAGATCTCCTGACTTTCCTGAACCTGCGATTCCGGCCCGCAGTGCAGGTGACCGACCAGGATATCCGAAAATATTTCACGGAACACTATAACCAGGGCCCGGAGAAAACGAAGCAGCAAGCCCAGGTGGGCGCATTGAGGGAAGTCCGGGCGCAAATCGAACAACAGCTCACAATGGAACGCTCGAACAAAGAAATGGACTCCTGGCTGCAGGACCAGCGAAAGACAGTCGCGATCGCATACGTGGAAAAGGATCTGGCTCCGGACAAGCAGGGAGAGCCAGATCAATCAGGTAATAAGAAGTGAACCGTCATCTGCGATTTGTCCTCCGCTCCGTAGTGGCTGTCGCGGTGGTTCTGGTGCTGGCAGCGATTGCCGGCTTCTTCGTCGCCCGAAGCAGCTGGCTGCAAGAGGAATTCCGGAAGCGCATTATTGCCGAGGCCGAGCGCGCCACAGGCGGCACAGTCGAGATCGGCTCCTTCAAGCTCGACTGGCGCACACTTACCGCTGAGCTGGACGGCGTCATCATCCATGGCTCCGAACACTCGGGGAGCGCTCCTCTGCTGGCCGTGAAACGCGTCATCGTAGGGTTCAAGATTATTTCGCTCCTCAAGAAGGAGTTCGATATCGCAAGCGTGGCTGCGGATACGCCGCAGGCGCACCTGATCATTCATGCGGACGGATCGACCAATATTCCGAGCCCGAAGACGCCGGGCAACGGACAGCCGGCGCCGGAAACGATCCTCGCCCTGAAAATCGGAACCTTCGACCTGAGAAACGGCATGGTTATGACGGAGCGTGAGGGAACCGGGAAGCAAACCACTCCGTGGAATGCGCGTGGGGAGAACCTGGCGGCGCATGTAACGTACAACATGGACGGCCCCCGCTATGACGGCACGATTTCCATCGGCCCGTTGCACTTCGCGATGAAGGGGATCGGTCCGATCGATGCCGGAGTTACGGCGAACGCTTCGATCGAGAAAAACCGCCTCACGGTCTCAACAGCGGCGCTTACCCTGGGCGACTCGAGGATCGACCTCAGCAACCTCGTACTTGCCGACTTCACCAACCCGATGACGACGGCACAATACCGCGCGCGGATTTCGCTGGCGGACGCAGACAGGATTCTGAAGCTGGCCAACCTTCATCACACGGGAACCCTGAACATGACAGGCGACATTCGCTACGCGTCGCTGGACGATTACAACGTGTCGGGGGCGGCGCAGGGGACGGGAATCGGTTATGGAAAGGTTCGCGGTGCGAGCGTTCGCGCAGACCTTCTGGCAACCCCGGACAACATCCGGGTGCGCAGCCTGGCCATCACCGCCCTGGGTGGGAGGATGACCGGAGACGCCGAAATCCGCAAACTGGACAACATTCAGGCGAAAGGCCGTCTGCAACACTTCGATGCGAACTCCCTCGTGACGCTTGCGGGCGAGGCGGCGTTGCCTTATGACGGCATCGTCTCCGGTCAGTTTGCAGTAAGCGGGAGGCTCACTGCGCCGGGTCTGCGCGGTCTTATCGGCAGCACAACCCTGACGATTTCGCCGGCTCGCACCGGAGTGCCTGTGAACGGCTCACTTGAAGCGAAGTATGACGGCAGGGCGGGAACACTCGAACTGGGTCACTCATGGGTCGAACTCCCCGCAACGCGCGTCGACGTAAGCGGCGTACTCGGGCGGCAACTGGACATCAAGGCTCAATCGCAGGATCTGAACGATCTGACGCCAATATTGAAAGGCGCAGCCTTACCAGTGACGCTGATGAACGGTTCGGTTGCGTTTAACGGAACTGTAACCGGACCGCTCGAGAATCCGCGGATCGCGGGACACGCTTCGGTGCAGAACGCGATCTACGAAGACCAACGAATCGATTCGCTGGCGGGCGATTTCACCGCTGTGAGCACCGGCGCGGTAATCAACAACGCGACGCTCGCGTGGGGCGGTTTTCAGGCGCGCGCCAGCGGTTCCGTCGGACTCGCGGAATGGAAGACGACGAACACGTCGCCGGTAAATGCGAACGTTCAACTCACTAACGCAGATATTCCGAAGCTGCTCGCTCTGGCGCAACAGAAAGATATAAAGGCGACCGGAACTCTGAATACAACGTCTCAAATCACCGGAACGATCGGCGACCCGCATGTAGCCGCGAACTTCACCGTTTCCAAAGGGCAGATTTATGGTGAGCCCTTCGATTCGGTCACCGGTCGCGCGCAATACCTCAACGGCGGACCTCAGGTGCTGACCGCCGCCGTGTCGGCCGGGCGCAAACGCGTGAACCTTATGGCGCAATATGCGGCGGACAAGCTGACATTCAACGTCACGAGCAATAGCATTGCGATCGATCAGATCGCTACTGTTCACAAGCTGGAGCCGGGCCTGACGGGGACCGCTCAGGTACGAGCGGACGGCGTTCTCAATATTCGTGGAAAACAGGTCACGGTGCAAGCTCTGAACGGGGATTTGAATGCGACCGCTCTCGCGCTGGGCTCGCGGAGCCTCGGCAACGCACATGTAACCGCGCAGACGATGAACGGCACGCTGACAGCGCATCTCGATTCGAATGCCGCCCAGGCGTCAATCCACGGACAGGGCACGGTGGGGCTGGGTGGAAAGTATCCGGTCAATGCGACAGTGACGTTCTCCAATGTCACGTTCGGCGCGGTCATGCCTCTCATCCGGCCACAGGCCGGAAAAAACGAAGCCAATTTCGACGGGTCGATGGTGGGTGAAGTCACGGTAAGCGGTCAGGCCGAGGCGCCGGACGAACTGAGGGCAACGCTCAATGTCTCCCAGTTGGAGCTGCATCCCCTGTCTGTAAGCGGCGCCGCGCGGAGCATTCCGAACCTTTCCGTGAAAAACGACGGGCCGATCAGGGTGACGCTTGCGAATTCGGTGATTCGTGTGAACAGCGCCCGGTTTCAGGCTCCGAGTTCACAATTCGAGGTTTCCGGCGGGATCAACCTGAGGGACCAGACGCCGCTTAATCTGCGGGTGCAGGGAAACGTGAACCTGGCGCTTGCGGATACGCTCGACCCGGATCTTGATTCATCCGGCAACCTTGCGATCAATTCGACCGTACGGGGCACTTTTGCCGATCCCGATGTTGAGGGTCGTGTCGAAGTGGTGAAAGGGGCTTTTCACTACGCCGATTTCTCAAACGGCCTGACAAATACGAATGGCGTGATTCTCTTCAGCGGGTCGCGCGCCACGATTGAATCCTTGACGGCGGAGTCGGGTGGCGGCAAGGTTCAGGCCACGGGGTTTGCCGCCATCACCGAAGGCGTTGCCACATTCCGACTGGAGGCCAAAACCCGCGACGTTCGGGTTCGCTATCCTCCGGGCGTAAGCTCGGTTTCGGACGCGGACCTCACTCTCGCCGGCACGTCCGACCGAAGCCAGGCTTCCGGAACGGTCACCCTGCGCCGCGTCTCGATCAACCCGAAATCGGACATATCGAGCATCCTCGCGAGCGCTGCCTCGCCTCCGCAGACGCCCGAGGCGAGACCGGGTCCGCTGGGGAATATGAATCTCGACATTGAGCTGCAAACCGCCCCGGATGTCGCATTTCAGACCAGCCTGGCACAGAGTCTGGACGCCGATGCGAACCTGCGAATTCGTGGCACGGTTCTCAATCCCGCGGTTCTTGGCAGAATCAATCTCACGCAGGGTGAACTTGTCTTTTTCGGAAACAAATACACGCTCAACCAGGGTTCCATCTCGTTCTTCAATCCGGCGAGCATCGATCCGATTCTGAACATCGATCTGGAAACGAAGGCTCGCGGCGTGGATGTGACCTTGAAGATAACCGGGCCGGCCAACAAGCCGAACCTCAGCGTCCAGTCCGACCCTCCGTTCCAGTTCGGCGACATCGTGGCGCTCCTGGCGACAGGCAGGACTCCAAACGATCCAACGCTGGCTCTTCAGAATACCGGGCAATCACAATCATTGAGAAACATCGGGGCATCGGCCTTGATCGGCCAGGCTATCGCGAATCCGGTCGCGGGAAATCTGCAGCGCTTCTTCGGGGTCAGCCGCATCAAAATCGATCCGCAACTCGTGGGCGTCACGGGCAGTCCCGAGGCGCGCCTGACCATCGAGCAGCAGATTACGCCGGATCTCCTCTTTACCTACATCTCCGATGTGTCGAGCACCAGCACGCAGCTGATTCAGGTGCGATGGGATTTCAACCCCAAGTGGTCCGCAATCCTGACCCGCGAAGAGAATGGATATGTGGGAGTCGATTTCGCTTATAAGAAGCGGTTTAAGTAGCGTTAAACGAAGACGGACGAGATGTCTACCGGCGAGCGGTTTCCTTCGACCACTACGATTCCGGTGTCGGTGACGTGATAGAGCCGCGAGTCCTGCTCGGCATCGTAACCGATGGTGGAATCAGGGGGAACCCTGACATTCTTGTCGAGGATGGCGCGCCGGATCTTTGACCGGCGGCCGATATCGCAGTTATCGAGGATCACGCTGTCTTCGATCGACGCTCCCGCGTGGACCTTGACGCCGCGCCCCAGAACCGAGTTTCGGACACGTCCGCCCGAGAGGATGCAGCCGCCGGAGACGACAGAATCGATGGCTTCGCCCCGTCGGTTTTCGTCGTCGAACGTGAATTTAGCGGGGGGATCGGGATAACTGTTGGTACGCAGGGGCCATTGCCGGTTGTAAAGGTTCAGCGCCGGTTTCACTGCGCGCATGTCCATGTTGGCTTCCCAGTAGGCTTCGATGGTGCCGACGTCGCGCCAGTAGGGCTCAATCCCCTCGGGTTCGCCGGGGATCTTGTTCGTCTGGTAGTCGTACGCGTATATCGGATGGCGGCTGGCGACCAGCCGCGGAAGAATATCGCGGCCGAAATCGTGAGTGCTGCTCTCGTCCGCCGCATCTTCGTGAAGCGCCTTCAGCAGGGCGCCGGTCGCGAAGACGTAATTCCCCATGGACGCAAAGACGCGGTCAGAATCGCCGGGAATGGTAGGGGAATCGGGGTTCTTTTCGTGAAAAGCGAGTATGCGGTTGTCGGGAGCGGTCTCGATCACACCGAATTCGCCGGCGTGGCGTTTCGGCACGGGAATCGCCGCGACGGTACAAGTTGCGCCGGTTTGGTTATGTTCGGCGATCATGTGGGCAATGTTCATCCGATAGATGTGATCGGCTCCGAAGATGGCAACGGTATGAGGTGCCGTCTGTTCGATCAGGTTGATGTTCTGATAGATGGCGTCCGACGTTCCCTGGTACCAGGTTTCGTCCTGAGACCGCATTTGGGCGGGTACGGGAATGATGAACTGGTTCTTCAGAATTCCGCCGATCTGCCAGCCCTCGCTGAGATGCTGCAGCAGACTCTGGCTGCGGAACTGCGTCAGTACATAGATTGAGTGGATGCCGGAGTTAATAAAGTTACTAAGAACGAAGTCGACGATGCGATACTTGCCTCCAAACGGGACTGCGGGCTTAGCGCGTTCCTTAGTCAGCGGATAAAGGCGGGTCCCCTTGCCCCCAGCCAGGATGATTCCGAGCACCCTTAGTTGCATGGCAAGGCTATTGTGGCAGCAAGGGGGAGCTTCCGCAAGCCGTTATGAATTCCAGGCACAATTCGCCTTTTCCACGTGTCATGGCTATGTCTTATGAGTCACAAATCAGTTTCGTTCGAGCCCTGACCGCCTGCGGGCCGGGACTCTTGCAGCATTAAGAATTGGGGCGCCCCATATCCGATGTCGTTCGGACCAACGCCGTTTTGTTGTCGCCGGACGGGACCGGGAGCGCAAGGTAACCGGCTAACGCCTGCCGGCCCATTGTTTCGACGTTATGCCACCCGGAGCCTCGAGGAATCGTGTGGTTTAGTGCCCCCGTACGCCAATGGGTGCGACGAGGTTCTTTCGATTCAAAAAGTAGCACGCGTTTTTGCGCATGCGTGCAGCGGCGTCGGGGCGATGTCTGCAAGTTATTGATTTAAAGCGGTCGATTTCTATAAAATTTTCTTCGTCGTTTGTGATCGTCGATTCGGCCAACGTAAAATGGTCAGCGATAAAATCTCCCCGCGGCCACTTATGGAAGCATGCGCTTCTCTTCCAATCCGGAGGCTGGCGCCAAACTCACCGCCAGACCCTTTCACTGGTGCGGTCACTGCGGTGGGTTTTCAAAGTAGCCGCGTCGCTTCGTGTTTCGACGACCCGTGTTCTCCTGCTCGGATAGACCCTCCTTGATCGAAGAAGGTGCAGGGAAGCATTACTTTGCGATATGATCCCGTCTGTTAAACAGGCGAAGGAGAATAACCCTGTGTCAAGACTTTATGCGCTCTTTGCGCTGTCGTTCACGGCCACGATTGCGGTTGCCCAGACTCCCTGCGATCAATTGAAACTCTCGCTTCCGGATTCGACGATCAAATCGATTGAGTCGGTACCCGCCGGTCCTTTTCAGGCCCCGGCGGCTGAGCCGGATCTCGCGGGTCAGACTCCGGCGGCTCCCGCACCAGCGGCTGCTCCCGGTCGCGGGCGTGGCGGGGCTGGGGGCCGAGGCGGTGGGCCGCAAGCCGCCGTGCCAGCTTACTGCCGCGTCCAGATGGTGCTGACACCATCGTCGGACTCGCATATTGAAGCCGCGGTATTCCTTCCGATCGAAAACTGGAACGGCAAGCTGCAGGTGGTGGGAAACGGCGGATGGGCCGGTACTGTCAGTTATCCGCAAATGGCGGCGGCTTTGCGGGAAGGTTACGCCACGGCCTCCAACGACACCGGGCACCGAGCCAATGACGGAGGCGGAGGCGGCATGTTCGGCCTCGACCATCCCGAAAAGATTACCGACTTCGCCTGGCGCGCGATGCATGACACCGTGGTGAAGGCGAAACTGATCACCGTTGCCTTTTACGGCAAAGCGCCGAAGTATTCCTATTACAACGGCTGCTCCACGGGCGGGAGACAGGGGCTCATCGAAGCCACGCGCTTCCCGGATGACTTCGATGCTGTCGCGGCGGGCGCTCCGGCCAATCCGCATGTTCACCTGCACGCGGCCGGAGTGGAGCGGTCCCTCGAGTTAATGAAGAATAACGCGCCGCTTACGCAGGCCAAAGTGGAGACGCTGCATAACGCTGTGATGGCTGCGTGCGATGGACTGGACGGGGTGAAGGATGGGATTGTCGGCAATCCGGCGAAGTGCCATTACGATCCGGCCGCGCTGTTGTGCAAGGGCGCCGATGGACCTGGCTGTCTGACAGCGGGCGAGATCGAAACGGTACGAATCGTTTTCGGCGACGTGAAGACAAAGAAAGGCGAGATCATATGGACCGGGTACCCGGCCGGGACCGAACTCGAGGTCGGGTCGCTGCGCAACGTTCCCAAGGGGCCGGGCGGCGTCTGGGATGTCATTCGCATTCTGGGGCATCAGGACAAGAACTATGACTGGCACAACTTCGACCTCGACGCGGAGGTGGCGCAGGCCGACAAGGCAGGCATCGACGTCCTTACCTACGATCTTTCGGCGTTCAAAGCGCATGGGGGAAAGCTGCTGCTCTACCATGGGCTTGCCGACTCGACAATCCCTCCCGGTCACACGATCCTCTATTACGACGCCGTGCTGGCGAAGATGGGCAAGAAGCAAGATGACTGGCTTCGTCTCTATCTGGAACCGGGGATGGCGCATTGCGGAAACGGTCCCGGTCCGGATCAATTCAACAAAATGGGAGTGATCGAACGCTGGCGCGAGGCCGGCGAGGCCCCTCAGGCGATTCTGGCGTCTCACGTAACCGGCGGCGTTGTGGACATGACTCGCCCGCTGTGCCCTTATCCGCAGGTTGCGGTGTATAAGGGCGTCGGGAGTACGAACGACGCGACGAATTTCTCGTGCAAGGTGCAGTAGCGGTGTGAACTCGGATCCCGAAGATTGATTCTCAATTTTCCGAGGGTTTCTCGGCGTGGTCAATGACCAGAATGTCCGCCGGCCCTTTCTGCGATTCGAGTTTCAGCCCCAGTTGATCCTGTACGGCGGTGAAGATCGAGGGCCCGGAGGTATCAAAGCCCTGGGGCAAGCCGCCGGGCATGCCCGGGAAACCTCCGGCGAATGCCGTCCCTTCCGGTGTGAACTGGAGATGCACATCGAATGTACCAGTGAACGCCGTCTTGTCGATTACGGGCCGTCCGAGGATATTGGAGAGCCCGTCAACAAACTGCGTCATGGAGATTTTTCCGCCCACCAGAGTATTTGGACCCATGAAGAAACCTCCGCACGGAGTGGGCGGAAGCTGTCCCGGCCCCCTACCTGGCGGTGGCGGCGACGTGGGAGAAAGCTCGAGGCAACTCCCGGCTTCGCCCTCCGGAAGTTTCGGGCCGCTTTTCCCGGCAAGCAGAACGTATACGGGGACCTCTTTCGTTTCATGGTGAAGCATTAGTCTGAATCGGTCTTCGAGAAGAGTCCGCGTCATCAACTGCAAATGATCCTGACCATTGGCGCCATCTTCGGCTTTCGCGGTGATGTCATACCTCTCGGAATCCATCCATGCGGGCCCTCCGGTAAGCTCGAAATTCCTGATCTTGTATGCGTACGTAATGAGCATTCTCAAGCTTATGTTCGTCGCTGTAAGCCTGCCGCCGTTCGGCGGAGCCATGATTCTGACCATGTTGGTTCCGGAGGTATTCGGCTTGATCGAAGCTACCTCGAATGCCGGCCGCGCCACGGGCGCAGCAGGCGATTGAGGGCGCGTTTGCTGCGCGCTAATGAGGCCAACCAGAACGAGCGTCGAGATAACCGCGAGAAAGCACGAAAAGCCGGGGACGGCGCGACAAGTCATGATTTCCTCAATTCCCTTTCCGGCGCGTGTGCTGCGTGTACCATTTTGACGCAGGAAAGCCTCGATCGGTTTGCAAGGCTGCTCTTCCATAGCCTCCCACGTTTTGTGTGATACGCCCGCGGCGATTGTTCCTGTCGTCTGACCGCGATACGCTGAGGGTTTAGCTGGCGCAACGGTGCAAGCAGGAATTCGGGAGTTCGAGTATGGCGCGGGTAAGCCGAAGCTCGCCAGGGCGGACGATTCCGAGCGGTCGGACTTCCTGCCCGATCCGGACGCGCCCAGGCCATTCCCGGGCACATGGGAACGATGGTCAACTGCAAAAACATCACGATTGGCAAGTTTGCGCGGAATCTGGAGCAGCCGGCCGGTTTCTCCTGCTGGATTGGGGTCGTCGGTTGTGGTGGCTCATGCGACTGAGTAGCTTGTGGAATAGCCGTAGAGGTGTACAAGTCAGAAAAGAGTGGTTGATCTTAGTGCTCGCCGTCTTCCCCGCGAGCGGCTCGTTTGCACAGAATGTTCCCGGACCGAAGCTTGCCGGCATCTGGCAAGGTACTGTAAGGAATCCCGACACCACGGCGGACCTGCGAACCGTTTTGAAGATTGCGTCGTCAGAAGGGGATCTCATCAAAGGCAATTTTTACAGCATCGATCAGACTTATCTGGTCTTCCCCGCCACGCTTACCGTCAAGAACGCTGTTATTAGGATGAGCATACCTGGGATCGGCGCGACCTGGGAGGGAAAGCTCGGCACGGATGGCGATACGATGACCGGGACTCTCAAGGGCTTTTCGGTGCCCGTAATCTGGACCATGAAGCGCGTGAGCGCGGACCAGGCATGGGCGATTCCGCCACCGCCTGCTCCGGCCAGGCCGATGACTGCCGCCGATCCGGTCTTCGAAGTTGCCGCGATCAAACTGAGCCAGCCCGATGCGAAAGGACGGGGTCTTCGCGTGCAAGGCGGCAAAGTTTCGATACTGAACCTGACCCTGTCGGACCTGATGACGTTTGCCTATGACATCCATGCTCACCAGATCATCGGGGCACCGGCGTGGTCGACGACCGAGAGGTACGACATTACCGCAAAGGCTGATGGGGAAGGCCAGCCTGACACCGAGCAGTTGAAGACCATGCTGCGGAAACTTCTGGCGGAGCGCTTCCAGTTGGCGTTTCAGAGGGAACAGAGGGAACTTCCGGTGTATGTGCTCAGCGTGGCCAAAGGCGGGGCGAAGATTTCAAGGAACGCCACGAAGAATGAAACCAAAGGTGTGATCTTCCGCGGCCCCGGAAGCGTGTTACTGAATAACGAGACGATGGATGAGTTTTGTAAGATGTTGCAGACCGCAGCGCTCGATCGGCCGGTGGTTAACCAGACTGGCCTTTCCGGAACATACGACTTTTCGCTGGTGTGGACGCCGGAACAGCTCGTGAATGCCGCGCCTAACCCGAATGCCCTGACGCCCGATAAGGCCGATGCTACCCCGGACATCTACGCAGCTACCCAGCAACAACTCGGTTTGAAAATAGACGCGACAAAACTGCGAATCGAAGTTCTGGTAGTCGATAAAGTGGAGAAACCCTCCGAAAACTGAGCGGCGCCTTATTTCAGCTTTCGAACCGCGCTGAGTTCCCGGTCCACGAGGTTTTTGGGCAGCGGAGCATAGCCCAATGCCGAGCACTGGCGCTGCCCCGAAGTCAGCATCCACTCGATAAAGGTCTTGAAGGCAGTCTCTTTGGCCGCGTCGCGACTGTTCGGCGCTACCAACCAACTGAATGTGCTGATCGGGTACGCGTTCGCCGCGAGCGAGTTCGTAATGGACAGGCTCAGGTACTGGTCTTTCTCTCCCGCGCCGTTTGCAGCCGCCATGATGCTGAGTAAGTCGGCATGGACAAAGCGCCCGGCGAGATTGCGCACCGCGGCAAAGCTTAGATGATTCTCGAAGGCATAGATGAATTCCACATAGCCGATGCTGTAGGGCGTTCCCGCAACGGATTTCGCTAAATCTTCATTGCCGTTCGCTCCTGTACCACTTGCCCAGGCAATGCCGGCTGCCGCACCGTTCTGCGCTCGCCATCTCTCGTCCACCTTACTGAGGTAGTCGGTAAATGCGTACGTCGTTCCACTGCCATCGGATCGATGGAACGTCGCGATTGGAGCCGCGGGCAGAGGTACAGACGGGTTCATCGCCGTCAGGGCGGGGTCGTTCCAGGTCCGGATGGATCCTGAAAAGATACCCGCGATCAGGTCCGGCGTCAGCCGCAATTCACTGGTGACGCCCGGCAGATTGTAGATCAGGACCACCGCGCCACCGACCGTCGGAAATGAGTTGCTGCCCGGCGGAATGCGATTCCCCAATTCACCGGGCGGGATGTCACTACCTGCGAAATCGATGCTCCCCGCCGCCAGCTGCGTGATCCCCAAATCGCTTCCGATTCCCGCGTAATCGAAGCTCCACGCGGGATGCTGGCGCTTGAAAGTATTGAACCAGTCCTGATAGAGGGGAAAGGGAAAAGTCGCGCCCGCGCCCCGCAGTGAGGCCGGAACATCGTTTGCGTTCGACGGAGGAGCGGGCGGGGTAGTCTCGAGATCACGATCCTGCGTAAGCTCGCTCACCACTTCGTCCACCAGGTCGCGCTTCAGTTCGCGAAAGCTGATTCGTCTTGGGTCAGCGAAGTACGACCATAAGATCTGATCGTCTTTGCCGTGCACCTTTACAGACAGGTAGCCATCGTGAACCGGTTCCGCGTAACTCGGGTTAATCCTGGCCCTGGGGCTGAGCGAATGATAGCCTTTCACCCACAGTTCGCCCTTGCCGTCGATCAGCGCGTCCGCCTGCCTGATCTGAGGGACAACCGTGAAGTGCCCACTTCGGCTGAGATCGTGAATCAGCTCGCGCTTTAATTCTTCGGCTCCCTGATCGGCGCCCAAAGAACCTACGTATACGCTTCTGACGCTTTTCAGAGAGATTGCTGTCTGTCCGTTGGCCGTCAGGACGAAAACCAGCATCGCGAACCAGACTCGCGCCAGCGCGCTCCGTATAGCTGTAACGAAACTGTCAACAAGAAGGGGCACTTCGCTGTTTATGATAGCCGCTGGTGAGACCTCTCGCCTATTCCTGCTTACTGCTGTGCGTGCTTCTTCCCGCGCGTGCCCAGGAGGCGTCCGGTTCAGGTAACCCTGACGGCTCTGCGAGCAAGTTCTGGCTGTCCGGACAACTCAACTTTGTCACTCAGTTTCACCCTGCCTTTCCCGCCGCGTACAGCGGGCCATCCAGTCTACAGTCCGATGCGGACATCGCGCCGACCTGGGTCGCGACGGTCTACACCGGCTATGCGCTCTCCCCCACGACCGAATTCTTCTTCGATCTGGAAGCGGCCCACGGCGAAGGTGTGAGCGGAGCGCTGGGATTGGGCGGACTCGGCAATCTGGATGCGGTCACCGACAAGACAGCCACGGCGGCGCCTTATATCGCGCGTGCGATGGCACGGAAGATCATACCGTTGGGGAAGCAGATGGTTCCCGAAAGCCCCAGTCCGTTAGGTCTGGCGGCAAACGTTCCGGCTCGTCGTCTGGAACTGCGGCTCGGCAAGATGAGTATCACGGATTTCTTCGACCTGAACGCCGTAGGCAGCGACAGCCACCTGCAATTTCTCAATTATTCGATCGACAATAATGCCGCATACGACATCGCGGCGAATTCGCGCGGTTACACTTACGCCGCCCTTGCGGAACTGTATCAACCGTCGTGGACCGCTCGGTTCGCTGAGGCGGTTGAGCCGAAAGATACCAGCGGACTGAAACCTGACTGGAACCTTTCGCACGGCAGTTCCGAGAACCTGGAGTTCGAAATCCACCCTTCTATTCACGACAAACAACCGTTCACCCTGCGCGCTCTCGCGTTTGCCAATCACACCGAAATGGGCAGCTATCCGGCGGCGGTTTCCGGATTCCTTTCCGGGCAGGACCCGTATCCCGACCTCGCCGCGCACATCGCAAGAGCAACCAACTATGGTTTCGGCCTGAATGGCGAAACCACGGTGGGCGATTCGCTTCGGCTATTCGGCCGCCTGGGTTGGAATCAGGGCACGAGAGAGGCTTTCCAGTTTGCCGAGGCGGATCGGACCGTGGCGTTCGGCGGCGATTTGAGCGGTAAAGCATGGCACAAACCGGCGCACCGCATCGGACTGGCACTGGCCGTTAACGGTCTCGTTCTTTCCCACCGTACCTACCTGGCGTTGGGCGGGCAGAGCTACCTTCTGGGCGACGGAGGACTCGATTACGGTCGTGAGAAAATCCTCGAGACTTACTACAACGTGCCCCTTGGCCACGGTTTCTACGTCGCATTCGATGTGCAGCAAATCTGGAACCCGGGATACAACCAGGCCCGCGGCCCGGTAACCATTTTCGGTATTCGCATTCATGTGGAAGGCGACCTGCATTTCAACTGACACTGCGCAACGATCGGAACTCTGCGTGTCACACACCTGTTATCGCCGGGGCATTATGATATCGACTATTGACAGCCGACGTACTGCACCTTCACACTTACTTTCTCTTTCCGTTCTCGATCGATCAGAACGCCGTAATGGAAGAGCATCCCGAGATCTGGAAAGACGGAGAGCAATGGTTCGAAAAACTTGATCTTTGGGTGACCGCGCATGCGATACCGGAACATGCGACGGCCGCATCGTGTCTGGGCGGCTGGCAGAGAGCGCCGGAGACGGAGTTCGATCTTCACTCGCCCGCATACCAGGACATGGTTTTTTTTCATCCCTTCGTGCGCCGGGCTTTCTTCGACACCGGATACGTCAGCCGCGATCATGATGCGCTGGTCCACCGCTACGTAATTCGCCCCGAAGCCGGCGGCAGGCTGTGGTATGAGGCGGAAGATCTCAGCGGCGCGAACGCCAGCGTCGAAATTACGGACCTCATCCTGCTGCTGTTTGCCAACGGTGTCGGCATCCTGACGCTCGGCGTTGAGGCGCGCAATATCTCGTACTCGCACGCACTCTGGATCAACGAGATGATGCGGAAAATCTATCCCTCCAGCGACAGGCAGATCGAAGTGGCCCGTATACCGAGCCGTCTGGCGCTGGTCCACGAACTCGATGGCCGGCGGGAAACGTTTGCCGAAGAAACCTGGAAAGACAGCCGCATCGTCGGGATCTGTCCGCGGCTTTCCAGTGTTTTGTTGAGTCTCCTGCATTTTGCTAATTACAGCCGTGAGGAATTTGAGCCGGTTCTGGACGAGCGTATGATCGTGAACAGTTTTGTGAGTCTCGATCGAACTCAGTTGCCAGCCGGATACGAGACTGCTGAGGAGTACGACGTCGCCTTCAGCCGTTTTCTTTACGTTGACCGGGACGGCGGCGGATTTCGCTACGAACCACACTTCATCCGGGAACGGATGAAGAAGCAGGTCTATCGCCGGTGGCAGCATGAAGGCACGCTCTATGGCGCCACCGGTTATTCGAACGTCACCTCCGTCCTTGCGTCGCCTGAAATGCCTGAAGGCGATACTCCGGTCTATCGGATGTTCAAAACCAAGAATTACCTCATTGCTGTTATTGCGCTTTTTTATCGGTCGAGCCTGCTCGATTTCGCGAAAGAGTCGGCGCTCGTTTCACGCCAGTTGTTCCCTGTCTTCCTGGGACAGGTTGTGCGCCATCGCCACATTCAGTTCGCTACCCGTCTCATGGCCGATTTTCATTACTTCAATAACTATTGGTTCTTCGATGAGCTGACTACAAAGGACGAAGAGATGGAGCATTTCCAGCTCTTCTGTGATGCCTATCGTATCGGCCCGATGAAGGAGAACATCGAAGATCAGATCGACAAGCTTGCGGGATATATCGATCGTCTGTACACTTTGCGCAACAGCGATGCCGTCAACCGGCTCGCGTTGATCGATGTTATTCTCGGCATCGGAGCGCTGGTCACCGGCTACTACGGCATGAACATCCCGCTCCTCGGAGACGTTCTGAAAAGCGACACCCTTTCGCTCACGTCCCTCGTGGTGACCTCTCTGATGACGATTGCCTCTGTAGCTTTTATCGTGTATATCGTCGCCTTCAACTGGGTTGATTATCGAGCCAGCATCTTACCGCATCGGTACCGCAAATCGCTCGGTTCGAACAGCCTCCGGCAGCCTGGCGGGACCGAAAGTGAAAGAGAAAAACAGCTGGGCGCGTGATGCTATTCGCGACGCAGGATCAGACTGCCGTTCGCATCCAGCCGCATCGACCACCCTGTTGGCACCAGGGTGGTCGAACCGTAGTCCGTGATCAGCGCGGGACCTTTGTGAAAGCCGGTCCCGAGGGCTTCACGCGGAGACGAGTTTACGCCCCGCCATCGTGCGTCCATCCACACCCGCCGCTTTCCGGTGAGCGCCGCGCGGGTGGGGCGAACCTTCAACGAAGGCTTCTCGACCCGCACGATCGCCCGCACGCGCAGCGTCACAATCTCCGTCGCACGTTTCCCATCGGAATAACCATAAATTCGCTGATGTTCTTTGTGGAAGTCGCCTTCCCCCCCGCCGGCCCACGGAATCGTCAGCTCGTAGCTCTGACCCGCGTAGCGAACGTCGGCGAAACGCTCCAGCGTCGCGCCTCGCACGTCTTTCCTGGCTTGTTTTTCCAGTTTCCGAAAACGCGCCTCATGATCGCTTGCGCCCAGCGCGCCGATCGAATAATCGCGCGTACGATCGGCCAGCAGCATTCCCAGCGCTGAGAGCGCCCCTGCCATTCGCGGCACGATAACCGTCGCGATCCCCAATTCCTCCGCCATTTCGCAGGCATGAAGTCCGCCGCACCCGCCGAAAGCCACCAGCGGGAACTCGCGCGGATCTTCTCCCCGCTCAACCGAAACCGCCCGAATCGCACGCTCCATGTTCGAATTGGCGACCCGCAGAATCGCCGCGGCCGCGTTCACCGCGTCTAATCCCAGTTGCGTTCCCACTCGTGCAACAGCCGCTTCCGCCGCGTCCGCATCGATGCGCATCTCGCCGCCTACCAACTGGTCCGCGGCAATTCGGCCCAATACAACATGCGCGTCCGTGACCGTGGCGGCTGCGTTTTCGCCGCCCATCCCGTAACATGCCGGACCGGGCGAAGCCCCCGCGCTCTTCGGCCCCACGCGCAAACTTCCGCCAGCGTCGACCCGCGCGATCGATCCGCCCCCGGCGCCGACCGTATGAATATCCAGCATCGGCACGCGCACCGGAAGACTTACGCCGCCGGATTCGATGCGCGCCTCGGTTGTCAGGCGAGGTTGCTGTCCCGCGAGCGCCACGTCAGTCGATGTTCCGCCCATATCGAATGTGAGTGCTTTCCTGAATCCGCACAGGCGCGCAATCTCGACCGCCCCCACAATGCCGCCCGCCGGACCGGAAAGAATGGTCCGGACCGCCTGTTTGCGGGCCTCCGACGCCTTCAGCAGGCCGCCGTTCGATTGCATGATCGCTACCGGAAACGGACTGCGGCGTTCCAGTTCGCCCAGATAGCGGTCCATCAAGGGGCCTACGTAAGCGTTAATTACAGTGGTGCTGGCGCGCTCGAAT
>Ga0206845_1009_pt1 | contig 59901 bp, 57 predicted proteins | sample Alteio_BWOrgCont_19_FD_152887 | JGI IMG/M metagenome (GOLD analysis project Ga0206845, IMG submission 152887) | Enriched cells from forest soil in Barre Woods Harvard Forest LTER site, Petersham, Massachusetts, United States -... | ecosystem: Environmental > Terrestrial > Soil > Temperate forest >...
CCGAAGGGGCAGTCGGACCGAAATACAGGTCAACGGACGTGCCGCTCTGATCCCTGAGTTCGAAAAGAGAACGCAGTGCGGCCTTGTCCTGGGTCGTTGCAATCTCGCTTCGGCTGTCCGGATCATACACGGTCACGGACCAGAAAAGTTTGGCAGGAACCGGCAGCGGCACCGTTAACTTGTAGTTCCTCGCGCCGTTCAGATAAGCGCCGCTTGCGTCCCGGATGCCGAGCCAATAGAGGGATCCAGCTCCGGCATCCCTTCGGAACATGGCGGGGGACTCGATCTGCGCCTGGTAAAACCACTTCTCCCGAGCTTCAAGATCCTTATGGGCATTCAGGTCGAAGGTACCGTTTTCCGGACGCAGCGTCGCCCATTCCCACTTGCGGTCCTTCCACATCACGCGGTCGGGACGCCGGTCCGCGAAGGACTGCACGCGCATCTGGTCATTAGCCGCCTGCGCAGCCTTCTCCAGAATGCCCTTCATCCGTTCGTCGGGTCGAAACGGTTTATCCTTCTCGATTCCCAGAGTGGCAAGCTGGCCGTAGTTCATACGGTAGGCCTCGAATGGCGGCTCGGTTTCGATCAGTTCATGCAGTTCCCGCCAAAAATCGAGCCCGCGCTCCCACCGGCCCGGTGAAAAGTCGCCCGGCTTCGCGCCCTGGTCGATCCAGGTGATTTCCTTCCAGTCCGCCGGCGGATTCAGCGGGTGGATTTTCACCGATTTAAGCGCCCAGATCGCGGCAGCCTCATCTCCGCCGGGCGGAATTGCCCGGAGGAGCAGTAACACGCGATTTGTCGTCGCCGTTCCCGCGTGATATCCGTCGGGAACTTTGCCGGTATAACCGGGTGGCAGAATGATGTGTTTCCCTCCTTTGCCCGCATCCGGACCGGGAAGTCCCATATCCATTACGTAACGCTGATTCAGGTCGTTAAAAACCGCCATGAGAGGGCCCGGCGGCATCTCAACGACCATCGGTCCCCCCGAAAGGTCGATATTGCCGCCCGCGTAGGGGGTGTCGGAGTTCGGCGTAAATACGATTTGCTCGGGACGCCCGTGGAGGATAAGCAATACCTGGTTAGGTACCGTGCCTGCGCTGATATTGCCCTTCCATGTACCCACGATGGAAACCGACGGATAGAAGAACTTGTACGCTTCGATCGCGCGGCAAAGGTCGGCGTCATCATAAGCCTGCTGGACGGTCTCTTCGGTTGGGAATCCACCTTCGAATTGATACTCAGGTAAGGTTTTAACTTCAGTTGAAGTGCTCATTCCACTCTCTCCACGTGATCGAATGTCGCTTCGACGGCAGAACCTGACAATTGATTTGTTTTTTGCGGTGGTCGACCGGGCAGTCTGGAAGCCGGCCGCCGATGAGACCTTTTACGGTGACACCCGATCGATTTTTTTCTTCCGAATTGGATCAACAACTTAGCTTCCGGCGGTGTCACCATCCCCAATTTCGGCTGCTACCGTCAAATCGGAAAACGACCATGCGTAAAGAAATCCGCGACGAGATCAATCGAGCCAACGCCGAAAAATCAACGGGACCGAAAACCCCGGCAGGCAAACAGCGTTCTGCCATGAACGCGTTCAAACATGGGCTTACGGGACAGAGCCTGATGCTCCAGCCCAATGAGATGGAAGCCTACAACCGCCTCACCGCGACCATGCTCTCGGATCTCAAACCCAAAACCGAGCCCGAACGCCAGCTCGCCCAGAAGATCATCGACGGTCACTTCCGTCTGAACCGCCTGGCAGCCATCGAAAACAACATGTTGAACTTCGGCTTGATCCAGCACACTACCGACACAGACCACGACGATCGGGTCGAAGTCATGGTCGCGCAGACCCGAGCCTTGATTGAGCAGGCGAACGCCTTCGACGTTCTCGGCCGCTACGAAACCCGCCTCTCGCGCCAGCTCCTCAAGTACATCGAGGAATTCAAGCGCACACAGAAAGACCGGATCGCCCGCGAGCAGGCCGAACGTGCGGAGCGCGAAGCAAATCCGCGCGGCAAACGCCATGAAAACAAGCGGGATCACTTCGATCTGGCTTCGTTCGGCAGAACCGCTCCCGACATGGTCATGAGCGCCAATTCCTTCCGCGTTCTTACCGAATTACCGGTCAATTTACCGCTGGAAAAAGCCGGAACCGATGGGTATTGCCCGTCGCCCTCCGTTTTGCCGCGAGTTTGACTGCGGAGTGAAGCGCTTCGGTGGCATCAGGGGATACAATGTCCTTAATTCAAACTGATTACTCGCCTGCCGCGCGTTTCAACTATAACCTTATGTGTAAGTTCAATCGGGCTGGAATAGCAGCCGCCATCTGTCTCATCGCCGCCGGTGCACGGTTTGCCTCGGCGCAGGTCAATCTCGCCGGCGAGTGGGCCATGACCCTGAACGAGGACGAGCCGGAGCGGCTGCCCGGCCCCGAGATCGGCGACTACCTCGGGCTTCCGATCAATGCCGCCGCGCGCCTGCACGCTGAAAGCTGGGATGCCTCACTGCTGACGCTGCCCGAGTATCAGTGCAGAGTCCACCCGATCGATTACGTGCCGAGTTTCTTCAACATACGAATCTGGGAGGAGCGGGACCGGGATTCGCAGGAACTCATCGCGTTTCACGTTCATCACCAGGCATGGGGAACCGAACGGACAATCTGGATGGACGGCCGGGCGCATCCGCCGGACTACGCGCTGCACACCTCGCAGGGTTTCTCCACAGGCAAATGGGATGGTGAGATTCTCACGGTGACGACGACTCACCTGAAGCAGGGCTGGATCCGGCGCAACGGCATTCCGCGCAGCGATCGGGCGATCGTGTATGAGAACTTCATTCGGCACGGCGACCATCTGACCTGGACGACCGTCATTCACGACCCCGCCTATCTCACGGAAACTTTCATCCGCACGCGAGATTTTCTGCTGAGCGTCGGGCTGCAGATGGGAGCTTATCCCTGCGAAAGCGTAGTGGAGGTAGTGATGCCGAAAGGCAAAATCCCCCATCATCTACCCGGCACCAATACATTCCTCGCCGAATTCCCGGCGCGTTACGGAATACCCGCCGAGGCCGCGATGGGCGGCGCGGAAACGATGTATCCCGAATACCAGATCAAACTAAAGACGATGCCGAAACCCGAGAAAACGCCTCAAAAAGCTCAGGCTTCGAAGCCGCAGTAGAAAAGGTCTCCCGGAGAAATCATGATACGTACATCATTCGAGTGCGTGGCCGCTTTGGCCTTACTCGTTCCGGCGGCTACTGCCCAACAGAACCAGAACTTCGACCCGAACCCTGGGAATGCTGAGATCCACGTCCTCGCGGCTCAGGGGAACGTTTACATGCTGGTCGGACCGGGTGGCAATATCACGGTGCAGGCAGCTAACGACGGCGTATTGCTTGTCGATACCCAGTTCGCGCCGCTCGCGGATAAGATCGTCGCGGCGATCCGCACGCTTTCCAAAGGCCCGATCCGCTACATCGTGGACACCCATTATCACGGCGATCACACGGGCGGCAATGAGGCCCTGCGCAAAGCCGGAAGTACGATCACGGGCGGCAACGTATCGGCCGACATCAGGGATTCGGCGGAAGGTGCGCAGATTATCGCGCATCAGAATGTTATGAACCGGATGAGCGCCCCCAGCGGGGCCCAGGCGCCGACCCCATCGGCAGCATGGCCGACCGACACCTACCTCGGCGACGAAAAAGATCTCTTCTTCAACGGCGAAGGCATCCAGATCATCCATATCCCCAATGCCCACACCGATGGCGACAGCATCGTTTTCTTCCGCCGGTCCGATGTGATCAGCACCGGCGACCTTTTCACCACCACAAACTATCCGGTAATCGATCTCGATGCGGGCGGCAACATTCAGGGCATTGTCGCGGGTCTGCAGAAGATCGTGGATCTGATCATCCCGGTGTACGGGCAGGAGGGCGGGACGCTGGTGATTCCCGGTCACGGGCGTCTGTGCGATCTGGGCGACGTCATTGAATATCGTGAGATGACGACCATCATCCGCGATCGGGTTCAGGATATGGTCAACAAGGGAATGACTCTGGAGCAGGTAAAGGCGGCGAAGCCGACGCTCGATTATGACCCGTTGTACGGGTCCGACAGCGGTTTCTGGACGACCGACAAATTCGTCGAAGCGGTTTATAAAAGCCTGAAGAAGCAGGGAGCATGAAGCAGAGATTTCGAGCGCGACGCTTCGCCCCGTCAATTGTCGCCGCAGCGGCTGTCTTCACGGCGGCTATTTTAACAACGACGAGCGCAACATTCGCACAGCGAGGCGGCCCTCCGCCGACGCCTCGCGCAGCCGCGCCGGAAGATCTTACCGGCTATTGGGTTTCGCTCGTAACGGAGGACTGGCGCTACCGGATGGTGACCCCGGCAAAGGGCGATTACGACGGGATTCCCGTCTCAATCGAGGGAAAGAAGCTGGCGGACGCATGGGACCCGGCCAAAGACGAGGCTGCCGGAAACCAGTGCAAAGCTTACGGAGCGGCGGCGATTACCCGCGTACCGGGCCGGCTCCATATTACCTGGCAGGACGACAAAACCCTGAAGGTCGAAGCCGATGCCGGCACGCAGACCCGACTGTTCTTTTTTGGGGGTAAACCTCCGCAAACCGGACCATTGGAGTGGCAGGGTTACTCGGTTGCATCCTGGGACCACCAGGCGGGCGGTGGATTTGGGCCACCCGGACCGGGAGGATCGCTTAAAGTGGTGACCACGCGGCTGCGAGCCGGCTACCTGCGCAAGAATGGAGTACCGTACGGGTCAAACGCCGTAGTGACGGAATACTTCGACGCGGTCAAGGAGCCCGACGGAGAGCAGTATCTGATTGTAAAGACGCTGGTTGACGATCCTCAATATCTCGCGCAACAATTCATCACCAGCACGCACTTTAAAAAGGAACCAGACGGTTCCAGGTGGCATCCTTCGGTCTGTTCAGCCCGGTAACTTTTCCAGAGCGGTTTTTTCGGAACCGGCCTGGCGGCGACCAGGTCGGTTCTAAAATTGCATAGCAGGGAAGGGACGGGAATTTTTCGTACATGCCGGTATCGAATCAGATAAGCTGGCTCAGCGCCGGAGGTTGGCGAACTGATGCCTAATCAGAATCCGGTCAATGACTTGCCGGAAACTCGAGTCAGGATTCTCCTGATCGATGACGACCCTGTCGATCGCTCTATTTTCAAGCTTTGTCTCAATACCGGCCAGCCGGGAATTTACGAGTACGCAGAAGCCGGCGCTGGCCGCGAAGGACTTTCCCTTATTGAAGAGTTTAAGCCGGACTGCGTCCTGCTCGATTTCCACCTCCCGGATGTAGACGGCCTGGCGATGATCCGCCACTTGCTTGACCGTTACGAGGCTCTTCCCTGCGCCGTTGTGATGCTTACCGGAATCGGTAGCGAAAAAATTGCGGTCGAAGCCATGAAGCTGGGCGTGATGGATTATCTGTCCAAGGGCCCCGCGAGCACGGAAGCGCTGCCGAGGACAGTCGCGAGCGCCGTGCAACGATTTCGGCTGCAGCAGGAGATCGCCCAACAGCGCCGCGCTCTGGAGCAGCGCAATCGCGAACTGGAAGAGATCCGGGGGCAATTATTCGAAGAAAAGGAGCGCTACCGGATTCTGGCGGAAGCCATACCTCAGCTGGTGTGGACGGCCGATTCCGACGGCTGCCTTCAATACGGAAACCAGCGCCTTTGGGAATTCAGCGGGAGGGAGCCAGACGAAGGGTGCACTCTGGAGAGTCTGGTCCACACGAGAGACCGGCGCGAACTGCGTGACAGGTGGGCTGAAGCCATTCGGTCCGGGCGCCCGTTCGAAAACGAGCTCCGGCTTCACAGAATGCACGACGACACGTGGCGCTGGCAGTTAATGCGGACGACGCCGATTCAAACCACCGAAGAGGGACCCGTCAGATGGTTCGGCACTTTTACGGATATCGAAGACCAGAAACGCGCGGAAGAAGCGCTGCGTGAGCGAGAGAAGCTCGATAGCATAGGCTTGCTTGCCGGCGGGATCGCGCACGACTTTAATAACATCCTTGTCGGCATCATGGGTGGCGCCAGCTTTGCGATCGATTCCCTCCAGAAGGAGCACCCGGCATATCCGATCCTCGAAATCGTCGTCCGATCCAGCGAACGTGCCGCTCACCTGACGCAACAGCTACTGGCATATTCCGGTAAAGGGCAAACCGCGCTCGAACCTGTGAGCATGTCCCGGGTGGTTCGCGAAGTGAAGGATCTGTTGCGCACCTCGATCCCGAGAAACGCCAGCGTCGAACTCGAAACTGAGGAAGACCTGCCGTTCGTCGAAACCAGCGCGAACCGGATGCAGCAACTGATCATCAATCTGGTGATGAATGCCGTGGAAGCGATCGGCGAAGAAAAAGGCATCATAAAAGTCAGGACTGCGACGCAGCGGCTGGAACCGGCAAATCTTCAGAGGAATGTGCTGGGATATCGGCTGCCCGCCGGAAGCTACGTTCTGATTGAAGTATCCGATTCCGGCGTCGGCATGGACGAACAGACGCAGACGCGCATTTTCGATCCCTTCTTCACGACAAAGTTTACAGGCCGGGGCTTGGGCCTGGCCGCGGTCCAGGGCATCGTACGAACCCTCGGGGGCGGCATTCAGGTCGAGAGCGAATTGGGCGAAGGAAGTACTTTCAGAGTCCTGCTTCCAGCCGGCGAATCCGCCGATGCCACGACCATTGACGTCTCAAGTGCCGGCGAAACCACGAGAATCGTGGTGATCACTGAGGACGAAGATGCTCGCACCGTCGCCACGGCGGTTCTGCGAGATACGGGTCACGATGTTATCATCGGCTCCGGCGGCATGACCGATCCCGACCGCATAGGGCTGGTTATTTTCGATGCAGACACCTCGGGACCAGAGTTGCTTGAAAGCATGGGAGTCTGGGGAGCAACCATTCCCGTAGTGATTTTGACCGCTACGGACGAGAGGCCCACGTCCAGCCACTTCGGCGGCATCGAGATCGCGGATTTTATCCGGAAACCTATTTCGACGCGCTCGCTTGAACTTTGCATAAACAACGTGCTTTCCGGCGCGGCCGCACCCGGTATTCGCGGCGGCAGAGGACGGGATGGCGCCTCGGCCTGACCCTGACCCGGGAGTCGCTGTGAGGTCCCAGGTGCTGGCGGACGCGTTTTCGGAGTTTTCCTCGCGGGCCGGTCACGATCTCGTGAGCCCATTGAATCAGGCTGCCTCCCTGATCGCACTCTTCGTTCAGCGATACAGGAATCAACTCGATTCCGACGCAGACGTTCTGCTCGAGTTTCTGCAAAGCTCGGCCACGAGAATGCGAGGGGTTGTCTCCGGGGTTCAGGAGTATCTGGAGACTGCCTCCGCTTTGCCGGAGATAAGCGACGCCGACTTGAACGCGTGTCTTGCGTCAGCCCAGGCAAAACTGGAAGGTGCTATCGCGCAGAACTCGGTTGAAGTCGTTTCCGAATCGCTTCCCGTGATCCGCGCCGACCGCCGCCAGATGGCGCGAGTATTCGAAATCCTTCTCGGCAATGCCATTAAATTCCGCGGCCCGGATGAATCGCTACGTATCTGTGTAAGCGGAGGCAATGCTGACGGCAGGCAGATCATCGCGGTCGCCGACAACGGTATCGGCATCGACGCGGCCTACCGCGAGGCGGTGTTTCTGCCGTTTCGCCGGCTGCACGGAAAAGAATACCCTGGAGCTGGTCTGGGACTGGCGATCGTCAAACTGATCGTCGAACTGAACGGGGGAACTACGTCGATCGACTCCGGGTCGTGCTCCGGATCGACGCGTGGAACCAAAGTAGTAATCGCCTTCCCCGGCCCGGCTGTTGAGCGCAGCGCGCCATAAGGTTCACGCAGGATCCATCATTTCGCGAACGGCCTGCTTTACAGCGTCTTTGACCGCATCCCGCACTGTCTCCTCGATCTGGTCTCGGTCAAGTTCCACCTCCGCGTGCAAGCCGGAGAGTTCGCGAAAAGTCATTTCAACCACAGGGGTAACCGGGCCAAGATTGCCGGCGACAGCCTTCGCGACTTTTTTAGCCACCCTGGCGGCGGAGGCTCCAGCAGCTTCTACCGGCTCGTTCTCTCCAAGACCTTGGGCAAGGGCCTCCGCCTTCGATTCCCAGTCGCTCTGGAAAGTTTTGAGGATCCGGGCAACGCACTTCGGGTCGCGGAAAATGATACCGACTTCACGCCGGGCGTCGAGTTCAAGCGTCCGCAGACTCTGACTGCCCACGAAGGCCCACGTCCCATCGCGGACGATGGTCCGCGTGTGCAAGCGGATCTGAAGGATGCGCGCCTCAGGAAGAGCGCTCGGGTTGCGAGCCGGCTTGCCTATGATCCGGATGTCGACGCCAGCCCGTGCCCGCGCCTCAAGAAGACGAACCATCTCGGGATCGCTCGTTTCCGGGTCGTATATGAAAAGTTGCTTCTTCGCGCCGCGGATAAATGTCGCTAGTTGCTTACGGGCATTCACCGGGCTCACCACCAACGAGGCGACGCCGGAACTATACGGCAGCCGCTGCGTATCGCACTGGAAAAGCTTTGCCGCTTCCGTTACCTGCTTTTGGTTCGATGTGACGATGCCGAAGCTGCGGCTGCGTTCCATATCCAGCGAGGTGAAATTGAAGCCAAGGACGTAAAGGGTCTTGTTGTCGACAATCATCATCTTGCCGTGATAGCGAACCAGCTCGTCATCGGTGCGCGCGACCGTAACCCCGGCGGCGAGCAAACGCATCTCCAGTTCGCGCAGATTCTTCTCACCGCCGCGATTCGTGTTCGCAATTAACGCATGAACATGCACGCCGCGGCTCACAGCAGTTGTAAGAGCTTTTTCAATCTGCGCCTGGCTAAAGCGGAAGATGACTATGTCGATGCTTTTGCGGGCGCTGTTGATCGCCTTGATCACTGGCAACACCCCGTCGTCGGGCTGAACTAAACATTTCACGAACGATTGCGTTGCAATTTGGCATCCGTATTGCCTGATCAGCTGTCGAGGCTTATCTAATGTACATTTTTCGCCGGCGGGCACTGATATTTGGCGCTATTGCCAGTACCACCGTTCTCGCTTTTGCGGCGCCCAAACGGAATCCGCAGCCCTTGACGGGGGCACCCGCGCTCTGGCAGGATCCGGTGGACATCGCATCGCGCGATCTGATGTATGGCGCGGGCGGAGCGGCCAATCAGCCGCGAGGGACGTTCAAGTTCGTTAAAGAAGACCTCAGCGGGACGAACCCGAAGCTGGTGATCAGCGACAGTCACGGCGTCAAATGGAAGCTCAAGCTTGGCGTCGAAGCCCGTCCCGAAACGGCAGCGTCACGGCTCGTGTGGGCTGCGGGATATTTCACGGATGAGGAGTACTTTCTCCCGGACCTGAAAATCGATAACGTTCCGGCGAATCTGCACCGGGGGGCGAACCTGATCGAGCCCGACGGCCTGACACACAACGGGCGGCTGAAGCGGTACGCCAAAGACGAAAAAGACGAAGGCGACTGGAAGTGGAAGGAGAATCCTTTCACCGGTACCCGCGAGTTTAACGGCCTGAGAGTCGTGATGGCTCTTATCAACAACTGGGATCTGAAAGACAATAACAACAAGATAATCGCCCGCGACGGACAACAGATCTATCTGGTCAGCGACTTGGGCGCCAGCTTCGGGAGCACGGGCCGAAGTGTTACGCAGACGGATTCCAAAGGAAATGCGGGAGTCTACTCGGAATCGAAGTTCATCGCCTCCGTCACTCCCAAAGGAGTGAACTTCAACTTTCCGACCCGTCCGGCGCTCATCAACGTCTTCCAGCTTTCGGATTTTGTCTCGCGGGAGAACATGGAATGGATCGGTAAAAACATTCCAGTTGCCGATGCGCGCTGGATCGGTCAGATTTTGAGCCGTCTCTCGACGCGACAGATCGAAGAGGCTTTTGCCACAGCCGGTTTTTCTCCGAAGGAGACCGGCGCATTTACAGCAACGATTCAGGCCAGAGTCGCCGAGTTGAATCAGCTGTAAGTTTCACTCCGCAGCGGGCAGCAGGCCGATTCGGGGAGAGGTCCAGATCACGCGGCCTCGAGCATCGCGGATCTTGATGCCTCCCGACGCCCCGATCTCTACGCGCGCCTGTCCCCCTCCATCGTTCAAGACCAGTTCGGCGCCCGAGGCGCTAGGGCGAAGGGTTGCCTGGGCGTCTCCCTAAGCGTCCACGAGCGTGAACGATTTGGCTCGAATATCCGTAGGGAGAATCAGATTCTGGGCGTGGACGACAGGTGATAGCCAGTTTGCTGTGTAGCCTCCCGAAAAGGCTCCGACGAGTACGAGGGCGCAAAGACTAAGATATCGGCTTCTGCTCATGGGACGAAATTCTCCTTATCCCGTTTGACGACGACCCGGGCGAAGCGATAGCTATTGCAGAGTTCTATTGCAAAGCCCCGAACTGAATTTCGTAAAGTTCGGAATATAACCCGCCCGCGGCGGCGAGTTCGTCGTGGCCTCCGCTCTCGACCACTTTGCCGTCCTTGACGACAAAGATGATATCGGCTGAGCGGATGGTAGACAGGCGGTGCGCGATCACGATGGAAGTCTTGCCTTTCATCAGACGATCGAGCGCATCGAACACCAGGCGTTCCGATTCCGCGTCGAGCCCTGAACTGGGCTCATCGAGGATCAGGATGGGAGTGTTTCGGATTACCGCCCGGGCAATGGCGATGCGCTGCCGCTGGCCGCCGGAGAGAGTGACGCCCCGTTCGCCAATCTGCGAATCATATCCCTGCGGCATCCGTTCGATGAACTCGGTCGCGTTGGCGAGTTCGGCGGCCTTCACGATCTCGGCGCGCGTCGCGTTCGGTTTGCCGTAGGCGATGTTCTGCCAGACGGTTCCCTGGAACAGAATCGAGTCCTGAAGGACGACGCTCATATGCTCACGCAGGGACCGCTGCTGCAGGCGGCGCACATCGATGCCGTCGATTTTCACGCTACCGGAAACAGGATCGTAAAACCGCGGGATGAGGCTGACGATGGTGGTCTTGCCGGATCCGGTAGGTCCCACAATCGCGGCGACCTGACCGGGCTCGATCCGGAAGCTGACGTGTTCCAGCGTGGGTGACTTCGGATCGTAGCCGAAAGTGACGTCGTCAAACTCTATCGCTCCGCGCAACTTCGAGACTTTGCGCGCGCCTGGAGCATCCCTGATCTCGCCCTGCATATTAACGACTTCGCGGATCCGTTCATATGCGATGGCAGCCCGGGAGTATGCATCCGTCATCTTCGACAGATCCTGCATCGGCTTGTACATCTTGCCGAGGTACCAGATAAACAGGACCAGCGACCCCGCGGAAAGGCTGCCTGCCAGGACCAGCCGCGCTCCAAACCAAAGCACCAGCCCGGTGCCGACGGCGACAATGACTTCAACCAGTGGCGCAAGCCTGGCTTTGATGCCGCGCGCCCGCAGCGCAATCTCGACGTTTTCCAGGCTTTCTTCTTCCAGGCGATGCACCTCGTAGTCCTCACGCGCAAAAGCCTTGACTACGCGCATGGAGGAAAGCACTTCCTGAATTACGGATGCGATCTCGCCTTCTTTCTTACGTACCTCCCGGGCGGCCTGCTTGATGCTGCGCGTGTACTTGAATACCACGAGCGCCAGAAACGGCGTCACCGAGAGAGCGATCAGCGTAAAGCGCCAGTTGATATAGAACATGACACTGATCATTCCGACGAGCGTGAGTACGTTGATGAAGGCGTCGAGAAGCCCGGAGGTTATGAAGGTTTGAATCGAATCGATGTCGCTGGTGACCGTGCTGAGAAGGTCGCCTGTGTTCTTCTGGTCGTGGAAGGCGAGCGACAGGCGCTGGATGTGGAAATAAACCGTCTGCCGGAGATCGTGCATCACCCATTGGCCGACGCTGGTCGTCAGCAGTTTTTCCGAATAAGCGCAGAAGGCGCCGAACAAGGCGATAACCATTACGGCGATCGCGGCGAAGTTGATCACGGCGAGGTTGTTCGAGCCTGCGAAGGAAAGGATAAACGCGCTGAGCCAGCCGTTCCCGGCTTTTGATTTCAGGACGTTATCGAGAACGATTTTCAGTGGAACCGGGCCGAGAAGATTGGCGATGCCATCGCCCACCGCTGCTAATACACCAAGGGCGAGGGCCTTGTGATGAGGCTTGAGAAGCTCGCGGATTGTTACTTTCTGACTGGCAGACTTAGCGGTTGCCAACTTTGTCCTTGAGTTGACATCAGCAATTCAGCCTCCAGCGCAGTCGCGTGCCAAATCGAACGAAATTCGAGGCGCGGGGTACTACTTCTTCTTTACAGCCGTCCGGCACTGCGGGCTGTTGATGAAGATATCGGTAGTGTAATCCTGTTTCAGCCTGACCTGCTTGCCATCGGATCGGGTCAACCAGATGTATTTGTCGTCGTAGCGCAGGGGAATCATTTGTCCTTCGGAAGTCCAGGGCTCCCAAGCCTTGTGAACCTTTGTCAGATGGTTGGATTCCGGATCTCTCCAGCCGATGGCCGGAACTTTTTGATATCCGATCAGGATTTTGTTGTCGGCTTCAAAGCAGTAATAGTAACTGCTCGAGCCGAAGAGACAGTTATCGCAAAGGTATTCGTTGTGATCGAGCAACTGCGCCTGAACCTCGGGCTTATCAGGCGTAGCAGCCGAAGCCATCCGGGCAGCGGCAGCGATCAAAACAAATGCGAAAAATGTGCAGACCGATTTCATTCCCTTTCATTTTAGACGACGGCCGTAAGCCGTACTGTAAATGATAATGAATTCATGAGGATCTGCATCATCGGATCCGGGCACGTCGGGCAGAACGCTCGAACGCCAGGCGCAAAGTGGCCACACAGTGGCCTTCAGTTCGCGAAACCCCGCATCCGCCATTGCAGGTACCGTCGGCGACGTTGCGGCACAGTGGAAAGCTGTCGAAGCCGGCGGAAATCCCGGGGTAAGATTCTGTTCGATGGTACGAACGCTGTCTTGCCGGATCTTTCGGGCCTTGAAGTCGGCTGCAACAACGCGGGGCCGCTGCGGCAGGCGCGGTTACTGGAACCATTTGCGTTTCTGTAGATCGACCTGGCACTCTCGCGGGGCTACGGCCAATGGACATTCCCCGTCAATCTGTCCGACTCCACGTCTTCGATTGCGGCATGCTGAAGGGCGCCAACCCTGCCGTTCTTCTGGAGCGTGCCATCACAACCATCGCGAAATCCGCAGCGATACAATTGCCAATTTGTGACGGCGCGGTTGAAATTCAGCATGCGATTTTTTCCGGGACTTTCCGGTTTGTTGCTTTGCGGCGCGATATGGGCGTTTGGCCAGACGCCGCCGGCGTCCGCGGGCCTCGAGGCAGTTGTAACTACCGACCTCGGGACCTTTCGGTTCGAATTCGCGCCTGAGAAGGCTCCGAAGCATGTCGAACAATTCATCCGCCTGGCGAGGGAAGGCTACTACGATGGCAGCGCCTTCCAACGCGTCGTGCTGAACGGCATTATTCAGGGCGGAGATCCTCTGCTGAAGAATCCGAGTACACCGAGGAACCTTTGGGGCACAGGCGGTCTGAATATGCTTCCGGCCGAACTCAGCGATATGAAGCACGAGCGGGGAGTTGTCTCAACTGTTCATGTACCTGGCAAAGCCGACAGCGACGGGAGTCAGTTCTTCGTCTGCGTTGTTCCGCAACCTCCTCTGGATGGCCAGTACTCAACGTTCGGCCTCGTGACCGAAGGTATGGACGTTGTCGAGCACATTTCGCAGGTTCCGGTGGATGCGAACGGCCTGACCGAAAAGCCAGTCCGAATCCTGAAAGTCACCATCGAGAAGAAGAAGGTCGAGCCTTTCCTGAATGCTTCCGTGGACGAGATGCGGAGGACAGTAACCGTGAAGACCACGCTGGGCGCAGTCAAGATTCAGATGGAGCCCGACTGGGCGCCTGAGAACGTTCGCAACTTTCTGGGGCTTACGGCAACCGGCTGGTATAACGGCACGATCTTTCATCGGATCGTGAAGGGTTTTGTGGTTCAGGGCGGCACTTCGGATAAGCGCTCCGGCGGTCCTGCCAACCCGGCCGACCGATGGGTTCATCCCGTCAAGGGCGAATTCCGGAACGACGTCAAACATGTGCGCGGTATTGTCTCCATGGCTCGCAATGACGATCCGAATTCGGCGACCACTTCGTTTTTCTTTGTACTGGGTCCGGCGACGAACCTGGACGGTCAGTATTCGGCGTTCGGCCGGATTGTCGAAGGCATGGATGTTCTCGATGCATTCGAAAAGGAAGAACTCGACGGCGAGACCCCGAAGAGGCGGCTGGAGATTGTCGAGGCCACGGTTGACCCCAGGTAGGGCTGCTTAACGCTTCCTTCCGGTCGCGGCTCGGAACAGTAGAGTCCGGAACGCTAGAAACTTCCGATTTTCGGGAGGTTCCAATGCTGCCAGACAGCGACCAGCCGGAGCGTGAAACAAACCAGCGCCCCCGTAACCATCATCACGGTCTTCGGCAGACCAAGGCGAAAACCGATGACAAACACGGCGGCTCCAGCCAGGGCGGCCACCGCGTATATGTCAGCCCGGAGGATACCCGGAATTTTCATCAGAAAAAGATCGCGGATGGTGCCGCCTCCCACTCCGGTGATCGTACCCATCAGAACGGACAGGAAGGCGCCGATTTTATAACCCAGCGCCTTTTCCGCGCCGGAGACAGCAAAAAGGCCGAGGCCCGCCGCGTCCACTACGGTGACGACGGAGATCGGCAATGCGCGCACAGACTCAAAAAGGAGAAAAGCCATGGCGCCGCCGGCGAAGGCCGCGATGGGATAACGCGCATCGCGAATCGCCGCGGGCGGAGCTTCTCCGATGAGAAGGTCGCGAATGACGCCGCCCCCGAGCGCGGTCGCGAAGGACAGCACCATGACTCCGAAGAGGTCGAGACTCGCTCCGCTCGCCGCCAGACCGCCCTGAATTCCAAGAAATACGGTGGCAGCCAGGTCGATAACCAGCAGAAGGTGTCCGGGCGCAATTCTTCTCATCATGGGAGAGCTCCAGAATACCTGCCTCTGCGCTTCTGCACTACACTGAAAGATCTCCGTACTCGGACAAGAGGAGTTTCCGCGTGACCACTCAGATCAGATTCGCGTTTCTTTTGTGCGTCGCGGGCGTCGCCGCGGCCCAAAATGCCACAGAGCAGCAACCCGCCGCTCAGCAGGGCAGAGGGCAGACACGGGCGCCACGCTATGTCCCGGAAGATCACCGGCCTCCGCTGTTCCTGCGGGAATCCTTCAAAGAGACCCCGAAGGGCACCAACGAGACGCCCGTGACAGCGGAGTTTCTCACCAGTCCCAATCTCGAACTCAAACTATACGGGCCGGGCAAGGGCGACATTCAGATCGTGCATCACGAATCGCCCAAAGACGAGCCTTCCTACATCTGGACAGGTCTTTGCAGCGCGCCATGCGCGCTCGCGCTGCGAGATAAAAACAACTATGTGGATCTGACGGGCCTGTCAAAGATCCGGTGGCGCTCCAAACAGGCGGGTTTCCATGTGCTTCGGCCGATTCTCAAGCTGGCCGACGCCGGCTGGCTGGTGGGCGACCCCGGCGACGGATACACAGTCGACTGGCGCGAGACCGAGATGTCGATCGGGGACATGCGCTGGCGGAGGTTCGATGCAGAACATGTTTCCGAAGGCAACGACGGGCGATGGGTGGAGAAACCCGACTTGAGCAAGGTTGACGAGATCGGTTTCACGGATCTGACCATCGGAAGCGGACACGGCGCGGGCGGATCTTCGCGACTCGACTGGATCGAAGTCTATGGTAATCCGGTTCCGCGGTCCGCCGGAGCAACAGGGGCGACGCGCCAGCATTAAATTCGCTTAATTCGTCTTTATTATCTCAAATAATCCCGGTTTTTTTAAACCACTGGCGCTATTTCGCACACCACTGGAGCTGATTTCGACACTTCGAAATGCGCCGGGCGCCGCGATGCGCGCGCCGCGGCTTCCTGCCGCCGATTTTTTTCACGATAATCATTACATGAGCCTTTGAAGTAACTCTAAAACAAGAAAAAAGGTACCCATGGGTGAGTTTTTTCGGAGACTTTTTACAAGCGATTTTATGCCGCACGGGACGTGTTACTTCTGGAACCCGGAAGTTCTGTGGCTCAATGTCGTATCGGACGGATTGATTGCCGCAGCATATTATGCAATTCCGGTTTTATTGCTGATCTTTTTTCGCAAACGAAAGGACATATCTTTTCGCTGGATCTTCATCGCATTCGCAATCTTCATTCTGGCTTGCGGAACGACGCACCTCATGGGGATCTGGACGGTCTGGCATGGCGCCTACCGCCTCGATGGACTGATCAAGGCGATCACCGCAGCCGCCTCGATTGTTACGACCGCCATGCTCGTTCCCGTGCTCCCGGCGCTTGTCAACCTGCCCTCACCCGACGCCTTCAGGAAAGCTAATCAGAAATTGCGGGAGGAGATCGACCACGGCTTTGCGACATCCAGACTTCTGGCGCGACAAGCCAGTCTTCTTGACCTGGCTCACGACGCGATTATCGTTCGCGAGCTGGATGGAACGATCCTTTTCTGGAACTCCGGAGCGGAGTCGATGTACGGATGGACCAAGAGCGAAGCGGCGGGCGAACGATCGCACGAATTATTGAAGACGGTTGCGCCGCAGCATCTCGACGATATCCACGCACACCTCAGCGCGCACCGCCGATGGGAAGGCGAAATTCTGCACACAAGGCGCGACGGAACGGTGGTGGTCGCCTCAAGCAGGTGGGTCCTGAGAGAAGGCGAGCGGCCCGGCGAACTGGAGGTCATGGAGATTAACAGAGACATCACGGAACGGCAAAGGGTCAAACAACAACTCCGCGAAGCGAACGAGGAACTGGAAAAGCGCGTCGCCGAGCGCACAACCACGCTGCAACGGACGGCGGAATCGCTGGAGCGAACCAACGGAGAGTTACAACAACAGATGGAACTCTCGAGGAAGCTCGAGGATCAGTTACTCCAGTCGCAAAAAATGGAGGCAATAGGCCGCCTCGCGGGAGGCGTGGCCCACGATTTCAACAATGTACTCACGGTGATATTGGGTTACAACGGCATGGTCATGGATGAACTGGGCGATCAACCCAGGTTGCTCGAAAAGGCAGCCGAGGTCCAACGTGCGGCGGAGCGGGCCGCGGGTCTGACGAAACAACTGCTGGCGTTCAGCCGGCGCCAGATCCTTCAACCCTCGCTTCTCGACCTCAATGAAGTGGTGAATAACATGGAAAAACTCCTTCGGCATGTGATCGGCGAGGATATTGATTTTGCGACGCGGCTTGATCCGGCGCTCTGCCCTGTGCGCGCCGACGCGACGCATCTCGACCAGGTAGTTATGAATCTCGTCATCAACGCGAGAGACGCCATGCCCAACGGAGGCAAGCTCACGATTGAGACAGCCAATGTGGTCCTGGACGAGGCTTATGCTCAGTCCCACGCGGGAATCGTGCCGGGGCACTACGTTCACATCGCGGTCAGCGACACCGGGCATGGGATGAGCGAGGATACCCAGCGAAAGATCTTCGAGCCTTTCTTCACAACCAAGGAAGTCGGCAAGGGGACCGGGCTTGGCCTTTCGATCGTTTATGGGATTGTAAAGCAAAACGGCGGGGATATCTGGGTTTACAGCCAGGAGGGTAAAGGGACAACTTTCAAGATACATTTGCCGGCCGTGACGGACCAACACGCAACAAAGCTGCCCGTTTCGTCTCGCGGGCCGACCCTTGCCCAGGCGGAGGTTGTCTTGTTAGTGGAAGACGACGCCAACGTTCGCAAACTGGTCGAAGGGGTGCTTCGCGAACACGGATTCCAGGTGGTCGCGAGCGAGAACGTCGTTGAGGCGATTGCGCTTTGTAAAGAACGCGACGCGGCGATCGATCTGCTGCTGACCGACGTTGTGATGCCCGATATGAGCGGCCCTGAACTGGCCGAAGAACTCGCGAAGCTGCGCCCTGGGTTGAAAGTCGTTTACATGTCGGGTTACGCCGATAACGCCGTCGTTCGCCACGGCGTTCTGAAGCCGGGCGCGGCGTTTATTGAAAAGCCTTTCGTCGCCGAGACCCTTACTGAAAAGCTTCGGGAAGTGCTGGCGGGCTAGAACCTGTATGTTAGACTGCGAGGCGTCGGGCTTCCTCTAAGGACTGTTCCCTGCACGGTCTCTGTTGCCCACGGGCGGCTAGCCTTGCCGCATCCCGGCGCGCGGTGGGTTATGACAGGTGCGAATCTTCGGCGATCGACAGCGACAATTAATGGCGAAGCCGTTCCGGTGGGCGACTATCCGGTACAGAGTACGCTTCTCGACTTCCTGCGGGATCGGGGCCTGACCGGCGCGCGGGAAGGCTGCGCGGAGGGCGAGTGCGGCGCCTGCACGGTGCTGATGATGGCCGAGAACGGAGCCGGTAGTCAATACAAACCGGTGAACAGTTGCCTCATGTTTTTGCCTGATGCGATCGACCGGGAGTTCTATACGGTGGAAGCGCTGGCGCGAAAGGGGCAACTCGCGGAAGTGCAGCACGCTATCGCTTCGGGCGGGGGGTCGCAATGCGGCTATTGCACTCCGGGGTTTGTGATGAGCCTGTTCGCAGAACAGTATCGACCCGGGCGCGTTGCGCCGTGCGATCCCGAGGCGATGGGAGGTAATTTGTGCCGCTGCACGGGTTATCGTCCGATTCGCGACGCCGCCCTCGCCGTCGGACCGGCGCCGGAGGGTTATTTTCGGGAACGTCTGGCTCAGCCGGCGCCCGAGTTGAAAGCCGTACATCTGGTGACGGAGGGCGCCCGCTTCAATCGGCCCGGCAATCTTGCCGAGTGCCTTTCGATGCTCGACCGCCACCCGGAGGCGAAGGTGATCTGCGGTGGTACGGATCTTGGAGTCGAGTCGAACCTACGTTTTCGTCGATGGCCGCATCTGATCAGCTTGCAGGGCGTGGATGATTTGCGGGAGTTTTTCGAGGATTCGGAAAGAGTGCGAATCGGGGCAGCGCTTCCGTTGGGGGAGATCGAGCGCAGATGGACGAGCGCGCCTTCCGCGGTTGGCAAATGGCTTCGTTTTTTCGCCTCGCCGCCGATTCGGAATCGCGCCACTCTCGGGGGCAACCTCGCGACCGCGTCGCCGATCGGCGATTCGGCTCCGCTCCTGCTGGCACTGGACGCATCGCTGGTTCTGACGAGCATCCGGGGTAACCGCGAGACGCCGCTTGCTTCATTTTTCTCCGGTTATCGGCAGACGCAACTCGAAGACGGGGAGCTGATCCGGCTGATCGAAGTTCCGAAGCCATTTCCCGGAGTCGTGCGTTTTTATAAGGCCAGTAAGCGGCGTATGGACGACATCAGTACGGTGGCGGCCGGGCTATCGCTGGATTGGGACGAGCGCGGCCGGATCGCCCGCGCGCGCTTTGCATTCGGCGGCGTTGCGCCCGTGCCGCTACGCGTTCTGAGTGCGGAAGAGGCTGCGATCGGGCAGTTTTGGAATGAGGGCACCGTTCAGCGAGTACAGCGGGAAATTGAACGCGCGCTTCAGCCGATCGACGATCATCGCGGTTCGGCGGCTTACCGGTTAGCGCTGGCGAAGGGGCTGGTCGAGAAATTTTATTGGGAGTGGCGGGAGTCCGCATGAAGTCCGCAGGCAAAGCGATTCCGCACGAAAACGCGGGTGGTCATGTCTCTGGGGCCGCGCTTTATACGGACGATCTTTGCCTGCGGTATCCGAACCTTTTGCACGCCTGGCCCGTGACCGCGCCTCATGCGCACGCGCGACTGGTGCGGCTTTCGACGGCGGCGGCGATAGAAATCAAGGGCGTTTGTAGGGTGCTTACCGCTGCGGACGTTCCCGGCGAGAACGATACCGGGTCGAATCGGCGCGATGAGCCCTTGTTTCCCCAGGAAGTGATGTTCCACCAGCAGCCGGTTGCCTGGGTGTTGGGTGAAACGGTTGAGGCCGCGCGGGCAGGCGCTGCCGCCGTAAGGGCCGAATACGAATTGCTGCCGGCGATTGTCACGATTCATCAGGCGATCGATGCGCGGAGTTTCCTCGCCGAGCCGCTTTCGATCTCACGCGGAGATGTTTCTGCGATGGAGTCGAGCCCTTTGCGTTTCCAGGGTGAGCTTGAGATCGGCGGACAGGAGCACTTCTATCTCGAGACACAATGCGCGATCACGAGCTTCGACGAATCGGGCGGAATCGAGGTCCAGTCGTCGACGCAGCATCCGACGGAGACTCAGGATATCGTCGCACGCGTGCTGGGTATTCCATGGCATCAAGTAACCGTGCAGTGCCTCAGAATGGGCGGAGCGTTCGGCGGCAAGGAAGTGCAGGCGAATCCTTTTGCGGCGCTGGCCGCGTTGGGCACATGGAAGACAAAGCGCCCGGTGCGCGTGCGCCTGCCGCGCGTTCTCGATATGGCGCTTACAGGAAAACGTCATCCCTTCTTTGCGCGCTATGAGGCCGGATTTCGGGAGGACGGGCGCCTTGAGGGCGTGCGCATTGACCTTTATTCGGATGGCGGCTGGAGTCTCGATTTATCCGGTCCGGTCATTTCGCGCGCGATGTTCCATGTGGATAATGCTTATCTGCTGCCGGCCGCCGAAATCACCGGCCACATTTGCCGGACGCATAAGACATCGCAGACGGCGTTTCGGGGCTTCGGCGGGCCGCAGGGCATGATCGTGATTGAGGAGATCATGGATCAGGCGGCGCGGCGTCTTGGTTTGCCGCCCGACGTGGTGCGCGAGCGCAATTTCTATCGCGACAGCGATGTCACTCACTACGGACAGCCGGTCAAGCATGCGGATCGGATGCAGACGATCTGGTCTCAGCTGAAAGCTTCCAGTTCTTTCGAGCGGCGGCGCGAGGAGATTCGGGCGTTTAATGAGTCGCATCGCCATGCGAAGCGCGGCATCGCGATCACGCCGGTCAAGTTCGGTATTTCGTTTACGGCGACCTTTCTGAATCAGGGCGCGGCGCTGGTGGTGATTTATCGCGATGGCAGCATTCAGGTGAACCACGGTGGAACCGAGATGGGGCAGGGAGTTCACACCAAGATCGCGCAGATCGCAGCCGACGGGCTGGGAGTGAGTATCGACCGGATTCGCGTTATGCCGACGCGTACGGATAAGGTTCCGAACACTTCCGCGACGGCCGCTTCGGCGAGCACGGATTTGAACGGCGCCGCGGTATTGGACGCCTGCATGCAACTCAAGAGCCGGCTCGCGCCGGTGGCGGCGGAGATGCCAGGAATGCCTTTCGAGAAGGTTGCGGCCGCCGCCTGGCTTCGACGCATTCCGCTTTTCGCTCAGGGCTACTACAGCACCCCTGGAATTCAGTACAACCCCGCGACGCTCACCGGCAGGCCATTTCATTATTTCGTGTGGGGCGCTTCGGCTTCAGAGGTCGAAATCGATCTGTTTACCGGCGACTGCCGCGTTTTGCGGGTAGACATTCTGGAAGACGCGGGCGCGTCGATTTCGCCGTTGATCGACAAGGGCCAGATCGAGGGTGGGTTCATGCAGGGCCTCGGATGGCTCACGATCGAAGAGCTGCTCTGGGATGCGCAGGGACGTCTGGCGACCGCCGGCGCATCAACTTACAAGCTGCCCTCGTGGTCTGAGTTGCCGGAAGTCTTTAACGTCAGTTTTCTGGAACGGGCTGCAGATCCCGATGTGATCTTCGGCAGCAAAGCCGTGGGCGAACCACCGCTGATGCTGGCGTTCTCCGTGCGTGAGGCGATTCGCGACGCAATCGCCGCCTGCGGCTCAGGCGGACCGGTGATGATCGACAGCCCGATGACTCCCGAGCGTATCTTCTTTGCGATCCAGGCGGTACGTGACAGCCTGAAGGCGCCTGTTCCGGAAGCCGTTCTCCTGTGACTGGCGAATTATTACGGGCGGGCGTGTTTCATACTCCCCGGAATCCGTTTCGCGAAGAGCGCGCTCTGGAGTCATTCGCGGATGGCGGTCTGTTGATTCGGGGGGGGCGGGTTGCCGCCTGCGGGGATTACTCCGAACTGCACGCTTCGCATCCGGAGGTTCCGGTGCGCGATCTGCGCGGCGGTTATCTGATCCCGGGACTGATCGATACCCACATCCACTTCCCTCAGCTTCGAGTGTTGGGTGGCCTCGGTTACGATCTGCTCGACTGGCTGGAATGTATCGCGCTACCGGAAGAAGCGCGCATGTCCGACGTCGCCTATGCATGCGATGTCGCGCGACGATTTGTACGCGCGCTTGGGGCACACGGAACCACGACCGCTCTTGTTTTTGGCGCGCATTTCAAAGCGGCCACGGCGGCTCTGTTTCGCGCGGCCGAGCGATCCGGCGTACGCGTAGTCAGCGGCATGGTGATCTCGGATCGAGGTCTGCGGCCGGAACTGCGGCAGGCTCCGGCGGAGGCGTATCGAGACTGCTCCCAGCTCATTCGCGATCATCACGGCAGGGGACGCCTGCTGTTCGCCGTGACGCCGCGTTTCGCACTTTCCACGTCTGAAGCGATGCTTGAGGTTTGCCAGACGCTTATGCGGGAACATGCGGGGCTGCGTTTCCAGACGCATATCAACGAGAGTGTTCGAGAGGTCGAGGAAGTGGCTCGAATGTTCCCGTGGGCGAAGGATTATCTCGCGGTTTACGAACGTTACGAACTGACTCGGCCGGGCGCCGTGCTGGCGCATAACGTTCACGCGACGGACTCGGAACTGGAGCGTCTGGCGGCGAGCGGAGCGGGAGTGGCCCATTGTCCGTGCAGTAATGCCATGCTGGGCAGCGGGCTCTTCCCACTGCGGCGGCATCTGGCGGCGGGGGTTCACTGCGCGCTTGGCACGGATGTCGGCGGGGGTACAGGCTTCGGCGTTCTCAAGGAAGCCCTGCAGGCTTATGCGCTACAGCGACTCGCCCCGGACGGACAGCGGCTGAAACCGCCGCACCTGCTTTATCTCGCCACGCGGGCCGGGGCTGAGACACTGCAACTGGAACATGAGACGGGCGATTTTTCGACGGGAAAAGCGGCGGATTTCGTCTATCTTCGCGCTCCGCAGAAGAGCCCGCTTGAGGCGGTATTGCAGCGAGCGGAAAGCATGGAGCGTGTGCTCGCCGCGTTGTTTACCCTTGCGGGTGAAGAGAGCGTCGCGGAGGTCTGCGTGGAGGGCGAACCGGTGCGGTATGACGATTGAAGAGTTGAACGCTATGGATCGGGCGTCGTTTACCGCGGCTCTGGGGTGGATCTTCGAGGAATCTCCGTGGGTAGCGGAACGTGCGTGGACTTCGCGGCCGTTTTCCGAGGTGACGGCGCTGCATCAGGCGATGGTTCGTGAGGTGGAGCGGGCTTCGCCGGACGAGCAGCTTGCGCTTCTGCGGGCCCATCCCGATCTCGGAACGCGCGCGCGAATGAGCGCTGCGTCGACCTCTGAACAAGCGTGTCTGACCTTCGATCAGCGGTTCATCGCTCTGAACGAGAGCTACCGGGAGAAGTTCGGTTTTCCCTTCCTGTACGCGGTTAAGGGCAGCACGACGCAGGATATCTTTCGGGCTCTGGAAGAACGTTTCCCCTCGGATCGAGGCGCCGAATTCGCCGCGGCGCTGCGGCAGGTTTATAAGATCGCGGCAGGGAGGCTTCAGGAGATTTAGTGGAACGATTCGCCAGCGGGTGGAAGAAGAGTTACTACGGAAAGGGCGATATTATCGTCTACCGGCTGAATCGTGACGGCGTTACGCAGCCGGGGCAAAGCCCGGTATTTGGCGCGAATGTCAAGATTCTGATTTACGGCGATGCGTTCTGGCCCACTTACTCCACGGGTGACAATACAGGCCTGGTTGCAACGGACTCGATGAAGAATTTCGTGCAGCGCGAGACTCTGCATTTCACCGGCGCCGATCTCGAAAGTTATTGCAGGTTTCTGGCAATGAAGTTTCTCGATACTTATCCGCAGGTTGAGGGCGCAATGGTTTCGGCGACCGAAATACCCTACGCGCCGGTGCCTGGCCAGACTGCCGCGTTTCTTCCCGCGGGGGCTGAACGACTGACAGCCCGAGTTGAAATCAGTCGCGAGGGCGCCGTGGAGTTCGCTTCCGGGATTGCAGGCTTCAGAATGGTCCGTCTTGGGGGAAGCGCGTTTTTTGGCTTTGTACGCGATGAGTACACGACCTTGCCCGAGATCAGAAATCGGCCGGTGCATATGTGGCTTGATCTGGAGTGGCTTTATACTTCACCGGACGCCGCGCTTTCGGAGGGCCGCATTTCGGCGCTCGCTCGCGAGATCGTTTACAGCACGTTCGGAGCATGCGAATCCGGTAGTATTCAGCAGATTATCCACCAGATCGGTACGAAGATGCTGGCTGAGATGGCGGTCGTTTCCGAAATTCATCTCGAAGCGAACAACCGGACCTGGGACACTGTCGCGGAAGCGGGCGAATCGCTGGGCGTTTACACTGAGGCTCGTCCGCCGTATGGGTGCCTCGGGCTGCGTTTGCGCCGGGAGGCTTGATGGCGCGGCTTTCCACGCACGTTCTCGATACGGCGCGCGGCGTGCCCGCGGCTAAGCTTGCAATCGACCTTTATTGTGGCGGCTCGCATCTTAAGTCAGTTGCGACGAATGCAGATGGGCGGACCGATGAGCCGTTGATTTCCGCGCCCGAGCTGGTTCCAGGACAATACGAACTGGTTTTTCATGCGGGTGATTACTTCCGGGGCCTTGCGATTCCGATGTCTGATCCGCCGTTCCTGGACGAAATTACGATTCGCTTCGGCATCGCCGACCGTTTCGGGAATTATCATGTACCGCTGCTGATTTCGCCTTATGGCTACAGCACCTACAGAGGGTCATGACACACGGCAGGGACTGCATCACACGCTGCCGTGCGCTGGCTTTATACACCGAGGAGCCGGGGCGGATCACACGTACCTTTCTCTCGGAACCGATGCGTTGCGTGCATGCGGATCTCGGTGCGTGGATGCGGGACTGCGGCATGTCCGTGAGTGTTGACGCGGCTGGAAACCTGCGTGGTTTTTATTCAGGGCGGACACCGGACGGCCCGACTCTTTTTATCGGTTCGCATCTGGATACCGTGCCTCACGCAGGCGCGTTCGATGGAATACTCGGTGTCGTTCTGGGGATCAAGCTGATCGAGTTGCTGCAGCCGAGGAAACTCGGGTTCGGGATCGAGGTGGTTGGTTTTTCCGAAGAGGAAGGCGTGCGGTTCGGGTTCCCGTTCATCGGCAGTCTTGCGCTGATCGGTGAATTGGGCGCTGCGGAAACGGCGATAGCCAATGCCATCCGCGCTTACGGTCTGGATCCCGATGAATTGCCCCTGGCCGTCGCGAGCGAACAGGCTCTCGGCTATCTTGAGTTCCATATCGAGCAGGGGCCTGTGCTTGAGAGCCTCGGGGCATCCCTTGGAGTTGTCGAAACGATCGCCGGCCAGACGCGCCTTGAGCTTATGTTCGAAGGCCGCGCGGGCCACGCGGGAACGACGCCGATGCATCTCAGACGCGATGCGGTTGCGGGAGCGGCAGAATGGATTTTCGCGGTCGAAGCCGAAGCACGCGGGATTGCAGATCTCGTCGCTACGGTGGGACGTATCGAAGCGTATCCGGGGGCTTCAAATGTGATCGCAGGAGCCGCGAAGCTCTCCCTTGATGTTCGCCATCGCGAAGATACCGTGCGGCGCGAAGCGGCGGTTCGCCTCGTGGCGGCCGCGGAGAGCATCGCGCGCCGCCGGGATCTCATCGTCACGACGGAAGTGCGAATGGAGCAGGCCGCCGTGGCCATGGATCCACGCCTGACGGACACACTGGCTCGCGCGGCCGGCGGCCCGCTTCGCATGGTCAGCGGAGCAGGACATGATGCGATGATCGTTGCACGCCGGATGCCCGCCGCGATGCTTTTTCTCCGCAGCCCCGGCGGCCTCAGTCACCATCCCGATGAATCGGTCTTCCCCGAAGACGTGGACGCGGCGCTCACCGCAGGCATGAACTTCTTCGAAGAACTGGAGAAAACCGCTTGAATTCTATGGTTGTACGCGGGGGAACCGTCGTCACGTCCGAGGGACTCCTTCGCGCCGACGTTCGAATCGAAGGCGAAACGATCGCGGCCGTTGAGCCAGAACTTTCCGGGGGGACCGAAATCGATGCCCGGGGCATGCATGTTTTCCCCGCGCTGATTGACGTCCATCTGCACTTCAACGAACCTGGCCGCACCGAGTGGGAAGGCGCCGCGACCGGCAGTCGCGCGCTCGCGGCAGGCGGCGGCGCGGTCTTCTTCGATATGCCGCTCAACTCCACACCCTGCACCGTTAACGCGCGCGAGTTCGACCGAAAACGCGCTGCCCTCGAGACTTCCTCCATCGCGGACTTCGGCATCTGGGGCGGGCTCATTCCGGGCAACCTGCCGGAGATGGCGGAACTGGCCGATCGGGGCGTCGTCGGTTTTAAGGCTTTCCTGTGTGATTCGGGCCTGCCCGAATTTCCGCGCGCCGACGATCTTACGCTTTGGGAAGGCCTGACGGAGGCGGCACGGCTCGATCTTCCGGTCGCGGTTCACGCGGAAAGCCACGAGATCACGAGCCAACTGGCAGGGCGCGGAGTTTCTTCGATTAGAGATTTCCTTGCCTCGCGCCCTGTCCTTGCGGAACTCGAAGCCATTCAGCGCGCAACGCTCATGGCGGGCGAAGCGAAAGCGCGCCTGCACATCGTTCATATCAGCTCGGGACGCGGTGTTGCCACGGCTGCTGAAGCGCGGGCGCGTGGAGTGGATGTGTCCATCGAAACGTGCCCTCACTACCTGTTCTTCACCGACGAGGACGTTGAGCGGCTCGGCGCTTTAACGAAGTGCGCACCGCCGCTACGAAACGCAGGGCACCAGAGTGAACTCTGGGATCAACTGGTCAACGGGACAATCGACATCGTGGCTTCAGACCACTCCCCTGCCCCGCCCGAAATGAAGACCGCGGACTTCGTGCGCGCGTGGGGCGGCATTGCGGGCGTGCAATCGACACTTGCGGTGCTTCTCGACCGGGGCTATTTCGAGCGGCGCGTTCCGCTCGAGCGGATTGCCTGCCTGCTGGCCGCCACGCCTGCCCGACGCTTTCGCGTCCCAGGTAAAGGTGCGATTCGGCCGGGGAATGACGCCGATCTCGCTCTTGTGGACCTTACCGCGACGTTTACGCTGCGTGCGGAAGACATGGCGCATCGTCATCGCCTGAGCCCCTACGCAGGCGAGACTTTTCGTGGGGTTGTGTGCCGGACCATCCGCCGCGGCGAAACCATTTTCGCGGACGGAAGGTTCCCCTCAAACAGCCGAGGCAAGCTGATTCGCCCAAGATAATCTATGCACTCCTTCGGACAAACAAGAAGCGCCCGCTGTCACGACCACCTCTTACAGACGCCGGACACATTCGTGCGCGCGCCGCTGCCCGGAATGAAGCGGGCCACGGCCGTTGTGCACGCATCTCCCGCGATTGGCGCAAAATTTACGCAATACACGGCGGAGTTTGAAGCCAGAGGCTTACTGCCACGATGTGAGACGCAACGCTTCGTCTACGTCCTTGAGGGAACGCTGCAGGGAATGAAAGCGGGCGACTATGCCTGGTTCCCAGCTGGCGTCGAAATGACGGCAGAATCCATAGCCCGGGCAGCGGTACTCGAAAAGGCTTACCAGCCCCTCGCCGGCACCGCGATGCCAGGCTGCATTCAGGGCAGCGAGAGTCTGGTCGTTCCCACTCCGCTCATGGGCGACCCCGACCTCGAAGTGCGTTGCCTGATTCCCGCCGACGCGGCGTTCGATCTCGCGGTCAACACGATGACGTTCCGGCCCGGCGCGACGCTTCCCATGGTCGAGGTCCACGTCATGGAGCATGGACTGCTGATGCTCGAAGGCGCCGGGATTTACCGCCTGGGCGATCATTGGTACCCGGTCACGGAGGGCGATTTCATCTGGATGGCGCCCTGGCTGCCGCAATGGTTCGGCGCGCTGGGCAAAGCGCCTACGAAGTATCTCCTCTACAAGGACTGGAATCGGTGAGCTTTGGAACTGCAGATTGATCGCGAACGCCTGAGCCGCGAACTGGATGAACTCGGCGCGATTTCGGCCGAACCCGCGCCTGTGGTCACCCGCGTCGTATTCACGGAAGCCGATCTGCGCGGTCGCCGGTTCGTCAAGGATCTTTGCATCGAAGCCGGCCTCGAAGTGCGCGAGGATCCCATCGGCAACACTTTCGCGCGCTGGACGGGGAGCGCGCCCGACATACCCGCCGTGGCGACTGGCTCACACATTGACGCTATCCCCAACGCAGGCCGCTTCGACGGGACCGTCGGCGTACTCGGCGGACTCGAAGCAATTCGGTCACTGCGGCGCACCGGATTCCAGCCGCGACGTTCCATCGAGCTCATGGTTTTCACCTCGGAAGAGCCTACACGCTTCGGCATCGGGTGCTTTGGAAGCCGCATGATGGCGGGAGCGCTGCCCATCGCTGCCGGCGATAAACTGCGTGACCCGGAAGGCAAATCGCTCGACGACGTGCGCCGCGCTGCCGGATTCACGGGTGACTTGTCCCTCATTCCGGTGTCAAAAGAAAAGTACTCGGCCTTCATCGAACTTCATATCGAGCAGGGACCGACTCTCGAACGCGAACAGGTTGATATCGGCATCGTGACCGCCATCGCCGCGCCCGCAACTCTCCGAATTGAGATCGAAGGCGAAGGCGGCCATGCGGGCGCACTGCTGATGCCGCAACGCCGCGATGCATTTCTGGCCGCGGCCGAGATTGCGCTCGCGGTCGAATCGGCCGCGAAGGCGACAGGCGCGATCGACACGGTTGGCACCACCGGAATTTGCGATATCTTTCCTCGCGCAGTCAACAGCATTCCGAGCCGCGCACGGATGGAGATCGATGTCCGCGATATCGATGGCACCCGCCGCGATGTGGTGCTCGCAAGCATCAGCCGAGCTGCCGAGGAGATCGCGAGCCGCAGAAACGTGACGCTGCGCAACGAACTACTGAATGCCGATCCGCCGGCGAGTTGCGATCCCGGCGCTGTCGCCGAACTCGAAACGGCGTGCCAAACACACGGAGCCAGCTATCGGTTCATGATCAGCAGGGCCTATCATGATTCGCTCTTCATGTCGCTGATTATCCCCACTGCAATGATTTTCATTCCCAGCCGCCGCGGAGTCAGCCACCGGCCGGATGAATACTCTTCACCCGAGGCGATCGCAACGGGCGCCCTTGTACTTGCCGAAACCCTCAGCCGGCTTTCCCGCGAGTAGCGCGAATCTGCCAGAATACAGGCAGATGTTGCGGCTGCTGGCAATCGTCGGCGTGTTGGCGGCAATGGCGGCGCGCCTGCCGGGCTCGCCTTCCGACAACGCCGCGACTATCGTCGACTCCGGCTCCACCAATCGTTCCGGATTCCGGATTGTCGTCGATCAAACAGGCGCGGCGGAAATGACCGTGGTTCCTCGGGGTTTCGGAGCGAGGCAGGCGCAACCGGAGCCGGTCCGGCGGAAGCTGCCGCAGTCGCTGGTTGACAGCTTTTATTCCTCTCTTAAGGCCGCAAAACCGCTGGCATCATTGCCTGCGGAGCATTGCGCAAAGAGCGCATCCTTCGGATCGAAGATGACGGTTTCTTTCGGCGGCGAAGAGACGCCGGATCTGAATTGTGGCGATGGCGGCAACGCCGCACTAACCGATCTCATCGAAGAGGTCGGCAAGATCACCGCAATGATGCAGCAGCATTGAGAGACTACGTTCTCCAGTCACGCAGTCCCGGGTAACATAAATCCCGCGGAACCGCCCGAGGCAGGTTTCTGGAGCGGCCTGCGGACGAATTCCGGAGTTCTTTATGCCTGTACAACCCGGGGCTCTGAGCGCACTCGAGTTGCACCCTGATTAGTGACCTGAGCGGCGTAAACGTTTCATAAATTGAAATCAAGTGAGTTTCAGGGCCTGTTTACGCGCGAGACGGCCCCACCTGCCCGCAACCCGCCGAAGATATGAAGGCGCCAGAGCGGCCGCTTCGGACGATCGCTCATAGGCTTCGCGAGCCTCTTTCATTTGTCCCAGACCTTCCAGCGCCTGCCCGTAGTGAAAGAGCCCTTCCGCGTCATAGGGTCTTCGCTCCACATATTCCGCCAGTTCATGCCTCGCGTCCTCGAACTGACGCGCTTCGACATAGAGCGCGCCAAGTTCCCGCAGAATCTCGCTCTGATTGTGGCGTTCGTCCTGATTCACCACCGTCTGAAAAAACCCGAGAGCGTCCCCGAGCCGTCTCTGCGCGAGGGCAATGCGACCCAGTTGGAAATGCGCGTCGGTGTGCGATGGATCGATCGCCACGGCATTCTGAAAGCGTCGAATAGCTTCGGTCAGTTGCCGCCGTTGCTGGTAGATCAGGCCAAGCTGATACTGCACTTCGCCATCGTGAGGGTTGACCGCCGCGGCCTCCAGATTCCGGCGAAAACTCTGGCGGCTCCTTAAACCGTCCCCGAGGCTGCCGAGTTCGCCGCGGAGGTAGTAAAAGATGAAGAAGAGAAAAAAGGGAGAGGCGAGCCAGCTCAAAACATATTGAATCGGGCCCCAGAAGTAATACGCGGCCGCCAGCGGAATCCAGGACAGGCAAACGATCACAGCGGCCGCTGCGTTTCCGGTTCCAAGCACAGTCCGCACGGCCAGGAAAATCAGGATTGCGCAGTAGAGGTAAGCGATTATGATTGCGTAAACGAAGAATCGCGGCCAGAACCAACCGATCACCAGCAAGGGCAGATTCGCCGCGGTCCACGCGCTGGCTATGCATGTCAACAGCGGGGCGTAATCGCGCTGGAACACGCTACCGAAGCCGCCAGCAAACCGCCCGGCAAAGCCGCTGATGACCAGAACGCCCGGGACATAAATGGCCGCGAGGATAAGCAGCGGGGAATAAAATGAAAGCAAAAGGCCACGAATCGTGTGCCCCAGCAACCAGGACAGTACAATCACCGACACGCTGGCGAATACCAGGCTGCCCCGATCCAGAATATCGCTCATCGCCGAGGCGGGCTGCGTGTAGAGGCGCGCTACCAATTTCGCGTCGGCAATCAAAACAGCAGAATAGCAATCCAATCGCGACGCAACCCCGCCGCGAACGGGCGCCGGCGGAAGAAAATCGGTAAACTGGTGGACCGATGACTGTAATTCGATCTTTGACTGCAATCGCTCTTTTTGTGTTGCCGATTCTGGCCGCGGACGCTACTCCAGACGCGAAACAAATCTTCGACCGACAGTTAAGCAGCACAGAACGGGAGGTCGTCGGCGCCACCGAGGCCATGCCCGCCGAGAAGTTCAATTACGCGCCGACGAACGGTGAGTTCAAAGGCGTGCGGACCTTCGCGCTGGAGGCACGTCATATCGCGTTTGAGATCAATACGGTCGCCAGCGCCCTGCTGGGCGAGCCGATTCCTTCTCAGGAACATGACAACGGGCCGGACAACCTGACGAGTAAAGACGACATCGTCAAATACATGAAAGATGCGTTCGCCCATGCGCACAGAGCCGTGGCCACATTGACCAATCAAAACCTGATGGAGTTGACCGCGGATCCGTTCAACCCCAAAGGAAAAAGCCCCCGGATCGAATCCGTCGCTATCTTCTACTGGCATACTTACGATCACTATGGACAAATGGTGGAGTATCTTCGGATGAATAACATCATCCCTCCCGCCAGCCGTCCACGAAGCCGGTAAAATCGACCCGGCCAAAAGGCGTTTGCGACAATGCGGACGTGATCCAGTATCGTCGGCTTGCCTCTCTCCTTTTGGGCGCATGGCTCGGCGCCGGGATTCTGACCGATATTGCCGTGACGCAGAACTTTCAGACCGTGGATCGCTTCCTGGAAACGCCCGGAAGCGCAACGACCTCGACTCAATTGAACAAAATCGGACGCGCGGAGGTGCGGGTTATTCTGCGCCGGAACGCGGGCGAGGAGAACAACTGGATTTTTCTGAACTGGGAGCGGGTGGAGCTTGCGCTTGGCGGAGCGCTCTTTATCCTGCTGCTGTTCGGCTCCCGGCCGCAGAAACTGACGCTAGCGTTCTGTGCGGCGATGCTTCTGATCGTCGTGGCACAGCACTTTCTTCTCGCACCACAGATCACAGAGATCGGCCGCAAAGTGGATGAGCTGCCGCCTGCGGATCCGGAGGTCCACAAATTCTGGATGCTCCACGGTTTTTATTCCGGCCTCGAGATCCTCAAGCTTGTCGTGGGATTCGCCTTTGCGATTCGGCTGACGATTCGCAAGAAGATCGACCAGGATCACTTCGTGCGCGAGTATGCCGCGTCCGGGCCGGATCGCGGGGTGGTCGAAATGAAGCTCGCCGGGGAAAGATCGCGACGCGGATAGATGGACAAAGAATAGACGTGGATAATCGCCGGATGTGCCCGAACTGCCGGGCGTTCGTTACCAGCAGCGACCGCACCTGCCCTTATTGCACCCAAGCGATCGGACCGCGCGCTATCGATGTCCGGCGCCCGGCGGAGATCCTCGGCGGGCTGATTCCCCATGCACACTTCACGACAATTCTGATTCTCGTCATCAACTTCGGACTGTTTTTCGGGATGATGTTGGGTGACAGCAACGCGATCTTCGCTGCGGGCGCCAAGATCGGACCGCAGATCTTTCAGGAACATGAATACTGGCGGCTCGTCACAGCCGGGTTCCTCCATGGCGGCTGGCTGCATATTCTGATGAACAGCTGGGTGCTCTACGATCTGGGCGCTCAAACCGAGCAGGTCTACGGAACGCCGAGATTCCTCGTAGTGTATTTCGCGGGCACGGTCGGGGGCTTCTATCTAAGCGCCCTCGAGAATCCTCTGGTGCCCTCCCTCGGCTCGTCTGCCGGAATTATGGGATTGATCGGCGCGATGATCGCGTTCGGCGTTGCCAATCGCTCGACGATAGGCCGCGCGATCCGCAACACCTACGGCCGCTGGGTGGTTTATATTATTGCCTTCGGTCTGATCCCGGGCCTGAACGTGGATAACTGGGCGCACATCGGAGGTTTAGCCGCAGGCTTCGTAATTGGTTATGGCGCTGGTACGCCGATCAGGTCGTCTCCGGCACGGGAGGGAATGTGGCGGTCGCTTGCCGCCCTGTGCGTTCTGCTCACGATGTGGAGCTTTTATCTGGCCTGGAGAAATTTTGCGTCTCCAGACCAATTAAGATAAAAGATGGAGTAAGATAAAACACAAATGCGCCATTTCGTTTTGTACACCGCCCTTTGCTCTGTATTGGTTCTGGGATTCGCTCCGGCATCCGCCTCTGCCGCGAACACGACCAAGGCAAAACCCACTCACGCCAAAACTCACAAATCCTCGCACCATTCGCACAAGAAGACCAGGAGCCACACTTCAGCCCATGTCGGCTAGTGCAGAATCTGCACGAAGTCGCCCGTAGAGGCGTCCACAAGGACTGAAAAACTGCTTTCGCCGGCGGTTTCGCCCCAGATTACGCGCCACATGGGGTCTCCGCCCCGTTCAATGCCGAGCGTGTACGAGATCGGTATTTGCGGGTTTTTTGCGTTGTATTCAGCCCCATGCTTCAGCGCCGTTTCCCAGACCGTGTCGGTATCGATCTTTGCGGCCTGGATCTGAAACGGCTTCCCTCCCCCCGACCAATTCTCTGGCGCGTCCGGGAAAAGCCCCTGATGCAGCGTTGCACTGGCTTCGTATACGGAAAAACTGTAGGTACGGGATTTCCGGAGCGCCTCAGACACAAATACAACCTGCCACGCCGCCGCTTTGCCGGGCTGACGCGGCACTTCGACGATGTTGATACTCGCATACTTCAGGATTTGCAAATCCTGCGCCCAGGCTCTTGCCGACGTGTACATCTGATATAGGGCGTGGAGTCCTGTCACCGGTTCCGGCGGTTTCTCGGCGGCGGTCTTTGCGGGAGGAGGCGTTGCGCAGGAAGGCAGGAGCAGGGCCGGAGAAAGGGCAAGCAGTTGGCGGCGGGTCATATGAGGGTCAAATCGTAGCACGTCCCTGGCCATCGTCGAGCTTTTGTCGATCAAACGAGGATGATCAGGGCCCCAAGGCATTGAAAAACGCCGCGGGCGCGCGGAAACACCGCGCAGGCGGAAGGCCATGAGATACTGACGATTCCCTCGTATGCCGGATCAGAATCCCGTCGAAATCGTCAGTGCGCATAGTCCGGACTCGGACGATGCATTCATGTTTTACGGCCTCGCCACCAAAAAGGTGCGGTCGACGCGGGTCGCCTTTCGCCACGTCCTGTCGGATATCGAAACGCTGAATCGGAAGGCCATGGAAGGCATTTACGATCTCAGCGCAATTTCTTACCATGCGTACCCCTACGTCGTCGATAAGTATGTCTTGATGGCGAGTGGTTCGAGCGTTGGCGACGGCTATGGCCCCATGGTCGTCGCGCTGCATCCGATGGAGCCGGAAGAGATCAAGGGGAAGAAAATCGCCGTTCCCGGTACCTTGACGACGGCCTTTCTATCGCTGAAGATTTTCGAGCCCGACTTCGTACCCGTCGTCGTCCCCTTCGACAAGATACTCGAGACGGTGCAGAACGGCGGCGCCGACGCGGGCCTGATTATTCACGAAGCGCAATTGACGTACAACAAGACCGGATTTCACCGCGTGCTGGATATGGGCAGGTGGTGGAAAGACAAGTTTCACCTTCCGTTACCGCTTGGTTGCAACATCCTTCTGCGGTCCTTGCCGGACGACGTAAAGAGCGAGTGTTGCCGCATGATGCGCGACAGCATTCAATACGCCCTCGACAACCATGCCGAGGCGCTGGATTACGCGTTGCAGTTTGCCCGGGACATGGAGCCGCGACTGGCAGAGAAATTCGTCGGGATGTACGTGAATCACTACACGGTGGATGCGGGGGATATTATTCCGAAAGCCGCCCAGAAGCTGCTGGACCTCGGTAATGAAGTTGGTCTGATTCCGAACCGTATCACTGTCGAATTCGTGCGCTAAGTTCGTTCGCTGAGCCACATTGGCGAGCGATCTGCCCCTCCAGGAAGCAGGCGTTAAGACGCCTCGGAGAAGCACGCCATGAAGGCTAAACTCGCATTCTTTCTCGTTTCATCATTCGCGGTCGGACTTGCCGGGGCAAATCCTGTTTTTGCGCAAAACACACCGGGAACTCCGGGGACCCCAGGAACGCCAGGTACTCCTGGTACGCCTCGGCCCGGTATGCCGGGCCCGACCAACCCGACCGAACCCGCTCCCAATACTCCCACGGATCCTAATAGCAATCCGCGAGGGAACAGGCCTGACGGAACCCCGGTTTCCGGCGCCCACTATGCCGAAAACCCCGCAAACGCCCGGAGTTCCTCCCAGCCCCGCCGGGCCAACCCAGCCGAAACTGTAGATCGGGGGCGAAAGCAGCGCCGCGCGACGGCGCCATGCGCGGCATAATCAGGTAGATGCGCCGTGTTACTTTTCTTCTGTGTCTGAGTCCTGCTTTTCTGCTCGCCCAATCGCCGAAAGACGTGCGGACGGTGGCGAAGCAGGGTCCCACGGCTATTCCCACAGTGGCGGGGTATCTGAACAGCGCAAATGCCGATACCCGCATAGAAGCGGTGAAGCAACTGATCGCGCTGGGTGGGAAGGATACAATCGATCCGCTTATCCGCGCCACTCACGATGCCGATCCCGAAGTGCAGTTTCGCGCCACGGACGGATTGGTGAACTTCTATCTTCCCGGATACGTCAGACAAGGACTGGGTTCGACCGTGATTCGCGTTGGCGAGTCGGTCAAGGCGAAGTTCAGCGACAAAAACGATCAGGTTATCGACACCTATGTCGTTGTGCGCCCGGAGGTGATTACGGCGCTCGGACAACTCGCCCGTGGCGGCTCCGCGATGGACACCAGGGCGAACGCCTGCCGGGCTATCGGGATTCTACGAGGGCGCGCCGCGCTGCCGGATCTGATCGATGCGTTGCGGACGAAGAACAATCAGGTGATGTACGAGGCGATTGCGGCTATGGAGAAGATCGGCGACCCGTCCGCCGGGCCAAGGATCACGTATTTGCTTCGCGATTTCGATGATCGCGTGCAGGCAACGGCGATCGAGGCCTCCGGCGTCCTTCGGAATATGGACGCTTTGCCGATTCTGCGAGGTATCGTCGCAAATCCGCGCAATATCAAATCCGAGCGCTCGGCTCTCGCTGCCATTGCGATGATGCCGCAACCGCAGGATCGGGATGTGTTTCTGCGTGAACTGGGTTCGAAAGACGAGAAGTTGCGGGTATCCGCGGCAGAGGGTCTCGCCAGGATTGGGAATCCGGCGGACGAGCCCGCTCTGGCGAAAGTCTGGCAGGATGAGGACAAAATGGCGCCTCGCCTTGCCGCCGCCTTTGCCCTGACAGAAGCAAAAGCAGCGGAAGGGAAGACGGACCTTACCGAGGAAAGTCCTCTTCGATATCTGATCAACACCCTGAATTCGGCCGCTTACCACGATGTCGCGTATTCCTATCTTGTGGAAGCCGCGAGACGAAAGCCGGTACTGGAGGCGCTCTATACGGCGCTCGGAGATGCCACGTCAGACGAGAAGATCTACATCGCCCGGGTGCTGATGGAGAGTGGAGACAAAGGCTCTATTCCGTGGCTGGAAAAGATCAGCCGGGACAATCAGAGCGATGTTTCGAAAGAGGGCTTGCGAGCTCTAAGATCTCTCAGAGCGCGGCTGGGAGCTTAATCGTTAACCCGTCGTTGCAGTCGGATTAGTTGTAACTGGCTTGAATCTCCGCAAAATGATCGAGTTTGGTCGTAAGCGTCCGGCGGAGGCCGTCTGTACTGATTACGCGGCGCGGAGCTTGGCCATACGCTCGTAGCGGAAGCAGTCGCGGATGTGAGCGAGGAAGAAACGACCTTGGGAGTCAGCGTCGAGAAACGCCTGATATTGAGAGGGTGAAAACTCGAGGTAGCGATAGACATCGCCGCCGGTGCGGAACCGCAGATACAGGATCTGCTGGTCCGCTTCATAGGCGACCGCGGTCAGCATTTTAGAGTCGAGCGGTATCCATGTCATTCAGACAGCCTCTCTCATTTTGAATCGTGTCCACGATTCCCGGATTGTGGACACGAGGGCGCCTGGACTGGATTTGAGTGTCACGCCGCCTCGACCTTTGCCAGGGCCACCGGGAACAGGTTCCAGGGCAGGAGTTCGTCGATGCGGTTGATCCGGTGATCGGCGATGCGCCGCAGCACTTCGGCCATATAAGCTTCCGGATCAATGCCATTCAACTTCGCCGATCCGAGCAGACTGTAGATCGCCGCTGCACGTTCTCCGCCGGCGTCCGATCCCGCGAAAAGATAGTTTTTGCGGCCGAGGGCGACCGTCCGCAGAGCCCTTTCCGCCGCATTGTTATCCATCTCGACGCGGCCGTCGTCAACGAACACCAGGAGCGCAGTCCAGCGTTCCAGCGCATATTGAATAGCCCTGGCCAGTTCCGACTTCTTCGACAGCTTCAACAGGGTTGTCTTCAGCCATGCATGCATCGCATCAAGCAACGGTCCTGATCTCGCCTGCCGGACCTCTCTTCTTTCATCGGGCGATCGGCCGCGGATCTCTTTCTCGATCCCATACAGTTGCCCGATGCGGTCGAGCGCCTCTTTGGCCACCGGCGACGCATGCCCCTCATGCAGGTCGAAGAACTTTCTTCTGACATGCGCCCAGCAGGCTGCCTCGACGATCTCACCCGTTTCATACAGCCTGTTGAAGCCCGCAAAACCGTCGGCCTGCAGGATGCCGCGGTAGTTCTTCAGATGCTTTGCCGGGTGTTCCCCCTTGCGATCCGGCGAGTAGGCGAACCAGACCGCCGAGGGCCCGTCGCTTCCCGCCGGGCGATCGTCCCGCACATAAGTCCACAAACGGCCGGTCTTCGTTTTGCCGTTACCCGGCTCCAGCACCGGGACCGGCACATCGTCGCCATGCAGTTTCTCCGTACTGAGCACGTAACTTTTGAGAGCCTCCACCAGAGGCCGCAGCGTCCGGCTCGCACCACCCACCCAGTCGGCCATCGTCGAACGGTCAAGTTCGACGCCTTCCCGCGCATAGATTTCCGACTGGCGGTAAAGCGGAAGGTGGTCCGCGTACTTCGCAACCAGCACGTGCGCCAGCAGTCCGGGACCGGCGAGGCCCTTGTCGATCGGCCGATTCGGCGCCGGTTCCTGCACAATGCGCGAGCAGCAGGCGCAGCTCAGCTTCGGCCGCACCGTACGGATGACTTTGAAGCGGGCGGGCACATATTCCAGAACCTCGGAAACATCTTCGCCGAGCAGCCGAAGCTTACCGCCGCAATCGGGGCAGGCTTCCTGCTTCGGGGCGATCGTTTCGACTTCGCGCGGGAGTTCGACAGGTAATGGCCGGCGAGCGGGCTTCTTTGACACTCTCTCGTTCACGGCGATAGTGGCCAGTTGTGCGGGTAGCGGCTCAGCCGCGGCCTGGGTGACCTCGAGGTCTTCGAGCTGGAGTTCGAGTTGCCCGATATCGGCGTTCATCTTCTCCGATCGCTGGCCGAAGTGCATGCGTTTGAGCTTCAGGACAAGCAGGTTCAGGTTCTCGATCTCAGCGTGTTTGGCGAGCACGAGAGCTTTGAGCGACTCAATATCGAGTTGGTCGAGATCGGGCAGCGGATTGCCGCGCTTCACCTTGCTGCTGACCGCGTCCATATCGCAACTATGTCACGCGAACTTAACAATGACATGAAGATATACGAACATTTTTGCTAAGAAATGTTCTACACCGCCATGCTGGGAGCAGCCGTGCGGACCGGCCTTCGCCAGTCGATGCCTTCCAGCAGCATCGACAGTTGGGCGCGGCTCAACGAAACCACACCATTGTCGGCCTGCGGCCAGACGAAGCGGCCGCGTTCGAGACGTTTGGCGAACAGGCACAGACCGTCGCCATCCCACCACAGTACTTTCACCAGATCGCCGCGCTTGCCGCGGAAGACGAATACATGACCCGAATACGGGTTCTGCTCGAGCACGGTCTGCGCGACGGCACTCAAGCCGGTGAAGCCGCGGCGCATGTCGGTGACGCCGGCCGCGATCCAGATGCTCGTGCTCGCAGGCAACGAGATCATCGGCCGAGTTGCTCCAGAATCAGGCGGAGGATTTTCGGATCCACAGATCCTTCGACACGGATGCGGACTCGGCCCAGCTCGATGTGGATCGCTCCCGAAGCAGCACCCGCAACGGCGCGTTCTTTCACGGTGGGAGATTCGCCCCCCGAATCATTAGAGATTCGGACCGGCAGTAACTGAGTTACCGAAGGCTTCTCGTCGAGCCGGCCTGCCTGATAAAGTTTGCGCGAGTTGAAGACCTGGTTGGCATTCACCCCGTGTGCGCGCGCGATAACCGCTACCGATGGCGCCCCCGGGCGCATCGTCTCCTCCACCACCTGCCGCCGCTCCAGCTTTGAGCGCATCCGGCGCTTGCCGGTACGTTCGGGCTTCCCGCCGTTCTCGACCATCGTTGCCCGACGGTCCTCTCGGCCGTCTCCTCAAGGATGATCCTTCTCCCTCCTCTTTTAAAGACGGCCTTCACCGAACGCTTACGTTTGGTCTCGATCCGCTCGAGAATCAGTGGAGCTCATTCGTCGCGCCGCAATTCGCCGTTGAACTCCGCACGCAGCATCCCTCATGCCTTCGACGTTGCGGTTGGCATACATTGCCTTACATGACAGGGCGCCGAAAATCGCGAGCGGCGTAATTGAGAAAAACTACTTTGCTTTCTTCTGCTTCTGCTGACCGACGCGAACTTTCGTCTGCTGCACCTTGGCGTCTTTGAAAGCTTTGTGGTCGTGGCGCGTTACGGCTTCGGCCAGGAATGCGTCGACATTCGCGTCCTTGGGAAGCACAGCCATCAGGGTATAACTTTCGTTGCACTCCGGGCAGAACGGTCTGAAGCGCTTGATATTCGGAATTGCCATAGCCATACCATACTAGCAAACCCGATTACTCAGTCCTCCATTTTCGACCGTCGCGCTTCATCAGTTCGTCCGCGTCTCTGGGTCCCCAGGAGCCGGCTTCGTAATTGGGAAACGAGCGCGGCGGCAGGGCCTTCCACACATCGAGCACCGGCTCGACGACGCTCCAGCCCGCTTCCACCATATCCGCCCGCTGGTAAAGCGTGGCGTCGCCGATCATGGCATCGTAAAGCAAACGCTCGTAGCCGGTGCTCGGCTCGGTCCCAAAATAATCGGCGTACTGGAAGTCCATTGTCACACCGCCCACCCGCACATGCGCCCCGGGAATCTTCGCACCGAAACTCAATGAAATCCCTTCATCTGGCTGAATATGCATCACCAGCAGGTTCGGCGTCAGCTTATCCACCGGCGTATCGCGGAACAGCACGAATGGCGCTCGCCGGAACTGGATCACGATCTCCGTGACGCGCTTGGGCAGTCGTTTCCCGGTCCGGACATAAAACGGAACATCAGCCCAGCGCCAGTTATCGAGCTGGAGCTTTAACGCCACGAAAGTTTCGACATTCGAGTGAGGGTCGACCAGTTCCTCGCTGCGATAGGCGGGAACGGCCTGGTTACCAATGGCTCCGTGGTCGTACTGGCCTCGGACCGCACGCGTGAGGACATCTTCCGGCGAAATCGGCTGAATAGCGTGCAGGACCTTCGACTGCTCGTCCCGTACGGCATCCGCCTGAAAGGAAATCGGCGGTTCCATCGCTGTGAGAGAAACGAGCTGCAGCACATGGCTCGGAATCATGTCCCGCAGGCCACCCGCGTGTTCGTAATAGCCGCCGCGCCGTTCCACGCCGAGACTTTCCGCAACCGTGATCTGCACATGGTCGATATATCGGCGATTCCACACAGGTTCGAAAATGCCGTTCGCAAACCGGAAAATCAGAATATTCTGAACCGTCTCCTTGCCGAGATAGTGGTCGATGCGATAAATCTGAGATTCCTTCAAAACCTGGCTGATTTCACGATTCAGCGCCTTCGCAGATTCAAGATCGTTGCCGAAGGGCTTCTCGATAACGACGCGGCGCCAGACGCCGTGATCTTCGTGTGTCAGCCCCTGCTCACCCAACTGCCGGATAATCTCCGAAATGAACTGTGGCAAGGTTGCGAGGTAATAGAGAACGTTCCCCTGGGTGTGATAGCGGGCGTCGAGTTCCGCGATCTTGTCTTTCAGTCTGACGAAGTCGGCCGGCGTTTTGAAATCGCCGGTGAGATAGCTGCTGCGGTCGGCAATCCAGTTACACAGCTCGCAGTCCGCCGGCGCGCCCGCATATTCGCGGATTTCGTCGCGCGTCCTCGTACGGAACTCCTCTTCCGACAACTCGTCCTTCGCGAAGCCAAGAACTGCGAACTCGGCCGGCAGCAGATGGTTGCGGCACAGGTTGTAAAGAGCTGGGAGGAGCTTGCGTGAGGTCAAATCGCCGGAAGCTCCGAAGATCACCATGATGCAACGGTCCGCGACGCGACCCTTATCTTCCGACGGATGTGAGTGCGCCGCGCGCGGCGGAGTTTCCGTTCCGGTCATTTATCCAGTTTCGCAAGTCGGGTTACGCCGCTATTAGGGCTTTCTCAACCACAAGTAGCAATGATTACCGATTCGACGCGCTTCGGGCATTCGGAAAAGCAGCAGATCGAGATAGCGAAAGGGGAAGAGCAGCCATCCACAGATCAGGTGCGCCGCGCCTCGCCAGATGCGCCAGGGAAGAAGCAGCTTCACGTATTCGATCACGAACACGAGCAGCGTCGCGGTAGGGCCTGTCCGCCATCCCTCAGCTACAACCTCGAGCGGCGCCGCCAGTTCCTTCAGGCCATCGAGCGTGAACCGCCTGTAGTCCTTCGGGTATTCATGAAAGGGATGACAGAACGGTGTCACGAGATGAACATAACCGCCGGGCGCAAGCACCCTCTGGATCTCACACATGACGCGCACGGGATCGCGAACGTGTTCGAGCACTGCGTCGCATTCGACGCGCTGAAAGATATCGGGCAGGAAAGGCAGGTGCTCGGCATCCGCCGCAACGTCGACGCCGGGCATAGGAAACAGGTCGAGGTTGATACAGCCGTCGACCGTCCGGCCAGCGCCGCCGATATAGAGATTCCAGCGGCCGAGGGGAAAATCAGCAGGTTCGGCCGGATTCATAATGAACGGGGCCGGAGGTTGTATCAGCCGAATGACCCGATCCTGCCAACGCTGTGAACTCCGCTTACGGTAGAGGGCTTCGAGCGAGATCTCGTCTTCGCGCAAGCCTCTATCGTACTGGCTATCGGGCTGATGCGGGCCAGGGATTCGAGAAGCGGGGATCGTGAATCAGCGCCTCGTCGGTCAGCGATTTCAGAAATTCAATCAGGTCCGCGCGATCTTCCGTGGAAAGTGTAAACCCGCCAATCAAGGGATCCTTGTTAGGGTTATCGTGGCCATTCTTCCCGCCCGCTGCGTAATGGCCCAGCACGTCTTCGAGCGTCCTGAGACTGCCGTCATGCATATAGGGCGCCGTGAGAGCGATGTTTCGCAGCGTCGGAGTTTTGAACTTTCCCTGGTCCGCCGGAACTTTCGTGTATTCGAAGATGCCGACATTCGGCGCGGGGTAAGGGTTGTACAGGCCTGTGTTGTGGAACTCAACTCGTCGCCCGGGATGGGCAGCGGACGTTGTGGCATCACTGAAGTCGAACCCGCCGTGGCATCGGAAACAGGAAAGATGCTGGTTAAAGAACAGACCTTCGCCGCGCTTCGCGGAATCGGAAATGGCGTTGTCGTCGCGATTGTAGTGGTAGCGATCATAGGGCGACTGGCCGGAAATGATGCTCCGTTCAAAACTGGCGATCGCTTTCGTAACGTTGGTCACCGTGTACGGATCGTTCTCGCCGGGAAATGCCCGCGCAAACAAAGGCTGATATGTGGCGTCGGCTCGAGCGATTGGAAGGAATGGAGCCCCGTCGTCATGCAATCCGAGTTCGACAGGTTGGAGGCCGCGCATCGGCACCAGAGCCTGCTCCTCAAGCGTCTTGATGTGCGGATTGCTCCAGGTGAAACTCGCGTTCCATGCCACGTTCACCAGGCTCATGGGGCCGCGTGAATGCGATTCGCCGGTGGCCCCGACACCGACCGCGCGCCCGTCGGTGAACGCGAGTTCCTGTTTGTGGCAGGTGGCGCAGGATGACTTTCCGTTGATCGACATCCGCGTGTCGTAGAAGAGATACCGGCCCAGTTCCACCTTGGCCGCGGTCATCGGATTATCCGGCGGCACATAAGGGATGGGGAATCCCTTCGGCAGATTCCACGCGTAGACGCCGCCCTCCGGTCCGGCCGCGGCGCAGAAACCGTTGCCCCCCGCAAGCAGGAGGCCGGCGGCAAGGAATACCCGAACCGACGTCATCTCATTTCTGTAGCCGCACTACTTCGAGGGTTTCGAGCATGCGCACAGAGCGAGCGCCCGCTTTATCGTTCGGGCACACGAGACGCAACGGTCCCTGAAAGCCGAACAGTGGTTTTCCGTCGCGTTTGTCCGCAATCAGAATCTTTTCGTTGCCGAAAGCGGGATCAAGCTCGCCGAGTGCGAACACCACCTGATAACCGTCCTGCGCTTTGGCAAGCACGTAGCTGGCGAGCGCTTTGCCTCGAAGCTTTCCGCCCAGGGGAGCGCCGGCTTTCGTCAAAATGTCGCGCAGGGGAACGCCTTCATACTCGACGTTGGTTCCATCCTGATCCGGTATCGAAACCGTCTCATGCGGCATCTTTCCCAGATCCTCGACGCTCAAGGTTAATGGGCTGTCGACATCGCCGGAGATCGTAATGCTCGAAGGACCAGTTTTCGCTTGTTGGGCCGGGGCCTGGCCGAACGCCAGAGCAACGGTAACGGCTGTCAGAATCGAAAACCGCAGAAACATCGCCTTCATGCTCCTCCCTGGGAGTTGTCATGTTAACACGACAAACTCTTGTATCAGATTACTGTTTCAGAGGAATGGACGCACTGGGTCTCTGCCGTCCCAATCGAGTGAAGCGCGATGGAATCGGCCAAACACTTCATCGAAGTCGGCGCCCAACTCGATCAATTCGACCATCCCCGGCAAATCCATGGTCGTATCTATGTAAGCGACGCGACCCCCGGTCGGGACACGTGCCTGGAATGCCGTTTCATACCCCAACGACTGGTATCGCCGGAGGTCAGCGTCAAAATCCTTCGAAGCGATGCCCCAATGGTGAAAGCCGTAGCCGCGGCTTTCGATTGTCTCCCGGTAGACCGACGGAACCGGGCGGTGCTCCTGCAGCAATTCGATCATCATGTGCCCGGCGAAGCTCATTGCAAGCGAGATGCATGCATCCGTGGGTCGACCGCGGTAACGGGCGTCCACACCGGTGAAACTTTCGAGCAGGAACCACGGCCCCACTTTCAGATGGCGCACCCACTCATCCATCGCCCGATGAATGTCTTCCACGATGTATGCCATCTGGATAACTCCATCGTCCGGCTGCCCGAAACCGACTTGACGCATGCCGCTCCACTTTAATACAGCCATATCTTTTGAAATCGGCCGTCAAATTCAGGCCACGCTGTTCTCGTGCCTTACACTCGGAGTGTGGCGGTTAATCTGCTGCCCGTGGCTGCGGCCGCCGGCGAGTTGGCTGGACGCTCAGGGATCCGCGAGGCGCTCCAATGGTTTACGCGTGAGAAGCAGTGGGTGAACGATATTCACCTGCAGATCTGCCGCGTTCCCGCCCCGACATTCCTGGAACAGGAGCGAGCCGATTGGCTAGCCGCCCAGTTCCGTTCCATCGGCTGGCACGTCGGTATCGATCGCGCCGGCAACGTTCTTGCCTCGATCGATGCTCAGCCCGAGGGCCAGCTGATTGTCCTCACCGCGCATCTCGATACGGTTCTCGCACCCCGCACAAAGGAAGACATTTCAATCGACCGCGACGGGGACATGCGCGGACCCGGCGTCTCCGACAACGGGGCTGGTCTGGCTGCACTTCTGGCCATCGCCAGGGCTGTAAAATCCGGGCCCGATTCGACGGGGCTCTGGAACCGCTTACTTCTCGTGGCGAATGTGGGCGAAGAGGGTGAGGGCGATTTGTGCGGGATCAGGCACATCTGCCGTCAACCCGAACTCCTCCAAAGGATTCACGCCTTCCTGGTTCTTGACGGAGCCGCCACAGACCACATTACGATTCAGGGTCTCGGCAGCCGCCGCTTCGAGATTACATTCTCTGGCGCGGGCGGCCACAGCTGGAGCGATTTCGGAATCGGCAATCCGGTACACGCGCTCAGCCGCGCGGTCGCGCTCTTTGTCGATCAGCGTCCTGTCGACCCTCGTTCCACGCCGAAAGTTTCGGTGAACGTGGGGATTATCGAAGGGGGCGCGAGTATTAACGCCATTCCGCCCAGCGCCCGCGCTAAAGTCGACATTCGATCGGAGAGTGACGAAAAAATCGACCAACTGGTCGCCCTACTACAGAACTCGGTAAACAGGGCCGAGGAAATCGAGAATGCGCGGGCGACCGGCTCGAAAGTCTCCGCCCGAGTGCGGGAGATCGGTAGCAGGCCCGCCGCGCGCCTGGCCACTGACGCTCCCATCGTTGCGCGAATCCGTTCGGTTGATGCCCATCTCGGAATTCGCTCGCGCCTGGACTGCGCCTCGACGGATGCCAATATCCCGCTCTCCCTCGGAGTTCCCGCCGTCTGCATCGGAGCGGGCGGACAGGGAGGAGGCGCGCATACGGCGGCCGAGTGGTACCGCTCCGCCGGGCGCGACCTCGGTCTGAAGCGCATTCTCCTCGCGGCGGCCCTGCTCCTTCAGGACAGCGCGTCCGAATGATCCGGACTCCGATCCAGCCAGCGCGATAAGAATGCAAGCAAACCGCCGCGCCGAACTAACCCTGGCTGGGATTACGGTCCTATGGGGAACGACATTCGTCGTTGTTAAATCCGCCCTCTCCGAAATCCCGACGTTCGCCTTCCTTGCCCTGCGCTTCACGGTGGCGGCAGCGGCGCTGGCATTGATTTACCGCAGCGCGATTCGCCGGGTCGGCCTGGTCGGAGGCATTCTCGCGGGCGGCCTGCTGTTTGTCGCCTACAGCTTCCAGACGCTCGGCCTCGGCCTCACGACCCCGTCGAAATCCGCGTTTCTGACCGGATTGTCGATTCCGATGGTACCTTTGGCGAGTTCGCTCGTCTACAGGATCAAGCCGCGCCTCGTGGAGGTCGCCGGTATCCTAATCGCTTCGGTCGGCATGATGCTGATGACCTTGCCTTCCCTGCGGTTTGAGATGAGCCGGGGCGATACTCTGAGCTTTCTGTGCGCGGTCGTTTTTGCGCTGCACATCGTGGTTATCGGTCATTATTCGCCCCTCATTGGGTTCGAGTCGCTCGCCGTGTTTCAGGTCGGAACGGCCGCAGTGCTGGGACTGTCGGTCTACGGTGGTCTTCTGGCTTTCGGGCGGCCCGCTGCGCTCCATTGGTCGCAGGGCGCCGTCGCGGCGATTCTGATCACAGGTCTCCTGGCGACCGCTTTGGCGTTTACCGCCATGGCGTGGGCGCAACAATACACCTCGCCCACGAGGGCAGCGTTGATTTTCTCGATCGAGCCTCTTGTCGCGTGGCTTACCTCATACTGGTTGACGGGCGAGACGATGACAAATCGCGGTAAAGTAGGAGCCGTAGCCATTTTGGCCGGTATCCTGCTGGTGGAAACAAACAGAGCTGACATTGAGAAAAAGCGGAACTGAAACGAACGTTACGGGAAGAACATCTTCATAAGCAGGATATTCCCGACTGAGATCCCGAAAGATCGCGCCGCTGAATTAGAGGAGCAAGTAAATGAGTTTTTACGAGAGAATGCGCCGCCAGAAGTTCCTGACTCTGACGCTCATGTTGTTTATGTTGTCTATCGGCATAGTGATAGGCACGCTGGTTCAAACGAGCGCTAAAGCAGCGAAGGAACAGACCGCCGCGCCGGATGCGACGCCGCTCACCATTCCGAAGGCCGTGCCGCTCCAGAATGAGTTCACGCGCGTCGCAAAGGAACTGGAACCTTCTGTCGTCAATATTTCCATCGACTACATTCCGACAAAGACCAAAACGGAATCACGCGCCAATCCTCGTCGGCGCCAGCAGCAGCAGCCGCAGTCACCGGACGATGACGACCAGGATCAGGGTGGTCTGCCAGACCTCTTCCAGCGTTTCTTTGGTCAGGGCGGGGGCGGGCAGTTTCAGTTCGGCGAGCCGGACGATCAACCTACTCAGAGCCTCGGTTCCGGCGTTGTCGTTGACCGAAATGGATACATCCTCACAAACAACCACGTGGTTGAGAAGGCGACGCGGATCAAAGTAAAGTTTATGAACGACGACACGGAATATCCCGGAACCGTCGTCGGCACCGACAAAGAAACGGATCTGGCCGTAATTCACGTCGACCGGAAAAATCTGCCCGCCGCGCGGATCGGCAATTCTGACGCGTTGCAGCCTGGCGACTGGACGGTCGCCATCGGGTCTCCATTTGGCTTCCAGGCCACAGTCACCGCCGGCATCGTGAGCGCCCTCTCTCGCGACCTCGGCCCGGGCGATTCGACGACATTTCAACACTTTATCCAGACGGATGCGGCTATCAATCCAGGGAATAGCGGGGGGCCCCTGGCCAATATCAACGGTGAAGTTATAGGTATCAATACGATGATCGCGAGCCGCAGCGGCGGCTATCAGGGCATCGGATTTGCCATGCCGATCAACACAGCAGTGGCTGTTTACAACGAGATCATCAAGTCGGGCCACATGACCCGCGGGTCGATCGGTATCGAGTTCCCGCCGGAGGAAAAGCCGGCTTTGTTGAGTGTGTATGGAGCCGACCACGGCATCTTCGTGCAAAAGGTGATTCCTGATGGTCCCGCCGAGAAGGCCGGGTTGAAGGCTGAAGATGTCCTTACCTCTATCAACGGCAAACCCCTGAGCAAGGGCCAGGATTTGATTGACACCGTCGCCGGCAGCCCGGTTGGCAGCACTCTGAAGGTCGGCGTGATCCGTGACAAGAAGCCAATGACCGTGAATATCGTCGTCGCCGACCGGAACAAGCTATTCGCTGGCGGAGTTGGCGGAAACGTTCCCGAGGAGGCCGAATCGCAACCCGAGTCTTCGAAACTGAAGTTCGGCATGTCGGTTCAAACCTTGCGACCGGCCGACAGCCAGAACCTTGGATTCAAGGGCAGCGGGGGCGTTCTGGTTACCTCCACGGATCCGCTGTCTTTTGCCGACAATATTGGTCTCTCGAAGGGTGACATCATCGTTGCGATGAACCGCCAGAAGGTCAGCAGCACGGAAGACATCCGGCGGATCGAGGCGACTTTGAAACCGGGTCAACCGGTTGCCTTCCAGGTAATGAGGCAAACCCAGGGTCCACGAGGCGCCAGTGGGGAGTGGCAATCGTTCTTCGCGGCCGGCACGATACCGCCTGCGGCGAATTAATAAAGCGGTCGAATCGCTAACACCAGTCCCATCAATCGCGTAGAATGACAGGGGGCAGCGGATGCCCCCTTTGTTTTAGCTGCTGTGCCCTTTTGTTCTAATGAAGAACGCCTTCTTTATTTTTCTGCTCACTGTTTTCTCGGCCTCGCTGACGATCGCGCAGTCCGGCACGACGAAGACAGCCAAATCCCCGTCAGCAACAGCCACAAATTCATCGACTCCGAAAAAACCCAGATCGAGTAAGAAGAGGGCGTCCAGCGACATTGCCGGCTCCAGCTTTCGGCCTCGGCAGAGTGGGCCTACACCGGAGCGTTATCGCGAAATCCAGCAGGCTCTGGTCGATAAGGGATACCTGAAATCGGAACCCAGCGGCGTCTGGGACGCTCAATCGACCGATGCCCTCCGTCAGTTTCAGACGGATCAGAAACTTACCCCAACAGGGAAAATTACCGCCGCGAGTCTGATTGGCTTGGGCTTGGGCCCCAAAGAATCTGACGACGCTTCCCGCGCGGCGCCTGCCGAGACTCCTCCGCCGTCGCGCTAACAAAGCGGAAAGAAATGATTATCGGCGTCCCGAAGGAAATCAAGGATCATGAAACCCGCGTGGGTCTGGTCCCGAGCGCCGTTACCGGACTGATCGAAGCCGGTCACAGCGTCCTGGTGGAAACGCGGGCGGGTGAGGGCAGTACCCTCTCGGACTCCGAATACACGGCGGCGGGAGCGTCTGTCCTGCCCCTTGCTGCCGACGTGTGGTCCCGCGCGGACCTCGTCGTAAAGGTCAAGGAGCCGCAGCCCTCCGAGTATGCTTTCTTCCGTCCGGATCTGATCCTTTTCACCTACCTCCACCTGGCGCCCCTGCGAGAGCTGACCGATCATATGCTCAGTTCCGGCATCTGCGGGATTGCCTATGAAACGATCGTGGAGCCCGACGGATCACTCCCGCTTCTTACGCCGATGAGCGAAGTGGCCGGACGCCTTTCCGTACAGGTTGGGGCGCAGTATCTGGAGCGGCCCAACGGCGGCAGGGGAATCCTTCTGGGTGGCGTTCCCGGAGTTGCTCCCGCGAATGTGGCGATCATCGGCGGAGGTGTCGTTGGCACAAACGCCGCCAAGGTCGCGACCGGGATGGGAGCGCATGTGACCATCATCGATCGCAGTCTCGACCGCCTGCGCCAGCTTGACGATATTTTTAACGGCCAGGTGGTGACGCTGGCTTCGAACGCGTGGACCATTTCCGAAACCCTGAGGCATGCCGATCTCGTAATCGGCGGAGTCCTGATTCCCGGAGCGTCAGCGCCCAAGCTGGTCCGGCGGGAGATGGTTTCGCGAATGAAACGCGGATCGGTTATGGTGGACGTCGCCATCGATCAGGGTGGTTGTTTCGAGACCTCTCACCCCACAACTCATACCGATCCGGTCTATGTCGTTGATGACGTGCTCCACTATTGCGTCTCAAATATGCCCGCGGCGGTACCCCACACGTCCACCTTCGCGCTGACGAACGCCACCTTCCCCTATCTCCTCGAACTCGCGAACAATGGGCTTGAGGGCGCCTGCAGCGAAAATCCGGGCCTTTGCGCGGGCGTCAACGTCTGGCACGGTTCCGTGGTATATCCCGCGGTCGCGGAATCGCAGCAGCGGCCTCTCGCCGCGTTTCCGGCATGACACCGCTCACGCACCTGAGCGACGAAGAGGCCCTGTTCCGCGATACGGTGCGCCGCTTCGCGCGGGAGCGCATTGCGCCGCTGATTCATGAGATGGACGAGGCGGCAGTCTTTAACCGCGGTCTGCTGCGGGAAGTTTTCGACCTGGGCCTCATGGGCATCGAAATACCCGAAGAGTACGGCGGGCAGGGTGGCAATTTTTTCCAGTGCGTGCTTGCGATTGAAGAGATCTCCGCGGTCGATCCCTCCGCCGGCGTGGTCGTCGACGTTCAGAACACGATCGTGAACAATGCCATCACCCGCTGGGGTGATGACGCCCAGAAGGCGAAATATCTGCCGCGTCTCGCCGCGGGAACGGTCGGCGCCTATGCCCTTTCGGAGGCCGGTTCCGGATCCGATGCATTCGCGCTCGCCAGCGCCGCGAGGGAATGCGGAGACTACTACTCGCTGACCGGCCGCAAGCTGTGGATCAGCAACGCGGCGGAAGCCGGGCTTTTCGTCCTTTTTGCCAATGCGGACCCCGAGGCGGGATACAAGGGGATCACGGCCTTTCTGGTCGAACGCGGATTCTCCGGCTTTGAGGTGGGAAAGAAGGAAGATAAACTCGGCCTGCGCGCGTCGTCTACCTGCGAGCTGATTCTTGATGATTGTCGTGTTCCGAGGGAAAACGTACTTGGAGAGCGCGGCAAAGGCTATAAAATCGCCATTGAGACGCTGAATGAGGGTCGTATCGGAATCGGCGCGCAGCTCGTTGGCCTGGCCCAGGGCGCGCTCGGCCACGCTACGAAATACGCGAGGGAGCGCAGGCAGTTCGGGAAGGCCATCAGCACATTCCAGGGCGTGCAGTTTGAGCTGGCCCGTATGGCGACCGAAGTGGAAGCGGCGCGTCTGCTGGTCTACAACGCCGCAAGACTGCGCGATGCCGGTCTGCCCTTTGTGAAAGAAGCGGCGATGGCGAAGTATTATGCTTCGGATATAGCGGAAAAAGTCGCCTCGAAGGCGATCGAGGTCCATGGTGGCGTGGGCGTCACGAAAGATTACCCTGTCGAGAAGCTGTATCGGGACGCCAAAATTGGCAGAATCTACGAAGGCACGAGCAACATTCAGTTGCTGACCATCGCAAAGAAACTGCTGGGTTGAAATGTACGTCGTTTTTTGAAACGCAGGTCGCAAGGAGAATTCAGATGCGCGGTTTCATGCTCTGTTCAATGATGGCGGTTGGCGTCATGTCCGCCGCGGGCCAGGCGCCTCCTCCGCCGGCCGCTGTAAATCCGGACGAAATCATCCAGAAGTTCGCGGCGAAAGAAGCCGAGTTCCGTAAGGCGCGGGAGAACTACACCTACTCGCAGTCGGTGAAGATGGAGGAGGTCGATCCCAGCGGCGCCGTGGAAGGCAAGTGGGAGATCAACTCCGATATCACCTTCGGCCCGAACAAAGAGCGTGAGGAAAAGGTCACCTACGCGCCAATGGTGACGCTGCGCAATCTGGTGCTGACGCCGCAGGACGAGCAGGATCTGCGCAACGTACAGCCTTTCGTGCTTACTTCGGAGGATGTCGGAAAATACGATATCCAGTACACAGGCAAAGAAAAGCTCGACGAGATCAATTGCTATAAGTTCAGCGTGAAGCCGAAAAAGATGGTCAAGGGTGAACGGTACTTTGAAGGCGACATCTGGGTGGACGACCGCGATCTGCAGATCGTAAAGACCTACGGCAAGGGCGTAGGTCTGACGAAGAAAGGCGAGGACAATCAGTTCCCGAAGTTCGAGACTTACCGTCAGCAGATCGACGGAAAATACTGGTTCCCGACCTATACCAGGGCGGACGATACGCTCCACTTCCGCAACATGGATCAGCGCATCCACATGGTCGTGAAGTACGACCATTACAAGCGGTTCGGGGCGCAAACGACGGTTACGTTCGGAGACGAAGTGCCTGACAACAAGTCCGATAACAAGCCGAAGCCATAACGCGTGCTAGCATCGGCTTTTCATGGCAGCCACGAAAATCACGATTAACAACGACGGGTCAGTGCGGGTTGAGGGCGATTTCGAGATCCTCGACCCAGTGGGGCAGCAGTTCGGTCTGGCAGGCAGAACCGTTATCGGCCTCTGCCGCTGCGGCCAGTCGCAGAACAAACCCTTCTGCGACGGCTCGCATGCCCGAACCGGCTTTCAGGACAAGGTAGTCGCACGAGACCTGCCCGCGCCCAAACCCAAAGTGTGATCGATTGACTCCCCTTTCGCCACAGGCGAAGTCAAACGTACTGATTTGCCGGCCTGGTTTCAGCCCGCGTTTACAGTAGATATGTGACAGAACAGCAAATCCGGGAGCAGTTCTTCAGGACGCGCGATGCCGCCGCAGCTATCGCTGCTCGCACGGCCTGCGTTGACGAACTGGTACGGCAACGCTGGCGGTGGTTACCGTCGGAAGTGGCCCTGGTCGCGGTCGGAGGATATGGCCGCAGCGAGCTTTTCCCTTATTCCGATATCGATCTGCTGATCCTCACACGGGACGAAAAGACTCAGCTTGCCATTCAGGAGCCGCTGGCAATCTTCCTGCGCGATCTTTGGGATGACGGGCTCAGGATCAGCCAGTCGGTCCATACTCCACAGGAATGTAACCAGATCGATGCTGGGAATGCCGAACTGGCGGTGAGCTTGCTCGACCGGCGTCGTCTCGCCGGCAGCGAGGAGCTCTTCAGCCAGATTCGAGATCCCCGCGAGGACCTTGGCCGCAACATTGTCCAACTGACAAACGAGCGGCACGGGCGCTATCAGAATACGATCTATCATCTGGAGCCGAACGTCAAAGACGCGCCGGGCGGATTGCGCGACCTCCAGGTTCTCCGCTGGTTATCGAAACTCGGGGCCGGAGACCAGGACCTGCCGAGGGGCGTTCCCGTTCTCTTCCAGATTCGCTGTTTCCTGCATTACCTCGCGGGTCGCGACGACAACAAACTCACCTTCGAGCGGCAGGAAGAAATTGCGATGCTGAGCGGCGCCGCATCGCCGGAAACGCTGATGCGGGAATACTATCGCGCGGTACGGAATATCGCGCGGCTCGCCAATCGTCGTCTGGATCGGTTCGAATCCAAACGCAGCAGCCTGTTTTCAAACTTTCGGGATCGCACGACAAAGCTGTCCAACTCCGATTTTTCAGTACTGCACGGAGCAGTCTTCCTTCGGGTTTCGGTCGGCCTCGAGTCCGACCCGAGTCTCATGATAAGACTCTTCGAATTTGTGGGCCGTCACGGTCTGCCGCTCGCTCCCGACACAGAGGAGCGCGTGGATCGCGCGATGCCGGCGTTCGCCCGCTGGGTGGAAACGCAACATTCCCTCTGGGCCGCGTTTCGGGACATTCTCAGACTCCCGCACGCCGCTGTTGCCCTGCGCGCCATGCATGAGACACATGCCCTCGAAGCTATCTTCCCGGAACTGCGCGATATGGAGGCTCTCGTCATTCACGATTTCTACCACCGCTATACGGTTGACGAGCATACGCTCGTCACGATCGAGACGCTTCTTGGCCTTGCCGTCCTGAAGGACGACACATTTGGAGAGCTTGCGAAGGAGACCGACGAACTCGACCTGCTGACGACAGCGCTTCTCTTTCACGATGTCGGGAAGGCAACGCCGGACGAAAGTCACCCTGTGGTCTCGAGCCGCACCGCCGCGCGGGCGTTACTGCGGTGCGGGATCTCCGAGCGGGAGTTGGGAGTCGTCCATTTTCTGATCGTTGCGCATCTGGAAATGTCGGCCATTATGAACAGCCGCGATCTTTCCGATCCCGCAACGATGCGAGATCTTGCCGCGAAGACGGGTACCGTCGAGCGGCTCAAGCTGCTGACGCTGATGACGTATGCCGATATCAGCTCGGTGAATCCAGCGGCGATGACGCCGTGGCGGCGGCAACTGTTGTGGAACCTCTATACCAGGACGTATGCGGAACTCACGCGAGAGCTGACGGCCCGGACGTCTCTGCCGGATACCCAGACGGATCCGCAACTGCGGGAGTTTCTGGAAGGCCTGCCGCCACGCTATCTGAGGACACATAACCAGGACGAGATTCAGGGCCATCTGCGGCTGGCGCAGCAGAGCAGAGATAAAGGAGTGGCTGCGTCACTCACGAAATCAGCGGCGTGGGTGCTCGACGTGGTGGCCGACGACCGCCCGTTTCTGTTTGCATCGATCGCGGCGACGCTTTCGAGTTTCGGCTTCAATATTCTCAAAGCGGAGGCATTCTCGAATGCGCATGGCAAGGCCATCGATCGGTTCACGTTTGCCGACCCGACCCGCACTCTCGAGCTGAATCCGGATGAGGGGAATCAACTGACGCGGACAGTTGTCAGGGCGATCCGGGGAGAGACAAACGTAGACCAGCTCCTCGCCAAACGCCCGAAGGTGAAGGCCGACCCGCGCGCACTCGCGGCCGCGAGCACGAGCTTCGACAATGAAGCGTCTCCGTCCGCAACGCTGATCCAGTTGACTACGCAGGACCGGCCCGCTTTGTTGTACGATCTGGCTTCGGCGATCTCGAAGCGTGGCGGGAATATCGAAGTGGTCCTCGTCGATACGGAAGCAAAAAAGGCCATCGACGTTTTCTACATCACGAAGGGCAGCGAGAAGCTGAGCGATCAGGATGCGCGCGAGATGACGGACGCGCTGGCAGAGATCGCGCGGTCCGTTTAGATTCCGTCGCCGGATCCCGCCGCGCGCTCTTTCTGTTGATCCCCGAGCATCCAGAAAAGGTCGAGAACATAAGCGGCTATAACCACATCCCCTATGAAAACGGCCACGCGGCCCGCGGGCATGACTTGATCGATCGCCCAGAACACAAATGCCGCCGCCAGGAGCAGGCGCTTCAGCAGCACCGCGCGCGCGGGCCGGAGCTGGAATTGAAACAGCGCATAGCCGATGCCGGCCAGCGCCAGTGGCAGCGCGCTGATCCATGGATGTAGCCGCGTATGCGAGGGAAGCGGCAGGAATATGCTTGCCAGCAAAAGGGCGCCCGCCGCCAAAACCGAAAGCCTTGCGAGGAGACCTGACGCAGTCATTGTGCAATCAGAGGCCAGAGCGACGGCTTGTTCGCCCTGGGGAGTTTGACCCCGATTACGTCGGCCAGGGTGGGTGCGATCTGCAAAAGGTCGATTTCGCCGAGCTTTTGGGGTCGTATGCCTTCTCCGGCGATCGCGAAAACCGACCGGTAACCAGGGCGGGAGGGCCACAACCCGCCGACGCCGAGATGCGAGCCGGGTCCAAGCGCCGGTCCGCCGTTATCTTCGGTCGCCACGTAGTTCGGCGGGGTATCGAATGCAGCAACCCAGTTACGGAGCGCCGGGGCCTTCTCTTCGACTTCGGTCATAGGCACCTCGCGGGCGATACCGTGCCGATGGCTGTCTGTCATCAACCTGCGCAGGCGCGCCGCTACGGCAGCGTCGGGTGTACCGATCAGACCATACTTCACCTCAACCAGAATGGGGCCGGAAGACTGCCTGCCCTGGTTCAGCAGGACGCGCGGACGAACCAGGTAATTCTCATTTTCAAAGCCGTGACCGGATACAAGCGCCACGATCATGCCCTGAGGCGCTTTGGCAAGCATCTGGCCGACGAGATCGTCATCGTTCTCGAGGGCGTCGCGCGCGTAGATGCTGATGGCGCCCGTTTGCCGTTGCTCGTCATCGACGTCCGTTAGCTGGACGAGAAGAAGATCCGGAGCGGCGGTTTCCAACACGTACGTCGCGGCGCGCGCCGCGGAGGCGTCGTCCCAGAGTTCCTTCTGGAATCCCGGAGACTCCTTCTCGATCCGGTCGATCGTACCAGGAGGTGTGGACAGGCGAGCCACCGAGTCGAAAGACACGTCCCGGGTACCCGGCGCCGCAGCCGCCGACGGAAAGTCGAACGCGACCTCCGCACCGGCAGTAGCGGGCCAGAAGACAGTCGCGGCCTTAAGACCTCCCTGAGTCGCGGCCCGCCAGAGCGGCATAGCTTTCACGGCCGTCGAGAACTCGTCATCGGCGAGAACGCCATTATCCGACGGCCGGAGCCCGGTGACCAGAGACGTTTGCGACGCGGGAGTATTCGACGGCGCTACTCCGATAACGCCGCCCGCAATTGCCGCCTGCCGGATGAGCTTCCGAATGTTTGGAATCTTGACGCGTGACGGGGACTCGCCAAGAAATCTCTCATCCAGTCCGCTGATGCAAATCACGAGCAATTTCCGGGAAGCCGGTTTCGGGCGATGCTGAGGCGCCAGCAAAGCAGGCAGAAGCAGGGCCGGCAGCAGCAGAGCGAGGAAACGGTAGCGCAACATTTCGATCTTAACGCGAGGCTCCGCATCTCGTGGTTGGGGTGGGCGCAAACGTTGAGGCAGCAGGTTGATAATCGTTTATTGACCTGGCAACTTGCAACACGCCGCGCGGCAATCGCGGCCGCGATCGGGCTTGTGTGCGCGCTTTACCTGGCCGATCTGACGGGAATGGGCATGGTTACGCCCGACGAGCCCCGCTATGCGGCGATCGGGCGCTCGATGGCCAGTTCCGGGGACTGGGTTACGCCGCGACTGTGGGGCGATCCCTGGTTCGAGAAACCAGCGCTGTTGTACTGGATGACGGCGTCAGCGTTCAAACTGGGCTTCAACCCGGACCTTGCGCCCCGCTTGCCTGTGGCGCTGCTCAGCCTGACTTTTCTTACATTCTTCTGGTGGCGTCTGCGGATTGAATGGAGTGCGCGGGTGGCCTCCTGCTCAACTGCGATGCTGGCCGCAAGCGCAGGCTGGCTCGCTTACAGCCATGTTGCGGTGACCGATCTGCCGCTTGCGGTATTCTTCTCCGCCGCGGTCATGCTTTCGATGCCCTGGATCGCGCGTCAGGAACGAAGTTTACTACCTGTCGCCGCAGCTTGCCTCGGATTCGCAACGATGGCAAAGCAGTTGGTACCGCTGGTGCTTTTTCTGCCAGTACTTGCGATCGGATGGCGCAGATGGCGCGACTGGCTCCGGCCGGCGCCGCTCGTTGCATTCGCCGTCTGCGCGCTGCCCTGGTACATTCTGTGCACACTGCGAAACGGGAGCGAGGCTCCGCGGGTCTTGTTTGTTCAGCAGACCTTCTCGCGCTTCACGTCCGCGGCGCTGCAACATGTCCAGCCCTGGTGGTTCTACCTCCCGGTATTGTTGCTGCTGCTCTATCCCTGGTTTCCCTTGCTGGTACTGTTTCCAGCACGATCCCCGCGCGACCCGCGCGTACGCGCGCTGACGGCGATCGTGGCTTTTGGGTTCGTTTTTTTCTCGGCGTCACTGAATAAGTTGCCGGGGTACCTGCTTCCGCTGATGCCGGCCACCTTCGCGCTCATCGGAATCGGGCTCGATCGGGCGAAACGGCCAGGAGCCCTGATGGTTGGGCCGATCGCGCTGGTGGGACTGCTGCCATATATCTCCCGTATTGCGCCTGCCGTCCTTGCACATGGATTCCGGTCGGTAAAGATTCCCTGGCAGGAGCCATTGCTCTGGTTGATCGCAGGGGGAATTGCCGGGGGAATTCTGGCATTATTCGGGCCGAGATTTACCGTCGGCGCGGCGGCTGCTCTTGCTGGGGCCGGACTCCTGTGGTTTCAGGTCGCCACCTTCCCGGAATTCGACGCCGCGGCCTCCGCGCGTCCGTTATGGCTCGCGGGCCATCCGCACTGTGCTCCCAACCTGACCCGCGGCCTGCTGTATGGTCTCAACTATTACGCGGAAAGGCAGTTGCCGCCTTGTCCCCCTGGCGAACCGAATTCTAAAGAACCCGCCGTTATTCGCCGACTTATAGAATAACGACTACGTTCCGGAATGATAATCCCAGGCAGTTCCTCCATCGTTTTGCTCATGCTCGTCCTCGGAATGCTCTGCCGTGGATTGTGGGCCAATACGTTCAAGGCCGAAGGCGGAAAGTGGCGCTTTGAGCTCTATTGCTTCGATTTCGCCATCGGCGTGCTCGTGGCTGCGACAATTTTCGCGTTCACACTGGGAAGTCTGGGCTTTGACGGCTTTTCCGTGATGGACGATCTGCGTCTTGCGGGGAAACGACAGGAGGCCGTCGCATTCATAGCTGGAGTTGTGTTCAATCTTGGGAACATGCTTCAGCTCGGGGCTGTTTCGATCTCAGGCCTCGCGGTTGCGTTTCCCATCGGAATGGGATTCGCGCTCGTGCTGAACGTGGCCTGGACCTCGATCCTCAATCCGGGAAGTGGTTCCCCACTTCTCTTTACAGGGGCCGCGGTCGTGCTGGTCTCGATGGTGCTCGCTGTTCTGGCTTTTCGCGAGTACTCGCTCGCGAAACTGGTCGCCGCGGCGCAGCTGGGCAAAACAAAGTCGACGAAAAAGACGGTTAGTCTGAGAGCCGTGGCATTCAGCCTTGCCGCCGGCCTGATGATCGGCTCGCTTCTTCCGTTGATTCAAACATCCCAGGCGGGCGAAAACGGGATCGGTCCCTATTCAATCGGTCTCCTTTTCGCGATTGGACTCTTCCTCTCGACTTTCGTCTTTAATCTGTTTTTTATGAACCTGCCCGTGAGCGGCGAGCCAATCGAAATCCACGAGTGGTTCAGAGGCAAATTAGTCCGGCACTTGTGGGGCATTCTTGGGGGCATGCTCATGTATACGGGCGCGATTGCGAGTCTGGCCGCAGACCGGGTAGAAGGCTCGGCAAGAGTATCGGCGGGAATCGGCTACGCACTGGGCCAGGGTGGCATCGTTATCGCGGCCGTGAGCGGAATCGTGATCTGGAAGGAATTCGAGGGTGCGGATGCGAAGGTCAAGACATACCTTGCCTTGATGCTGATTCTTCTTTTGATCGGAATCGGAACGATGTCGACCGCTTCGCTGGCGTCGTCGTTCTAAGGATTGCTCTGATGTGTTCTGATCGCGCACGCGCAGACGTCGAATTAAACTGTGTATATGGCGTTAGTATGCGCCTTTCTTGCCGTTCTCCTGTTTGCTCCACCGCCGGACTTTCTGGCCGAGGGGGTCAAGGCGCTTGACGGGAATCAGCCTGCTGCCGCGGAGTCCCTCCTGCGCCAGGCGGTCGCCGCAGCGCCGAACGACTATACGGCACACTTCAATCTGGCTCTCGCGCTGAGCCTTCAGCAGAAGGACGCCGAAGCCATCGCCGAGTATCGCAAGACACTCGATCTCAAACCAGGGTTATTTCAGGCCGATCTGAACCTCGGGATGCTCCTGTTGCGGAACAAACGCCCCGCCGAAGCCGCTCCGGTTCTGAAAGACGCGCTGGATGGCCTGGCAAAAGACGCGCCATCGAATTCTGCGCAGCAGGCCGCACGCGCCAACCTCTATTACGCCCAGGCTCTGTTCGATGCCGGCGATCTGGCGCAAGCTGAACCGCGCTACCGAGCCGCGATCGAAGCAGATTCCGCCTCTGCCGCCGCCCAGTCGGGACTGGCTCACCTTCTGCTCAAGGAATCGAAACTGGCTGAAGCCGCGGAGCATTTTCGCAGCGCCGCGGCTCTTGACCCGCGCTATCACGATGGTTTGCTGGAACTTGCGAGCGCTTTTGAATCAGCCGGGAAGCCGCTGGACGCTATCGCGATCTATCGTGAATTTCCCGAAAACGCGGCCGCGAAAGAACGCCTGGCGCAGCTGCTGCTGAATAACGGTGATCCCGCGTCGGCGATTCCCAATCTCGAAGCGGCGGTGAAAACCTCACCAGGCACTGCCAACCGGCTGGCGCTG
>Ga0206845_1022_pt1 | contig 58408 bp, 40 predicted proteins | sample Alteio_BWOrgCont_19_FD_152887 | JGI IMG/M metagenome (GOLD analysis project Ga0206845, IMG submission 152887) | Enriched cells from forest soil in Barre Woods Harvard Forest LTER site, Petersham, Massachusetts, United States -... | ecosystem: Environmental > Terrestrial > Soil > Temperate forest >...
AGTCTGATGGCAAGTCATGCTTTGGGTGATTTCTACAACATATATCACATGCTCAGGATTATCCAATGAAATTGGATGGATTTTTAAGCTTTCTATTTTAGGGTGAATATTGCTTTGTATTATTTGCTCTAAACGCTCTTTAGTAAATTCAATCCTGTTAACAGGATCAACTTTTTCAGGAAGATGTTTTTTACCTTCTTCGTCAGATTCTTTTACGCCGTAAATAATAATACCACCATCAGAATTGGCCATTGCACTTACATCTTTAGCAATTTCTTTTTTTATACCATCGCTTGTACCTAAGGCAGCAGCGCCTTTATAGTCCAGGTTTAAATTCTCTTCTGCGCCTTGCGCAATAAGCGCTTTTATGTCTTCTATGGTCTTTGGTGTTAGCATTTATGTTCTCTTTGGTATATAAACACACAAATATTTTAGTGCATCGTCGATTAATTTGATCAGATCAATCCTCAAGTGTTAAGGATGTGCAGTCACAGTCACAATAGTTATTTCCATCTTGTTCGGGCCATAACACCAAAAAACGCGATAAGCACCTGGGGTATTATTTTGAACATAAGCTTCAAAAACTTTCTCATTTGGATTAAATGGATTTTTTAACGAATTATATTCATGTGTATTCAACCCAGGATGTTTGGGATTTTGTGATAAAAATTGTAGGGTTTTGTGTAGTTGTTTATATAAGCCTTCTTGTTTTGAGGCTTTACTTTTGTTTTTTATTTTACGATTTTCATGCGCGGTAAGCGCAGCATCTCTAAGATGCTTTATTATCTCGTCTGCCTCTACAGTATATTTTAAATGGTACATTAATCATCTAACCATGCATCATCATTTAAATCAATTGGATTTTTGGCAAATTGCCCTTTGGCTGCCTGCTCTAAGCCGCGTGCAACACTTGCAGCGGCTGTTTGATTGCGATGTAACCAAGCTTCGCCTTGAGGTACAATAGCTGCAGGATGAATGATAATATCACCATCTTCTTTTTCTTCTACTAGCACAAATAAGCCCGCATATTCGGGGCCTAGCGTGACTCGGCCTTTATTATCAATTTTTCGTGGTTGTAACATATGAATCCCCTTATCTCTTAAAATTTTACCCCATTATCCCCTTTATGTAAAGTGGGATAATGGGAAAAGTTAATTTGAGTTATATGACTGTTCGCTATTCGCGAACAGCGAACGCTTAAAATTTAAATGATAAACGGCGCTCTTGGGGGAAGCACTGGGGAAGCACTGGGGAAGCAAAATGCCTTGGCTTGCAACGAACCGCCTCATTCGTTAATGAACGAGGGCGAACAATCACAAATTACAACTTGATTTGTAACTTATTAAAATATAATAATTTTTGGACTTAAACGAACGAGGATGAACGTTAACAGAAATGGAGCCAGGCGGGATCGAACCGCCAACCTCCTGCGTGCAAGGCAGGTGGTTTTTAACCCTTTTCGGTATCAAAAATCAAGGTGTTGATTGTCCTTGTTTAACCTACGAAAATACTCTCATATTGCTAATTTTCAGTCAAGGTAAATGCTCATTCTCTGTTTTTAAAGATTTGCTTAGGGGAGCACTGGGGGAGCAAATTATGCCGACGCTGTCGGCATAATTCGAACTATCTCTAAACTTCTTACCATCATGCAGCTCGTAAAAAAATAAGTGACGACAACAACCCTTTAAATCGGGTCGAAACTAACATTTTTTACATATTTTTCATTGATTTAATTAAAATAATATAAATATATTGATTATTTGCGAAAAAATGTCATAATATTGATATATTATTGATTATATCGGTGAATAAGATGCTTATTGAATTTAGGGTTCGTAATTTTCGGTCATTACGTGACGAGCAAGTTCTTAGCTTTGTAGCCACAACAGATAATAGCCTACAGAATGAAAATACGACTCCATCAGGGATCAAAGCTGCCCCTCAATTATTACGTAGCATGGTGCTTTATGGCCCCAATGCGGCTGGTAAGTCTAATATTATTAAAGCATTACAATATATGTGTCAGGTGATTGCGCAGTCGGCAAATCTGCAAGCAGGCCAAGGTTTTAATGTTCAACCTTTTCGGCTAGATACTGAATCAAATCAACAACCCACAGTATTTGAAGTTTCATTCCTTTTAGATGATGTTCGACATCAATATGGTTTTTCATTAAATGCTGAACGAATCCTCAGTGAATATCTTTTGGTTTATAAAGCTTTTAAACCACAGCAGTGGTTTGCACGTCATTATGATCCTAAAACTAAGCAATATCATTATGAATTAGGCAGTGGTCTTAAAGGAAAAAAGAGCGTATGGGAAAGTACTACTCGACCTAATTCACTTTTTTTATCCATGGCTGTTCATCTTAATAGCGAACAATTACGCCCTATCTTTGATTTTTTTGTAACTAAATTAATCATAGTCGGTGACGATACGCCATTGAACCCTCTAGTTACTATCGATATGTTAAAACAACCAGAGAGTAACCACAAAATCTGTGATTTTCTTAACGCTGCTGATATCAGTATTGCTGCTATCAATGTTGTTCCCCGAAAGGTCCCAGGACAAACACTACATTTTGATTTGCAAACTGGCAAAACAGAAAAGATAACGGGAGAGGTAGATACAAACGAGCTTCATTTTTATCATAAAACTGAAAAAGGTGAAGCAACCTTCAATCTCCCAGATGAATCTAAGGGAACAAGACAGTTATTATTTCTTACCGGCCCCATATTTGATATTATTGATAAAGGTTTGATTCTAATTATTGATGAATTAGATAGCAGCTTACACCCATTGTTAGTGCAGCGATTAGTAAAATTATTTCATACATCCTCTCTTAACACAAAGGGCGCACAATTAATTTTTACTACTCATGATACTTCATTACTAAGCTCAAATTTATTTCGTCGAGATCAAATTTGGTTTGTAGAAAAAGATAACGAACAAGCTTCAAAGCTGTATTCTCTTTCAGATTTTAGTCCACGTAAAAATGAAGCATTAGAAAGCGGCTATTTTAAAGGACGTTATGGTGGTTTGCCATTTTTCAGGGAGTGGCATAAGTAAAAGGATGTTGTAAAGTGGTAAGGCGTCGTAATAATCTTCATCGAAACAAAAAGCAACGCGCCAGTTACGATCGCGCTTTGATTGTTTGTGAAGGAAGTAAAACTGAGCCATCATATTTTGGCGAAATTCGCAGTGAGCACAGGTTACATACAGCTAATATTCAGATACGCCCCAGCGAATATGGAACTTCACCGTTGCAAGTTGTTCAATATGCATATGATTTATTCATAAATGGTGATCCGCACAGGGAAATTCTTCCGAAAGATTTTGATCATGTTTTTGTAGTCATAGATCGTGATGATCATCTTAATTATCATGATGCTTTACAGCTAGCAAATTCATTGCACAATAAATTAACAAATAATTTAAAGCAAAAAGTAGGATTTCGTATCATCGCTTCCGTGCCCAGTTTTGAACTCTGGCTATTGTTGCATTTTGAAGATGTTTTACATCCAATACACAGAAATGAGGTAGTAAAACGCCTCAAGAAACATTTACCTAACTATACAAAGAATACACAGGGGATCTTTATTACAACAAGAAGTAAAATTGATTCCGCTCGGCAAAGAGCTCTGAGCTTGGCTAAAAACTACGATGCTTATGATGGGAAGGAGCCTTATACTAATGTTCATGAGTTAATTGATTTTCTTGTTGCATTAAGGAGTTGATGGGATGGCATTCGATATAAACAATCATAATTTAGCAAAAGTAAAGATTAAACCATTAGCCGAATGTCAAGAATATATTTTAGTTTGCTGTATTATTTCATATAATCATTTTGATTAATCGCTGTTTTGTCTCTTGCTTTGCACGCATACTTGCAGATTCTGTTTGATTTTGATTATCTACGATAAGATAAGCAAAAACCAACTGATCTTCACCTTTGTGCACCCAGCCTACATACCAACCAATATGACGTTCTTCGTTCTGTGCGCCACTCTTATTTTGTTGGAATACCATTCCTGTTTTACCATACATTTTCCATCCATGAGGTAAATCTTCAGCAAATAGCATGTCTTTAGTCAAAGTTTGGAATTTATTAGATACAGGCAATTTATTATTTATTAGCTGGCTAATAAACTCCACCTGCTCTTTGGGGGAAATTTTTAAGCTAGAATTTAACCAAGCGCGCATCAAACCATTATTTTTATTAGCATCGCCTGAGATATCTTTATTACCATAATTAAATGTATTTAAATAACGTTGAAATTTTTCTTCACCTAGTTTTTTGATTAATTTTTGTGAATACCAAACACATGAATTCCTAATCCAAGAAGCAGGATTTTGAGGGACTTTACATGGCTCACCCCAAGCATATTCTGCGTATTTTTCTTCATATGCCCATGTGGGTTTAGTTTCAGTAGTGAAAATACCACTATCGAACCCCATCAAACTCAACGGGATTTTAAAGGTAGAAGCCGGGGTAAATCGTTCTTCACAGTTTCCTTCCGCTAGAATGATTTTGTTTTCTTTCATATTTTTAACAATAAAACACTCTGTTTTTGAAAATGCAGATTGGCTTATCAACAATAATAGAAAGATAGAAAAGTATTTAAGCATGTAATTGGCCCTTTTTATAAAATTCTAATGTGCTGATTTTGTCGACCTCAAATCCCTTACCTAATGCTACATTAAGTAGGAGTCCTTTGGATAGTATTAAAACTTTATTATTTTGCGCTTGTTCAAGCGCGACGGCAAGTGAATTTTGGAGTAACCAAATTATTTGCTGTAAACTCAGTCAAATTTAATTTTTTTAGGGATCTGCAATTCTTTGGCTGAACCTCTCCATAAAAGGTTTGCAAAAACACTTTGGACATTGGCCAAAGAAGGGCTTTCTTGCTATTGTGTACATAAAGGTAAACAAATAGGTGTAAGCAATGAGTACAAATATATTAAAAATTGGTATGCGTGAGTTCCGCGCGCATATGCCACAGTATTTGCTCGCGCCGGAGCCTGTTGCTATTACTCGACACGGTGAAACAATAGGGTTTTATCTCCCCGCACATCATCGTCTTGAAAATTCAGAACTTGAGGCCTTAAAAAAAGCTTCTTCTCAACTTGATCAATTGCTTATTGCTAATGGTCTTGCTGAGGATGAATTAGTATCGGAGTTTCATACACTGCGAGAATCGAGAGATCGGTAATATATAATATTTTATATTCGCTCTCTACTTCGAGGAAAATAAGAGAATTGATGTTTAAATTTAGTGTAGAAGCTAATTTCTACATTCACAACCATAGAATCTTAAAGTCATATAGTGTGAGTTTTCCAGCCATTATAATTGTGCAAATTTGTTTGAGATATAGAAAAGTTTTTTTCATACTCCCGAAGATCGCCAGCAGTAATTATTAATCTTTTTTGTTCATCAAACAGTTGAGCAGCATCTGCATAATTGATAGGACCTTTATATTGCTCTAATCGCTCTATAAATGCCCCATAATTATCATTTAATTCATGCATATCCATCATATAGCTAAGCTTGTAAACAGAAGGGGATAATCTAGAAATATGGGGAAATATATGCCCTAAATAAAACCCCATACTCTCAGCAATTCTTGAAATTTCCAATAGCCCTAAACATTTTGGCATTACTTCTTTTATTATTTGATAAGCTCGTTGCTTATGTTCAATACCCCATACAATGCCATAGCCCTCAACTAACACTTCCCAATGAGGGGTTTTATTAGGATAAGGTTCTCCTGACCAATATCTTTTAATGCTAGAAATATAATCACTTTTTATTAATCCACTTTTATCTCTTTCAGCAAAGGTCACCCAATTTGCATCTACTTTTGTATCATTATACGCGCCAACTCCCAATTCAACTAAATTTTCACTTTTAAAATGCTCGTCCCAACTTTGCGCGGCAATAGCAGAATGCTCGTTATCAAAAACATATAAGCATTTTAGTCTTGAAACAACCATTGGATAATATTGCAATCTAACATTTTCAAACAGTAATTCATTAGCAAGATTTATATTATCCCCAGAAGAAATCTTATTTGCCATAAACAAAGACATATCAATCACTTGATTAGAGGCATTTTTATAAGAGGATATTAATGCGCCTCTGTAGCATTCCCAAGCGACTAGTGGATGCTCAATATTTAAGTACACAAACCCTTTAAATATTTTTTTTGGTAATTCCATAATTTTATTTTGATTCGACCGCCTAAAAAATTAATTTATTTAAACTGAGGTTTGGCGCAGCAGGCCTTCTAGAAAAGATTTAATTTCCTCTTTATTAGGCAATTCCAGTTGATATTTAGACACAAATAATTGATTACTTAACCCTGTCATCGCATATTCAACAAGCGCCTCATCTCTTTCTGTACACAGCAACAATCCAATAGGCGGATTATCACCTGGGGTCATTTCATGCTTTTGGTAATAATTTAAATAAGAATTTAATTGACCAATATTTTCATGATTAAATGCTTCTAATTTTAATTCGATGAGACAATGTGCTTTTAGAATGCGGTGGTAACATACTAAATCAACAAAATAAAATTTATCGCCGATCAAAATGCGTTTGTTACGTGCTTCAAAACAAAACCCTTTACCCATTTCTAATAAGAAATCTTGGATTTTATCAAGCAACGCATCACGCAAGGTGTTTTCTCGCAAAGCTTCATGTGATTTTATTCCTAAAAATTCGAACATATAGGGATCACGAATAAAATCTTTTGGCACTAGCTGATGTGCATCTAAATGAGCTAATTTAGAAAGTTTTTCTTTGTCTTTGGATAAGCCTGAACGCTCGTAATATAAGCTATCGATTTGTCTGCGTAATTCACGTGCTGACCATTGTCCTCTCACGGCTTCTATTTCATAGAAGCTTCTTTTTAAAACTTCGTCTATTTTGATTAATTCCACAAAATGGGAGAATGACAAGCTTTTTAGGAGACTGGCTATGGGAAAGCGGGGAATTTCTGACAATGATTCTTTTTGAGAGACATGGTCTCTGCTGAATTCTCCTGACACTGTCGGCAGAATGTTATTTTCTATAACTGATTGATCTAAAAGGATTTTAAATTCTCCTGACAGTGTCAGGAGAATCTCAGGATACCTTTGATAAAATTGTCTATATGACCATAACCGACTTACTGAACAACCAGTGACTCGTTTAGCTTGCAATTCCTGAGATAATTGCCCAATGAGCTGTTCACCATATTCAGCCCGATCTTTCCCGCTTTGTTCATAAATACTGATACGGTAACCAATAAGCCAATTTCTGAGTGTATAAATAATATTTACTGAACGGCTTGTTTGGGCAAGCAAGGTATTGTGTGTGTTGCTAATAACATTAGTAAGCTCTTGAAAATCCATTTTTTGCCTATTTTATAAAATTATAATGTGCTGATTTTGTCGATCTCAAAGCCCTTACTGAATGCCACATTAAGCAAGAGCTCTTTTGGTAGTATTAAAACTTTATTATTTTGCGCTTGTTTTAGTACGGCGGCAAGTGAATTTTGGGGTCACCATGGGGTCACCAAATGCTTCGGCTTGCAGTGCAGCGCTAATTTTATTAATGAGCAAGGGCAAAAAGCACTAATCTACCAACTGATTTGTAACAAGCTGATTTGTGAGGTTTTTTATTGATTTTAAAATGTAAATAGACGAAAATAAACCTGAACAGAAATGGAGCCAGGCGGGATCGAACCGCCAACCTCCTGCGTGCAAGGCAGGCGCTCTCCCAGTTGAGCTATGGCCCCAAAAAATTGGGATAAATCTGGGTCTGGGTGGACTCGAACCACCGGCCTCACCCTTATCAGGGGTGCGCTCTAACCAGCTGAGCTACAGACCCGTGGAGAGAGTATATTCTACCGTGCTACTTGATATTGTCAACAGCATTTATGGATATGAGAGCATTTATTTGACATTTATCAAAATTAATGGTAGTTTTTAAATAAATGCCATAAATTAGGGTTTATACCATGCACGAATTTCATACCGCTATTGATAAGGCAGGTCGAGTGCTTATACCTATGAGCTATCGTAAAGCACTCTCACTTCATCCAGGAGAAGAGCTCATCATGCAATTACATGAAGGGGAGATACGCCTGTTTAGTATTGATCACGCGATTGCTCGCGCACAAAAAATTGTAAAGAAATATAATAAAGATAACCTGGTATTATCTGAAGAATTAATACAACTACGCAAACAAGAAGCCAATGATGAATAAAGCCAATGTTTCGGTTATTTTAGATGCATCCGCATTATTAGCACTGATTAATCAAGAAAAAGGAGCTGAAGTAGTCAAAGCGTATTTCCCTAATGTCATCATGTCCGCAGTGAATGTCTCTGAAGTAGCCACTATTTTGCATAAAACGGGTATTCCTGCCAGCGATGTCACATTAATACTCAAAGATCTTTTGCAAACAATCATTCCTTTTGAAAAAAGCCAAATCTATCAAGCAGCATTTCTTAGAGAAAATACCAAGCATTTAGGTTTATCATTTGCAGACCGCGCTTGCCTAGCCTTAGGACTAATAAATAAGCAAACTATAGTGACTGCAGATAAAGTATGGGCAAAATTACCTCTCGATGTCACGATTAAACTCATACGTTAACGTTATCCCAATTAATTACACATTATCTATCAATCTTACATTTTTAAATTTAACCGCCCCCAGGCGGCGGTTGAATTTTTCTTCTACGTACTCGACGGTAAAGCCTTGCTCGGTCAATTGCTGTTTGATTTCAGGAATCGGAAGGTGTTGTTGGAGTATCTTTGAAAACACACTGGCCTGCTTTAGATCCTCAGCACTCAAACGACTATTGCGTGAACTCAAGGGCAATCCTTCAGGCATGCGAATAATAGGACAAGCCATGATTTTTGTATCTATAAAAAAATCTTGTACCAAACCTTGCACCAGCAATAATTGCTGATAATCTTTTTCACCAAAATAAGCGTGCGTAGCCCTCACTAATTGTAATAATTTTAATACTACGGTCAGCATGCCGCTAAAATGTCCGGGGCGCATTTCACCTTCTAAATATTGGCTGATATTATTTTCTTGCACTTGATAACGATAACCTTGTGGGTACATCAGATCCACACTGGGGATGAGTACGGCATCCACCTTTAAATCGCGTGCCATCGCTACATCTTGCTCTTCCGTGCGCGGATAGTGGGCTAAATCATTTTGATCGTTAAACTGCGTAGGATTAACAAAAATACTCAATACCGTTTGGGTATTTTCCTGCACAGACTGGCGTAACAGGCTCGCGTGTCCCGCATGCAAATTACCCATGGTCGGAACAAAGCCGAGGCTCGAAGCTTGTGGAATTTTATTTCGAAAGGTTTGCCAAGTAGTTAAATCGCGAATAATTTGGGTCATTTTTTAATACTCATATTCAGGGGAAGGAAAGTCGCCTTGTTTGACTTCTTTAACATAATCATTTAAAGCATTTTGAACTAATTGCGCACCGTTTAAATATTGTTTTAAAAATTTTGGTTTAAACTGCGTTTGCAAGCCTAATAAATCATGCAGGACTAACACTTGACCGTCGGTTGCGCTGCCTGCGCCTATGCCGATAGTGGGAATTGTTAATTGCGCCGTGATTTCTTGTGCCAGCATTGCGGGAATACATTCTAATACCAACGCAAAACAGCCTAACGCCTCTAAGGTACGCGCTTGTTTTAAAATCAACTCACCTTGGGATTCACTTCGGCCTTGCACTTTAAAACCACTTAATTGATGTATCGCTTGCGGCGTTAACCCTAAATGGCCCATTACCGGAATGCCGGATTGCACCATATAAGCTATCGCTTCTTCATGTCCGTCGACGCCTTCAATTTTAATCGCCTGCGCGCCGGCTTGCATAAACGTCAGTGCATGGCGCATCGTCGTCGGGATATCAATCCGGTATGATAAAAACGGCATGTCTCCGACGATAAGTTGCGGCGCTTTGGCTTTCGCCACCGCGCGTATATGAGCAACCATCATGTCGATGTCCGCAGGCAAGGTATTATCATGACCATGCATGGTCATGGCCGCTGAATCGCCGACTAAAATACAATCGATGGGCGTGTCTTTTAATAATTGTGCAAAACAATAATCGTAACACGTGACCATGGTAATTTTTTGCTGATCTTGTTTCATTTTTTTAAGTTGCGCGATATTCATTTCGACTCCTGTTGTTGATACGCTGCTACAAAGGCCTGATAAACCTGTTGGAACGGATCGCCGTTTAGCGCTTGTATATTTGCGGCTATTGTTTTTTGATCTCCCCTGACTAAAGGCCCCGTTAACGCCTGCTGCGGATCGGCCATAATATTAGTCATGATCAGTTTTAAATACATGTCTGCTGCATCTTTGGGGATGTGCCAGTTTTGTTGCAAGCTGGTATAAAATTTTTGCCATAACAAGCAGGTAAAATTACCGCTTAATACGCACAAGCTGTGATACAAGGCTTTGGCTTGCTTTGGAATTGCAATCGAGTCATTGGGTAATCCGGGTAATAGATCAGCCAGGGTTTTATCCTCGGTATCCAAAATAAACCAGGCCTGACGATAGGTTGCTAGCGGATGGAGTGTCGTGCTAAAACTCACTAAAAAATGGGCGCCCACGGCAAGAGGCGTGGTTAAGCTGCCTGAAAAATGCACCAAAGTATGAGTGCACGCGGTTAAATGCTCGGTAATAAAATCTTCAATCGCATCATCACGCAATAAAATAAGCACATGGGTGGTCTTTTGCAATAATTGCGGCAGTAGAGCGAAATCATGGGTTTTCCGCGCAAAACGGTGGTATGGAAGACCAAGAAGGTCGAAGTAATGCGCCATATGGCGAGCCATACGACCACTACCAATAATAAGGTAGCACGGGGGTACTTGTCTCATGGATCAAGTCCTTAATCATGTCGTTAAACGTCAATCAGTCATTGTCTATCACAATCAATGCTGTTTTGTATCATAGTGCTTTTATGGACTCGGCGCAATGGGGGTATTCCGCTATATCGCAAAATAGGTGATCACTACCCATAACATCATTACTGCCACAAACAGACTCAGCACCACCGTCATCGCCATTTTCTCGGGAAATAGCTTGAATTGCGCTGAATACGCCACGGTGCTGACCGCAACCGGGGCTACGGCCTGCAGTAACATGACCTTGTGAATTAAAGGGTTAAACCAATGCAAGTAGTGCGTATCAAGCCAAATCACAGCGATAGTCACTAACATCCATAAAAAGAATTTAGCAAATAACACCGCGCCCATAAAACGCACATCGGGCCGGCCCCGCAGCTTAGACTCCGCTAAGCCCACACCAATTAACATCATCCCTATAGGTGTGAATGCACTTTCTAGTAATACCAGCGTCTCTAGTGCCACAACAGGCATCGCCCACTCCTGCACACGTAGCACTAAAGCAATCAGCAAGGCATATAATACCGGCAGTTTCACCAATTTAATCAAGGATTGTTTAACACTGCCTTGACCCCGCGCGGCTAAATAATACCCTACAGTGGCTTCGAATAAGGTTTGGCCTAATGCAAACATAACTGCGACCGGTACACCTTCTGGGCCTAATATCGCACCACACACGGGGATCCCAAAATAACTGCTATTTGCAGTACCTGAAGCAAAACCCACCATTTGTTGGCGCGCATCATGCCAAATAAAGCCTGCACAAAAGTAGCTGAACAAACAAATAACGATCCCCATAATCAGCACAGCCGGTGGTAAATATAAAATATTTAAAGGGATATTCTCGCCAGTAATGCCTAAAAATACGACTGCAGGGCTTAAAATATAAATGGCTAATGCCGCTAATGTTCTGGATTGCAGTTGATAAAGACGCTGCGCAATAAACCCTATGACGACCATAATGAGTAGCGGCGCAATCATTAATAGATGTTGTAACATACTGAACTATTCCCTTGCTGGCGCATTATAAACCGCTAGATCTAACTCTTGTTCAGATTTTGCAACCACACAAGCCACCATGGCGTCCCCGGTAATATTAACTGTGGTTCGAAACATTTCCAGAAACTTATCCACGCCTAAAATTAATCCTACCCCTTCTAAGGGTAAGCCTACCCATTGCAGCACAAATACCAACATCACCGGTCAGACACTGGGCACGCCTGCCGTACCGATTGTTGCAATCAATGCTGCCAAAACCACCATCAAATAATCTAATGCAGAAAAATCAACGCCGTAATAATTCGCAATAAAAATAGTCGCCATGCCTTGCAACACCGCGCCGCCATCCATATTTAAAGTGGCCCCGAGTGGCATTGCAAATGAAGCGAGGGGCTTAGATACCCCAAGTTTTTTATGTACGGTCTCGATACTCACGGGGAGTGCCATATTGCTGCTGGTCGTACTAAACGCCATAAGCATCGCCGTGGACATCTTCTGAAAAAATAGTTTAATCTTGAGACCAGCCATCATGCGCAATAATAACGTCGAGGTGAGCGCCACATGTAAAAATAGCACAAACAACATTACCAGCATATATTTGACTAAAATCCCTACCATGCCTACACCGGAATAAGCAAACGACTGCGCAGTTAAACAAAATACACCGAAAGGGGTGAAACGTATCATCACCATTAAAATGTGTAAAATAATTTCATTAAGCTTTTCTATTTTTTGCGCAAGCTGCGCCCCCACTTTTCCCATATAATTGATGGCAAAACCTACGATAAGCGAGACTGCAATTAAACTGATTAACTGACGTCCCATTAACATGTCTAATACCGATTTGGGGATAAATTGAGTGACCCATTGTTCTAGCGTCGGGCCTAAGGGCTTTTCCTGTAAAAGTTCTGTGGGAATTTCCAAGCCCATTCCCAATTTAAATACGGTAGCGAAAAACATCGCTAAGCCTATCGCCAAGAGCGATGTGAATAAATATAGGCTAATGGTTTTAAATCCTAAACGCCCGATATGTCGGCCGCGGCCTAAGCGCGTCATGGCATACATTAATGACACTGCGATCATGGGTACGACAATGATCTTAATTGAAGTGATAAATAACAATGCCCCTAAAGAGAGGATGCCTTGGGTAATATAGGTATGGGCCCACGCCATTTCCGGTTGGGGTAATTCATGCACTATTAAACCTAGGATCACACCCAACACCATGCCCACAAAAATATTGCGTGCAAGCGTGTGCGATGACACATTTGAAAGAGAAGTATAAGGCATACATTACACTCAAAATGCCACAGTTGTGTGAAAACTGTGGCAGACACAGGTTAAACGCCTAAGCATTAAAAAGGGATTTCATCGTCGAAATCATCATGCCCGCTGGTGGTAACAGCCATGGCTGCAGCGGCTCCAGCCATTGCGCCACTGGCTAAGCCTACGCCGCTACCCGATGGCATTTGATCAAATGCGGGGGGAGCTGATTCATAGTCTGGTGCCATTTGCCCACCACGGCTGTCTAACATTTGCATGTTGCTGGCAATGATTTCTGTGGTATACCGATCTTGGCCTGCTTTATCAGCCCATTTACGGGTCCGCAAACTGCCTTCGATATAGACTTTTGATCCTTTACGCAAATATTCGCCTGCAATTTCTGCTAAACGCTGATACATCACGACACGGTGCCATTCCGTGCGTTCGGTCATTTGGCCACTTTCTTTATCTTTCCAAGATTCGGAAGTAGCCAGGCTCAATGTCGTCACTGCACCCCCATTGGGCATATGCCGGACTTCAGGATCCGCACCTAAATTTCCTATTAATATGACTTTATTAATACCTCTTGCCATGTTGACTCTCCTTTATTTTTGTTTATTCCTTATGTGCTCGGGGCAGTGGCTTTAACCTAAGCATCAAGAGCCACCATATTAACATGAGACCCACATTACTCCACAATACTATTGATAAAGAAAAATATTTAAGCAATATGCCACTGCCCACACCGCCGACAAAAATACCTAAAAATTGTGAGGTCGCATACAGGCCTAATGCTGCGCCTTTAATCTGCTGCGGAACGATGCGTGAGACCCACGAAGGAAGTGTTGCTTCTAACAAATTAAAGGGAATTAAAAATAATAATAAACTTAACACGAGGTGGAATAAAGTGTGCGGCATTAGGGCAAAATACGCTAATACGCCGGCAAAAATTAAAATACTGCCTTGCACCAATTGCTTTTGGCGGTAATGTTTTTCCGCATACATCAGCAGGGGCATCATGATCGCATATGAAGCCACCAACAGCAGAAAATAAATAATGGATTGTTGATACCAATGGCTTGCTAAGTGATGCAATTGCGTTGGCATCCAAATGAATAAAGTCGTCAATAATGTATGTAGGAAAAAAACACTAATATTTAAATGCCACAATTGTGAATTCGCAAAAACTTCTCGCCACTGCCCCGGGGGAAGCGCTTGTTTGCAGTGCGCAGGCGTCGGGACCACATAAATTAAAATTCCTATGGCTAGCACATTCAACACCACGATTAGCCAAAACAAACCGCTTAACCCAAACCAGGCGCTTAAAGGCGGCGCCAAGATTAAAGATAAACCAAACGTCAACCCTATCGAGAGTCCTACAATAGCCATGGCTTTAGCGCGTTTATCTGGCGCTAATAAATCAGTTAACAAGGCGGTAATGACCGCAGATATCGCCCCTGTCCCTTGAAGAAAACGCCCGAAGATTAAACCGTAAATATCGGTACTCAGCGCTGCAACGATACTGCCTAACGCAAAAAGAACTAATCCAATAATAATTAAGGGTTTACGGCCAAATTTATCGGATAATCGGCCAAAAGGGATTTGCAGTAATGCCTGACTTAAACCATATACCCCCATGGTGAGACCAATTAAAAACGGCGTGCTATGCGGCATTTGCTGCGCATAAATTGCAAGTACCGGGTAAATTAAAAATAATCCCAACATGCGTAGCGCATATAAACTCGAAAGGGCTACGATCACTGATTTTTCTTTGATGGAGACAGGCATATAAACTCGCTCTTAAAATAGGCTTGTATCATGGCAAAAATGCAGATAAGGTGCAATCAAATCTTCGTTCGCCTATACCCGTCACCATTCCAAATACTTAACCCACCCCTTCTGAAAGAGGTTGGCCGCAGAAGCGGGGAGAACGATGGGACTTGCCCCCTTTACAAAGGGGGCAAGTCTTATCGTTCTCCCCGCTCCTACAGCCAACCCTCTTTACAGACTATTTGTGTAGTAGATTCAGCTTTACTTCAGTGCCAAATTCTTTGTACTGTATATACTCTGTATAATTCACTTAAATTAAGGAATAATCATGGTCATTAGAAAAGCGAATGCAATTTGGGAAGGCACTTTAAAAGAAGGTAAGGGCACCTTTGAAGTAGGACAAGGCGCATGGTCTGCACCTTATTCCTTTCAAAGTCGCTTTGGTGAAGGCGAACACGGGACCAATCCTGAAGAACTCATCGCTGCGGCGCATGCCAGTTGTTTCTCCATGGCGCTTGCGGCAACGCTAGAGCAAGCCGGCTATGTTGCTCATTCTGTCGTCACCAATGCCCGTGTGCGCCTGGATACCGTCCCCGGCGGCTTTGCCATCACTGAAATCACGCTGGATGTCATCGCAAAAGTCCCGAATATCAGCGAAACACAATTTTTAGATATCGCCCAACAAGTAAAGCTCAATTGCCCGGTGTCCAAAGCGCTATCTAGCGTAAAAATCACTTTGACGAGTGCGCGTTTAGAATAGTCTTATGTGACAACACTCAACTCCCATTTTCGATAGTCAAAACCTATTATTATCATCCATACAATCAATTTTTAAATACCCCATTTAACCGATATGCTTCTCTTATCAGCCCATTTTATTAAGGAGAAGCATATGTTAACAATTAATGACACATTCCCCGCATTTCAATTAAAAGCGGTGGAGGCAGGTCCTAGCGAGCAGTTTATTGATATTTCAGATCAGAGTTTTAACGGTTTATGGAAAATCTATTTTTTCTGGCCGCTAGATTTTACCTTTGTCTGCCCCACCGAAATTGCTGAATTTGGCAAATTAAACAATCAATTTTTTGATAGACAGACCCAAGTCTTAGGCACGAGTGTAGATTCTGAATATGTGCATTTAGCCTGGAAACGGCAAGAAAAAAGTCTGCAGAGTTTACCCTTTCCTATGCTTGCCGATACCACACGACAACTCTCAAATGCGCTGGGCATTTTAGATCCCAAAACAGGCGTTGCCCAACGCGCCACGTTTATTGTCGATCCGACTCATGTGATCCGCTTTGCCATGGTCACAGACAATAACGTAGGGCGCAATCCCAAAGAGGTATTACGTGTCTTGGACGCCCTACAAACGGATGAATTATGCCCGTGTAATTGGGAAAAAGGTCAACAAACACTTAACTCACAACTTACTCTCGCTTAAAGGAGCTCATCATGTTAGAAACAATAAAAAATCAATTACCCGATGCCTTAAAAGATACCAAAATAAATATCGAGCGCATCATCATGAGCGAAGATCATGTTTTAGCGCCTGAGCAAATTGCATTGATTGCTTTAGCGTGCAGTTACGGTCTACGCAATCAAAGCTTAATTGCAGCCATTCAGGATTATTTTGCGGAACAACTGAGTGACCCGCAGGTGCACGCAGCAAAAATTTGCGCTTCACTCATGGCCATGAATAATGTCTATTATCGTTTTACCCATTTGGTGCAAGATAAAAGCTTTAACACGCTAAATCCCATGCTACGCATGAGTGGTTTAGCCAGTCATGGTATCGCGCCCATAGATTTTGAGCTCGCTGCCCTTGCCCTCTCTGCACTCAACGGCTGCGGCATGTGCATGGACGCACATACCGAAAAATTAAAAACGGAACACGCAACGCTTGCACAAATCCAAAGCGCCATACGCATTAGTGCAGTGTTGCATGCCCTAGCCGTCGGAATGTCGATGTAAATAAAAGTGGCAACAATCGTTCTTGAATAAAGTTCCAGCGAATTGTTGCCACTGAATATCACCTGATTCCATGCCTAATAGGGTATGGATCAGGCATCCGTGCCCTTTATTATTATCTTATCTCTGCATACTGTACTCAGCCCATATTCATTTACGAGTCACTCATCATTATATAATCATATATAATAAAATAACAATATATTCATTACATAAAATATTAAATTTATAAAAAATTGATCATTAGTGTTTATATTATTAAGTCACTTGAATAGTCAACAAATGTTAATATATACTTCTCGCCTTATGGATTAAATTAACTTCATTTATGAGGCCATCATGACACGCACCCCGCTTTCTTTATTATTGACTCCTTGTTTAATGCTTTGTGGCATTGCGCAGGCGGCAGAAATCAGCAGTTGCCAGGATTTGCAAAATATTCCTACCAATTCCACTGCTTATTATACGTTCACTCAAGACATCGATTGTTCCGGTATTGATTTTCGCCCTATTCCTTACTTTCTGGGCGTTTTGGATGGGGATAAAGGCAATGGCGAGCGTTATACCATTTCCAATTTGACGATTAATGCAGAGCCTAATTCTGGCAAAAATGCAGGATTATTTGAAAGAATTTTAGGTAATTACCTGTATGCAGATAAAACGACTCAAATAAAAAACCTGCACTTTATTAACGCCGCTGTTTACAGTGATACCAATACCTATAGGGGACTTCTTGCCGGTTCGGCAGACTATTCACTTTTTGAAAATATTACTGTAAAAGGACTGATCGTAACAGGCAATAATACTGGGGGAAATCACCCCATAGCATTTGAGCCTTCCACCGGTGGCCTTGTGGGTTACACTTCTTATATTGATTTTTCCAACATCGCTCTGCATAACGTCACCTTGATGCTACAAGGCTCAGAATATTATGCAGGCGGTATTGTGGGCCAAGAATGGCCTAGAAGCGGCGTGACTAACCTTGGGTCGCAATTCAAGCAAGTCAGTGTGACTAATCTTAGTATTGATGCTAAAGCCTGCGATCATGATTTGAATGAGGTCTACTCCTGCGGCGCCGGTGGTTTAATAGGCCAAGTCTCTGGATCCGGGCAAGTGGGGATAGAAGAATCCGCTGTCATCGGGAAAATCTACGCACGTTATAATGCGGGTGGATTAATTGGCCATTTTCCAGAAGTCAATTGGGCTGAAGAGGGGCTCCCACCCACCATTATCAATAATAGTTATACCGATGTATTACTGGAAAGCGACCAGTATGCCGGTGGCCTCATCGGCAATGCGCCCAATAATGATAATGTCAAAATTAATATGAGTTATGTATACGCAGCAGGTCCAGTCAATGTAAAAGGCGAGGATGGTGGTCGCGGTATGGTGGGTAATAAAGGAAAATCATCCAACCGGGTACTGACTACCGAAGGCTACTTTGATAAGGACAACACGGGTAAAGAATACTCCGGTGATCGCGGTTCGCAAAGATTGTCAGTAACAAAAATGATGGATCCCGCTACTTATGCCACATGGAATACGGATATTTGGTGTATCGCTCCAAACATATACCCCAGCTTACGATACCAGCAATACCAGGGCTATTGTATTTCCGAATAAATCATTGCTAAAGAAATAACCCCGCTCAGTGCGGGGTTATTTTTCATCAGGACTTACGAAAAATACGGCGGTTACAGTATTTTTTTGCTCATGGCTGTCGCAAAATCGCCAAAAAATACTCTAACCGCCGTATTTTTCGTAAGTCCTGTTCATATTCCTCACCATTTCATGCTAGGCTTAGACACTTACAGCACTTAAAGGCACGCACCCAGATAAGTACATAGGTTATGGCACATACTCGTTTAGAAATTAAAGGCATCATCTATGTGATCTTATCCGGATTATTTTACGGCTTAGTCGGTTATTTTGGCACCCAGGCGCTAGAATACTCACCCAGCATTGCCAATATGTTATTTTGGCGATTTGTCATTGCTAGCCTATTTATTGCACTCTTTATGCTGCCACAGCTAAAAAAAATGAAAATTCACTGGCCCGCAATGGGGATGATTTTTAGTGCAAGCGCTATTTTTTACGGCTCCTCGACGTTTTTTTATTTTACTGCCAGTCAGCAAATGGGTACTGGGATCGCAATGGTCATATTTTTTACCTATCCTGCCATTGTTATTTTGTGCAATCGATTTATTTATAAGCATCACATCAGCCCCCGTTATTATTTTTCCGTGTTATTTATCTTGATCGGCCTATTATTATTGATAGAACTTAAGTTCAACTTTAATTACCTCAGTTTATTCATAGGCCTTATTTCAGCGAGCGGGTATGCGTTTTATATTATGGCCAATAAAAAATATAACCAGCTGCACCCTTTGCTTGCGGCCCTAATGGTCTCTTTAGGGTGTAGCTTTTTTTGCCTGATATTTGCTTTATCCCACAACGGATTTTTTATGCCTACAGCGCCCGCATTTTGGGTCCATAGCTTGGGTCTAGGGATCATTTCTACAGCGCTGCCGATTTTATTCTTATTAAAAGGGCTGCAATACATCAACTCAGAGAAAGCCGCTATTTTAGGCGTATTAGAGCCTATTTTTGTGGCCTTAGTCGGCGTATTGTTTCTAGGTGAAGTCTTAGGGGTTATGCAAACCGTAGGCGTTGCCATAGTCCTCTTGGGCGCGCTATTATCGCTGCTGAGTCAAAACACTGGAGCTGAAGAAAAAAAGGCAGCACAGCCGCAAGCACTAAAGGACTAAGTAAGTATATCCTGACAACATTGACAGGTTCTCAGCGTTTGCGTATAGTGGCCTACGGAGGCCAGAATGTTAACATCCCAACTCATGTTTAAGCTCAAACGCGCAACTAAGCTGCCTCAAATCGACGCCCTACTCACCGAATTTATGACGCATTACCAGATCATGAGTTTTGCGTTTACCTATTATTTGCAGTATCCGAGCTCGAAAGGATCCATACAGTATGATTTTGCCTCCCCGCAGCTGCGTCCCTGGCATGACTATTATTTGGCTCATCACTACGAAGACAGCGATCAAACCTTACAATGGAGTAAGCACGCATTAACGCCACTCTTCTGGCAAGTGGATGAACAAGCAAGTCAAGTCAAAACCTCTAAAGAGCGCACGCTACGGCTAGAATCACAGAAGTTTGGGATAGACCGGGGGATATGTTTTCCTATCCATGGCCCTGCGGATGATTTTTCCGTCCTTGTCGTCCATCAGCGGGTGGGAGAATCCTGTTTAGAGCATATTGAGCCTTATTTACATGAATTTCATAGCATGGGCTACTATTACTACGCACAATTAAAACAATTATTGCGCAGCCATAAATCGAAAAGCGAGCAGCTCGCCCTCACCCCACGCGAGTTACAATGCCTACAATTAACCGGGGAAAATTTTTTAGCAGAAGAGCTTGCAAAAATGATTAATATCACGCCGCGGACGGTGCATTTTCATATTCAAAATGCCTTGAAAAAATTAGGCGTAAAAAATAAGTATCAAGCGGTCGCAAAATTAAAACAAATCGACGTATGATTTAGGGAGTCATTTAAATGTTATATACGGATTTACTCAAACAGTTACACGATTACCCTGCGATTGAAGATGATACTCGGTTTATTACAAAAGGCGCGCTTTATGTGGCGGGCGGCGGTCAAGATAAAGCGCTGCATTATGCGAAAGAAGCCATCAGACGGGGTGCGCGCGCCATTGTAGGTTCAGCCGCATTATTAGAAGGCTCCGATCTTTCTTACATAAAAGCCCCCGAAGGCGTGCATTATGCCGCAGAATTAGCGCGTCTTTATTACCGTAATCCTTCGGAAAAATTATTACTTTTAGGTGTCACCGGTACGTGCGGCAAAACAACGACGACTTATTTATTAGAAGCGATATTGACTGAGGCAGGCTATAAAGTCGGCGTGATTGGCACTGAAAATTACCGGTATGCCAACATCATCCAGGCCTCACAAAATACGACGCCTGGGCCATTATTATTGAGTAAATTATTACGCACGATGTTAGATGCCGGCTGCAATGCGGTCATCGTTGAAGTGTCGTCTCACGGCATTAAACATGCAAGAACCCAAGGTTTATTATTTGATGGCGCAATTTTTACTAATTTATCGCTGGAACATCAAGATTTTCACCCCACTATGGAAGATTATTTTTTAACTAAAAGTCGTTTGTTTACCGAGTATGCCGATTTAGCGATAAAGTCAGGGAAAAAGTTTCATGCCTGTGTGAATGTGCGCGATCCTTATGGGTTAAGACTGGCGGATATCATTGCGTCGTTAATGGGCGATCAGTATGCGCAGCTCAAATTCTCGCGGGATCAAGCGGAATTACGCTTAAGTGTTGAGGGAATTCGGGGCGAGGCGTTAGGCGTGAGCATCAATTCCAGTTTATTAGGTAATTTTAACGCTGAAAATATTCTTGGTGCGGTGGGCATGGCTAAATTACTCCATCTTCCTGCAGATAAAATTGCCTCCGGGATCACTAAGCTTACTGCTGTAAATGGCCGCATGGAAAAAATAGTTAAACATCATAAACAAATTATCGTTGATTTTGCCCATAAACCTGAAGCCTTGGAGCAAGTGTTATTAACGCTTAAACCTCTTTGTAAAGGGAAATTAGTAGTGGTTTTTGGTTGCGGCGGTAATCGCGATAAAACCAAGCGACCGGTAATGGGACACATTGCCGTGCAGCATGCCGATCGCGTATATTTAACGAGTGATAATCAACGGCTAGAACCTATTGATGCGATCTTAAACGACATCCTAAGCGGTATTACTTCTGATTATCTGCATAAAGTATCAGTGATCCCAGATAGAAAACAAGCCATAGCGGCCGCGCTTGCCGCATTAGGCCCTGATGATGTGGTGTTAGTCGCAGGACGCGGCTCAGAGCCTGAGCTTAGTCTATTTGATCCTGCAACCGGTACTTCGACCCAAATTCCATTTCGCGACCGCGATGTGATTTTAGCGTTATTGATTGCGCCTGCTCAATAAAACGCGCTTATTTCTTATCATAAATAGCGTGATCTTGATCGGTTTGATACGCCCAATACCGATCTCCATAAGACCAATGCCAATATTCTGTCGGATAATTTGCAAAGCCTACCGCGGTTAACGCATCGCTCATGATGCGGCGATTTTTTTGGGCTTCTAAAGAAATGGCTGTTGAATGGGTTAGAGATAATGAACCATCATGATCCAATAACCACTCTTTAGGGTGTATGCCCATATCTACGGCTTGTCCATTTTCATCGAGTAAATAGACATCAATGGCTGCACCGGTTGAGTGTGGCGGGATATTTTCTGTGCCGTCTAAATTAGTCACTGGAGAGACGAGTTTAGTAGTTTCAATAAAAATATCTTCTTCGGTTTTATGGGGATGCAAATGTTTGATATCCGCGTAATGCGTCTCAAATAATTGTTGTTGCAGCGTTAAGCTGCGATAAGCTTCATATAAACACAATTGCAAACCCTCGGGTAATAACGCTTGTGCTTGGAGTAATTTTTCATACACCGTTGCGCGCATGTGGGTGTAATCCGTGTTATTCGGGATTTCAGGAGAGGGGCCAATGGCGATTTGCGTTTGGTGACGTATATTCACCCACGGTTCATGATTTTCGATCACGGGGATTTTTAAAACTTTCGGATCGGCAATTAAGGTGATGTCCTGTTCGGTGCAAGCAGATAACATGAAGACTCCTAAAATGATAAACGCGGACTTTATAATGAACATCTTAACCTAATGAGGATGAAATTTCTGAATATTATATAATTGTTGTAGGGGTCCTGCCAGTTGTTCTGCCCCCTTTGTAAAGGGGGCCGACGCTTCGGCGGGGGGATTTTTGGATGTTTGTGGTACAGCTTGGCATCGCTAAAATCCCCCCGGCCGAAACGGCCGGCCCCCTTTACAAAGGGGGCAAGATGCAGGCGGGATGATAGGCAATACCTTTCCCCTTTTTAAAGTTATTCAAATAACAGCATTTAGACCTAACACTTAAAGATTTGGTGATAGGTGACGATTTAGTAAGCACTATCGTTATTATTTTTGGAGTTTACAAAATGGCTGCACCAAGTTCATCCCCAATGCTTTACGAACAACTTTGGATACAATTACTGGCTCAAAACTTTTCTGGTATCCGTGAAATATGGAATGACTTTAAAACGTCTACGTATGAAAATAACACATCAATTAAAGGTGCCGCCACAGATACGAAAGAAGGTCTTTTTTTAACCCTATCTCGCCCTGCTATCGAAGCTTTTTTAACAACACCGCGCACTGTTTCCACGGGAGTTTTCACCCAACGTTCTTACACACCTTTGCAGTATGCCGCGCGCTATGGTTGCCTGGAATGCATGAAATTTTTTATAGATCTCTTAGACGACAGAAAAAGAAAAATATTTCTTAACCAAAGCAATGAACAAGGCGAAACATTACTGCATATCGCCGCGCGCTATGGGTTTGCCTCAGTGGTCGCCTATTTATTACAAAATAATGTTAGCATCACCTCCGATATAGACGGCAACACCCCATTACATATCGCAGCAAAATATAATCGTAAAGAAATCGTTAATATGCTTAAAACGCGTATTCCTACTGGCGCTCTCAATCTTAGTGGTAAAACCGCGCTAGATCTGAGTAAAAATGAAGACGTGAAAACTGCGCTGCGCATTAACCACAACGCAAAGACCACGGGTAGAATGTCTGTAGAAATTGATCTCAATAAAGAACAAGCCAAACGATCAGCCAGCCAATGTTATGTCATGCATTTTATCAAACAGCGTCTCCAAGCCTTAGAAGCAGAATCAAACACACTGAGTTTTTATAATTACTACGATCTGAAAGTAAAGTCAGCCAAACAAGGGCATCTGCAAACCTTATTGGCGCTGATTAATGCATCCCCTAGTGTCCAATTTAATTTTAAAACGGTATTAAAAAACTATGCCCTATCACATCCTAAAGAATATGCTGCAATGATCCAAGGTGGATTTTTCGCTTGGGGCAGCAAAAGAACCTATCATATGATGAAAAATTTAATGCATGAGACGCCCCCTCCCCAAATCAGGGAGCGTGATGCTGCGATCATGAGTTTGCAGCAGCGTTTGAAGACGCTTGAAGACGAGTTAACCGAAAAATCCAGTATAGGAAAAGGCACCAAAGAAAATAAAATAAACGCCATACTTAAGCTTATTAATCATTTGCAAGATCCGCTCTATTATTCTTCATCGGTAAAAGATGCGATAGTAAGATTCGAAAGAGACAAACAAGAGGAATATAAGGCCTTAATTGCAGGGTTGCCTAATAATGACACATTAGCGCTAGTCACTAGACTCAAAGACAATTATGGCACGACGCAGAATATACCGACTTGCCTAGATTATGAAACGAAATCATCAAATACTATAGAAATGTCATTTGGATAAACCGCAACACCGCTTATATTTTTTCCCACTGCCACACGGGCAAGGCGCATTTCGTTCTACTTTAGGCGCCTTACCCGTGATGTAATACCAGCGCGTCCCGCCATTTAAGCGGGCAAATTCACTGACTTCATGGATTTGATGCACTTCACCATTAAGACGATACCGCGCAATAAATTCAACGATGCCTCGCGTAGCTTGCGCTTTAGGGGCTTGAATTACCTCTAAGCCTAACCATTCCACACTTTGCGCCCACAGGCGCATTTGCTCAGGATCAAACCCCTTTGCTGCCTGACCTTGCATGGTCGCACCAATATATTCCATATTGGCTTGGGTATACGCAGTATAACGCGAGCGCATCAGTTGCTCCGGCGTTTGCGGCCGTGCAGTACCATTAATAAACGGCCCGCAACACAATTCATAAGTCTGTTGTGATAAACAAGGACAACGCATAATTCACCTATTGTTAAAAATTTAAGTGAAGACGAAAAAAATCTGCCCAGGTAATGGGACGCGACGATAAAACTTGCCCCCTTTGTAAAGGGGGGCGGACGCTTCGTCCGGGGGGATTTTGGATCTCTGTTATCACATCCATACTCTGTTTTAAATGTTGTAAGTGTTAAGCTTTAATAAAATTCATTGTGCGCATTAAGATCGCTAAAATCCCCCGGCCGAAACGGCCGGCCCCCTTTACAAAGGGGGCAAAACCGTCGCTGAACGCCTTTCCTTTGCTACTCAATACTTCCCTACACCAACCTCACACTGGCACGGGCACTCGTTAACACATGCTCAACGCCCGCCACATTTACCCGCAATTGACCTTGTGCATCAACACCCACAACGACGCCAGAGAGCGTGCGATGCTCCTCAATAATATGTACCGCCTGATGATGTAAAATATCATACTCATCCCACTGCGGTAAAAAATAACTTAAGCCTTTTTGATTAAATAATGTTAAATATTCATATAATGAAGCAATTAAATTCGAAAGCAAAAGATTGCGAGAAATTTTCTGCGGCAAAACCTGAGATAAATCGGTATAGGCTTGATCTATAATCACATTACGCGGCAGTAAGACATTAATCCCCACGCCTATCACCACATCACACGGGCCTAAGGCATCGCCTGCAATTTCAACTAAAATCCCGCCTAATTTTTTGCCATGATGATAAATATCATTCGGCCATTTAAGCCCCATATCTCGCGCCCCAGATTTTTTAAGGGCAGCAACGACGGCTAACCCCATCACTAAACTTAAACCCATTAAGCCCGCTGCGCTGTGCTGAAATTGCCAGGCCATAGAGCAGTAAATATTTCCTAGTGGCGATGCCCACTGCCGCCCTAAACGCCCGCGACCTTGCGATTGAAATTCGGCCAAACATACCGTGCCACTTTTAACTTCCCTTTTCCGCAAACCTTCCAGCAATACCGAATTGGTTGAGGTGGTTTCAAGATAGATAAGCGGTGTTGGCAGTTTCACTTGTATGCTCTCAGGCAATGCAGCCATGATTCTATTAAGATCGAGCAGTTCAAGCTTTTCAAAAATTTTATAACCACGTCCCGTCACCGCAGCAATTTCCAACCCCAGGATCCGCAAATCACCCATTGCTTGCCAGATCCTGGCCCGACTTACATTTAATTCCTGAGCCAGCTGTTCACCCGAGTGAAATTTGCCATCGGCTAGTTTAGATAAGATCGCTAATAACATTATGCTTGCTCCGCTAGGGATAATACCGGTGGGGATCGCAACATATGATGCATGAATAATAAGCCCACTAATAAATAAATCCCTAAACCAAAGAGCGGCGCCGTGATAAAAATCCACCCATTAAACTGCGACGGCAAAGCCAGTATTTCCTGGACGATAACCGCGCTTAATTGCGCGAGCACTATAGCAATCAGTCCTGATAAAAATCCCATTACGGCAAATTCACTTAAAAATCCGCGCGCTAATTGCCCTTTAGAGGCGCCTAAAGTGCGCAACAACGCACTGGTAAACTGCCGCGCATCCGCTTGCGTGCGCTGAATCACGATGAGCACAAGAAGTGAGGCCAGCATCACCATAAAAAATAATACTTCTATAACGCTTAAACCCTGGTTAATTAAATCACGCAGGCTGCTCATAATCGCATCCACATCCAGCACGGTTAAATTGGGAAACTCAGTGATCAATTCATTTAATAACGATTCATGGGTGGACGATAAATAAAAGCTGCCTAAATACGTGCGCGGCAAATCAATAACTAAACCTGGCGTAGTGATCACATAAAAATTGGGCTGCATACTGTACCAATCGACTTGACGAATATTGGCAATTTCTCCGGTAAAGGTCACAGCGCCCGCCTGAAATGTAAGCTTATCACCCAGATTAAGCCCTAAATCTTTAGCCATTTTCGCTTCTACCGACAGTAAAGCCCTATCATAAGCGCTCAAATCCCACGCCTCGCCTTTTGTTAGGGTGGCCGATAACTTATCACTAAATGATAAATTTAAATCCCGCGTAATCATATTCGGCACATCCCCAATCGGATAATCATTGATTGAAACCTCATGATCATTAATTTTGATTAAACGCGCCCGCACCATAGGATAAAAATTAGGAATAAGCTGCTCTTTGGTTGCAAAAAATTGCTCAACGCCGGAGAGTTGCTCCGGTAAAATATTAATCACAAAATAATTGGGGGCATCACTTGGGAATTTATCTTTCCAGGCATGAATAAAATCTTGTCGCACCAAAAGAAAAAAGAAGACCATGGTCAACACCAAAGAAAACACCCATAATTGCATAAGACTGCTGCGTGTATCATGCGCGATATGCAATATTCCTAAACGCCAGGGCATAGGCAAGCGCTGCCCCCAATAGCCCACTAGGCGCAATAACCCATAAGTGAGCAGCGCAAAACTTAATAGGGCCAGTGCAATAAAAAATAACATGCTGAAGGTGAGCTTAGGCGTTTGATAAAGACTCCAAATGACCGTAAAAGCTAAGGCTATACCGCCATAAATCCAATAGGTTGCTAATCTCGGCGCGGGCAGTTGCCGCTGTAACACGCGTAAGGGCGAAACATTTTGTAAATTCAATAGCCAAGGCCACGCAAAACCCAACACTAACACTATGCCGGTAATGAATGCGATGATGATTGTTTCACTCAGCACAGGGGGCGGTAGATTGACTTGCCAGTGTGTGGCGGCAAAATGGATGAGCCCTTTTGCCAACGCATAACCAAAAAAGCACGCGATGAATGAGGCCATCAGACTTAAACCAAGTAGACTACTTAAATACACGATTTGCATCTGGCGTCGGCTTGCGCCTAGGCAGCGTAAAATCGCGGTACTATCGGTTTGTTTTTGCGCATAGGTACGCGTTGCAAGCGCTATCGCAAGACAGGCCAACACAAAAATAATTAACGCGCTTAAAGTGAGAAACTGCAACAGTTGATCTATCGGCTGCACCATTTCAGGGTGTGTCGTCATATTATCGGTGACTGTTTGCTGCGGACTCAGCTCAGGCTTAATTTCTGCGGCTAATCGTTGCACCGCTGATTTCTCGCCGCTTACTAAAAATCGGTATTCTACCCGTGATCCTAAATCTAATACTTGCGTTGCAGGCAAATCAGCGACATTCATTAATATACGCGGCGCCATCGCTAAAAATGCCAGCCCCGTATCCGGCTCTTGCACTAAGATCCCGCTTAGGGTTAATTTCGCTGCACCGATTTCAACGGTCTCACCCACATGACTCTCTAGCGCTGCAATCAAACGCGGTGCCATCCACACTTCACCGCTCACAGGCGTGCTGTCGGTGTAATGATCTCCACGTGCATCACGCACTTTTAATTGTCCACGCAAAGGATAGGCTTCATCTACAGCTTTAATGGCGGCCAGTTGTAACTTTTCCCCAGAGGCAACCATGCTTAAAAATTCTACAGTTTCTGTGGACTCTAAACCCAAATCGGCTGCGCGGGTTGACCATTCATCGCTCGGAATGGGGACTGTCGATTCCACTATCCAATCGGCACCTAATAACGCACTGCTTTGTGCATCCATCGCAAGCTGGGTGCTGCTGGCAAAAAAATTCACGCTCGCGAGTAGGCCTACGCCGAGAACTATCGCCAAGCCCAAGGTGAGCAATAAACGCTCGCGCCACTGGTAACGAAAAAAATGTAATATTAACCAAAGACTTTGTTTCATTCCAGCTGTCCTTTAGCATCGCCTGCCTCTAACAACATGCGTCTTGCACACAATTTGGCTAAAGATTCATCGTGGGTGACCAATACCAAGGTGGTATTTTCTTCGCGTTGGGTTTCAAAAATAAGTTCTATGATTTTCCAGCTGGTATGGGCATCGAGACTGCCTGTCGGCTCATCTGCAAAAATGACACTGGGGCGCACTGCAAACGCACGTGCAATTGCAACCCGTTGCTGCTCGCCTCCGGAGAGTTGCCTAGGCGTATGTTGCATACGCTTGCTTAAACCCACGCGATTTAACCATAATTGTGCCTGCTCGCGCGCATTCGGCATGCCTTTTAATTCCAGCGGTAATAATACGTTTTCCAACGCAGTAAACGCTGGTAATAAATGAAATTGTTGGAACACAAACCCCACATGATTCTTACGCACTTTTGCGCGCTCATCTTCATCCAAAGTATTAAGCCTATGACCGTGCAAACTGACCTCGCCGTGACTTGGAATATCTAAACCGGCTAATAAACTTAATAATGTGGATTTACCTGATCCTGATGAGCCCATAATCGCCATGGATACGCCTGCATTGATGCGCAAGTTAATATCATTTAAGATGGTCAGCACGCCCGTCGGCGTGAGCACTTGTTTTCCCAGGCCCGTGGCTTGAATTAACGGAGTATCCGATGCGTCCATTTCTTGTTGTCCTAATTATAATGTGTTTATCGCTCAATTCTGCCCATGCAGAGGTGAAAAAAATATTGATTATAGGCGATAGTTTATCCACTGCCTACGGCATTAATCAAAATGAAGGCTGGGTAAGTTTATTAACCCAACGCTTACATGCAGAAGCTCCGGGTGTGCTTGTGATTAACGAGAGCATTTCAGGACTCACCACGGCTGCAGGTTTAGCTGAGTTACCGCGCTATTTGTCGCAACACGGCGCACAATTAGTATTAATTGAATTAGGCGGTAACGATGGTTTGCAAGGTTTGCCGCTGGCTCACATTAAAAACAATCTCCGTCAAATGATAACGCTGGTGCAAAAAAATAATGCGCAAGTCTTATTGCTTGGTATGCAACTGCCCCCTAATTATGGTGCACGTTACACAGAAGGGTTTAAACTTATTTACCCTGAACTTGCGACTGAATATAGCATGAGTTTAGTGCCTTTTTTACTCGAAGGTGTCGGCGGCACTATTCAATACATGCAATACGATAATACCCACCCCAGCAGTGATGCCCAAGTAAAGATGCTCGATAATGTCTGGCCTTATTTGCACCCGTTGTTGAAATAAAGATGAATACTACGCTTAACGCCTATATCCGTCTCATGCGCCTTGATAAACCCATAGGGACCTTGCTTGCGCTTTATCCTGTGCTGTTTGCATTGTGGTTAGCCCATGACGGGATCCCGAGTATGAAATTACTACTTATTTTTCTGCTGGGCACCTTTATCATGCGCACCGCAGGATGTGTCGTGAATGATATGATTGATCAAAAATTTGACAAACAAGTGACGCGCACTAAAATGCGGCCGCTCGCATCAGGCACCTTATCCTCCCAACATGCTTTAGGGGTATTTATCCTCTTAATGCTGATTGCACTTTTTTTGGTCTTACAATTAAATACCTTGACCTTATACCTAGCACTATGCGTGGCAGGATTAACCCTGCTTTATCCCTGGTGTAAACGCGTCACGCAAGGGCCGCAGTTTATTTTAGGAATCGTGTTTAATGCCGGTGTCCTGCTGGCTTACAGTGCCAGCTTAAATGAGTTGCCTGCCAGTGCCTGGTTACTTTTTATCAGTTGCCTGTTTTGGACACTGGCTTACGATACCTTATACGCTATGGTGGATAAACAAGATGATCTTAAAATAGGCCTTAAATCTACGGCGATATTATTTGGGTCCTATTCCCTGCATTTTACAGGGCTCTGTTATGGGTTATTTTTTGCTGGATTGTTCACGCTTGGGCTAGCGGCAGGGTTAAATTATCTTTTTTTTCTAGGGTTAATGATGGCAATCTTATGGACAACTTATCAAATGCTTAAGGTGCGCGCTCATACCGCTTTGGAGTGTTTTGAGGCTTTTCAGGCGAATAATATTACAGGATTATTCATATTTTTTGGCATATTCTTTGCCTATTTATAGGGCATTTCCTTTCTTTTTTTCCAGTTTTTGCTTATAATGGTTAAACGATTATTACTTTTATACATTTTTTTCAATGACTTACATAATCAACTGAATTAAGGACACGCAAAAGGAACGCATGATGCAACAATTATTTTTACGATGCCTCGCATTGATGATTACTGTGCTTTTTATAGCGCCTGCTTCTGCGGATTATACCGATGAGCTTCTCATTAAAGAATTAGTTTCGCAAACCCGTCATTTAGAAAAACCTGTACTTAAAAAAGCCCTGACTGCATTTAATAACGCCCAAGCCGCGGGCTTGACCGACAGTACGCTTTTTACTGTAATTGATTACAGCAAACCTTCAAATAAACCCCGCTTGTGGGTGTTAGATCTAGAATACGGTGAATTACTTTATGAAGAATTGGTTTCTCATGGCCAGGGCAGTGGTGAATTATACGCCAGAAAGTTCTCTAATACGCCTGAGAGCCATCAATCCAGCCTAGGTTTATTCATCACGGAAGAGCCCTATTATGGCCGTAACGGTTATTCCTTGCGCTTAGACGGCCTAGAAGAAGGCATTAATCATTTAGCAAAACCACGTGCCATTGTTATCCACGGTGCCGATTATGTAACGCCTGATTTTATCCGCAAACACGGCCGATTGGGCCGCAGCCACGGTTGTCCTGCAGTCAGTGAAGCCGTTAATCGTGAATTGATTAATACCATTAAGGGCGGCAGTTTGGTGTTTGTGTATTATCCTGAAAGAACCTGGTTAGCCCAATCTGAATTTCTACAAAATGATTTGGATATGGATATCCGGTTATCGAAATTGATGTTATAGGTTTTGATTTTAGTACTTATTAACGTTTGAGTTCCGCTAAAATCCTCGCTCCGCTAAAAATCCCCCCGACGAAGCGTCGGCCCCCTTTACAAAGGGGGCAAATTCCATCGATAGTAAAGAGTATAATTGCCCCCTTTGTAAAGGGGGCCGACGCTTCGTCGGGGGGATTTTACGATCTTTGAATTGACTTCACTACTGCAACAACGAAAACACCACGTCGGGATCTAACGTATAAGCCTTACCTGCTTCATCAGACAAAATACTCGCGAGTAATTCCGCTTTTTTCTCTTGCAATTGCAGCATTTTCTCTTCTACGGTATTTTTTGTGATGAGTTTATAAACAAATACTGTTTTATCTTGACCTATGCGATGGGCACGATCGGTTGCTTGCGCTTCAGCGGCAGGATTCCACCATGGATCATAATGGATCACCGTATCCGCCGCAGTTAAATTTAAACCCACCCCACCTGCTTTCAAACTAATTAAAAATAAGGGCACTTATTTATTTTGAAACGCCGCAATTTGCGCTTTTCTGTCTTTAGTATCGCCCGTTAACAGCGAAAATCGAATTCTGTGCTCTTGCAAAGTCTGCGCAATATTCATTAACACGGTTTTAAAGGTAGAAAATAATAAAATCCGTCGCCCCTCTTCTAATAAATTGGGCAGGGTGTCCAGCAACCAATTTAATTTCACGGGCTCGGTAATCGTCGCGGCTTGCGTTAAATGCATGACTCTCGGATCGCAACACACTTGACGCAGTTTCAACAGTGCATCAAGGATCACAATTTGACTGGACCCAAAACCCTTAGCATCGATGGCTTGCCGGACTTTATGCTCCAGTGCCAGCCGTATCGATTCATATAAATCACGCTGCGGTTGTGAGAGTTCGATAGACTGGATCATGGTAATTTTACTGGGTAATTCTTGCGCAACCGCTGCTTTGGTGCGGCGCAAAATAAACGGCTTAGTGCGTTGCACCAGTAGTGCACGCTGCTTATCATCATTTCGCTTCTCAATAGGGGTACGAAAAGCAATATTAAATTGCTGCTGCGTGCCTAAAAAACCCGGCATTAAGAAATGGAACAAACTCCATAAATCACCGAGATGATTCTCCATAGGCGTACCGGTTAAACATAAACGGTGCTGCGCATTTAATTGTTGAATCACCAGACTGCTGCGGCTACGCGGATTTTTAATGGCTTGCGCCTCATCTAACACCACATAATACAACGCATGCCGCGCCCACAAGGCTTTATCTTGTAACACTAAAGCATAACTGGTGATAATAATATCGCAGTGCAGCGATTCCACATGCCGCATGCGATCCGTGCCATGAAATACAATGCATTTTAACTCTGGGGTAAAGCGCTCAATTTCTTGTTGCCAATTATGGAGCAAACTGGTCGGGCACACGATTAAACTAGGTTTGATTAAACGTCCCGCATTTTTTTCAACTTGCAAGTGCACGAGGGTCTGTATGGTTTTACCTAATCCCATGTCATCGGCTAATACCCCGCCTAAATCATGCTCCCGCAAAAATTGTAACCAATTTAAGCCTGCATGCTGATAGTCGCGCAGCTCGCCTGCAAAATTATCGGGAATGGGTACAGTCTCGATGCGCGTCGTGGTAATGACTTTGGCCAGATGTGCTAATTTTTCCCAGCCTATCCAACGCGATGCACTAATCGATAAGGCATGTTGCATGTCTAATAAAAATGCCGCACGCTGCTTAGTCAAGGTTAAATGATCATGATTAAGCCCCGTGCCATACAGCTCAAATAAAGTCATTAAAATACTATTAAAACGCGTGGTGCTCATTTGCACTTGGCCTACCCGTGACACCGGGATTAAAATATCTTTATGACTGAGGGGGCCGGTAATATTATGGGCGTGGATATATTCAAGCAGTGCAGGCAACAAATTAACTTTTTTACCATCAACTTCAACACCCATTTCAAAATCAAACCAATGATTTTCTTGCGTGGGGCTTAACTCGGCATACCAGGGCAAATCTTCATAAACGGTTTGAATAGGAAAATCTTCTGCAAAGGTCACTTGCCAGCCATCAGCGCGCAGGGCGAGTACGTCATGGAGAAAAAATTGATTCACTTTTTCCATATCAAAATGATTAAATACAAAATCATACAGGTGTTCGTCCACTAGCGATGCCGGTTGCAATTTTGGACTTAGCCCGTAGGTTAATAAACGATCAATGCATTGTTCTTCATTGTCAGCGTCCCGCGGTGTCTTAATCAGCTCATGATCAATTTTGGTATAGACTTCTTCTTCGCGATCATACCAGTTGATGTGTTGCGATCCGTAACAAAAATAAAGATTAGCGCGGATCTCCACCTCAAATTCGCCCTCCTGCCACACATCTTCTTCCGAATAAAAATGCAATAAAGGCGTGACAGGCAAGGTTTTTTCTTTAATCGTCTCGAGGGATTGTAAGGCAGGCAAGTGGATTTTTGTATGATGGGCCCACTCAGATAACGCGAGCTGCGCCTCATTAATTTGATCCGGCGGAATTTTAGGCATTTGTAACCATTCAGTGATCTGATTCATCGGAATGGGAGATTGTAAAAATCCTAAACGCACATTGCTTTTATCGATATAGCATAAACGATCTGCGATTTGATATAACTCAACAAACTCCCCTTCTACTTGGCATTGTAAGGATTGCATCAAATGCTCATCAAATTGCCATGAAAAGGTGCCTGAGCCCTGTTCATAAAAATGTAACGGCGCCAAACCTGGTCCTGCTTTTTGCCAATAACAACGTCCTGTAGATAAGAGCTGCGGTAACAATTCAGCGTGTTCATTCTCTGCAAGCGGAAAAAGACTCTCATCATAATAACCTTGCGTGCCTAATTCTTTTAGTCCTAATAATTTGGCTAACAACACTCTATCAACGTGGTTAAGCTTTTCTTGAATACGTTTTTGCAAAGTGAAGGCCTTTGCTAATCCTAAATCACCTTTTTTTAACACACGTGATGATTTGACTTGCAATACGATTTGATTCGCGCCTTTTTTCGACGGCGATAAAATATAAATCAGTAATTCTTCGGACGATGACATGGCGTGCGGCGTATTATAGCTAATCGATTTTTCTGTTAAATTTTTAAAAGACTTACGCCACTTGTGCCACGCAATATTATTGTCTTGTGGCAATTGCGAAAAATAATTTAAAATTTCTTTTGCACTTAATGGCAATGGTCCCAAAAGTCTATTTTCAGATTCGAGGATAAATAACACCGCAGCCACATGTTTACAATCGCGTCGCATGGGGCAGGTACATTCTGATTGGATGGCGGTGTAATGTTTTTGCAATACAAGATGAATTTCAACTTCATAAGGGACATGCAAGGAACCACTGACTTCTGCATTAAACACTGATTCTTTCGCACTGTATTCACATTGAATCGGCTTGACTCTATGCTCTTTAGCATAAGCGACCCCACGCGCCCAAATGGCAGGCGGAAAATGGTGGCGTACTTGGGGTTTCCGGTTCATAACTTAGATCTATTTACTTGTCGATCGTAGAGTATAACATAGCTAGGTTCTGCCGCGCAGGGCTAGCATGATTTCTGAGCATTAATGTTGATAACGAGCCTACAAATCATTAATGATTATTTAATTAATGATACAGTCACACTGCTCGAGCTCCTATGGGTACTCGAAGCTGAGTCTGCATCACCGAGTACGGCTGCAGCGCCGACTGCATTTAATACCCATTCGCGTTCTTGATAATCAATATGCGCTAACTCTAAGGTGCGCTCGATTTGTGGCACGTCTTTTTCATTTTCATAAAGCGCTAACTGTTGCATGCTCTCATAAAGATATAACCAATTATTGATTTGTTTTTTAAGTTCTACGTGCTGCTTAGGATCCGTAGTCATAAAGTTTTTCATCGCATGATTATTAAGATTATGGCTATCAAAATCACTTAAGGTGGCTAATTCAAGCTCACCTGGCACTGTAAATTTCTTTACTAATTCCGCTCCGAAGGGGTGTTTTATTTGTAATAACTCATGCATCGTATCTTGAAAACCATCCAGATCCTTGACTTCTTGGGTCAGTTTAATATTAAGAAACGCCAATAATTCTGTTAATTTTTGCACCATAAGCGTAGGTTTAACTTTTTGCGCTAAAGCGGACTTAATGGATAATGCAGGGTTTTTATCTGTTTTCACACGTTTGCAGCGATGATAAATGGATTTAAATTCATCGGGGGTTACTCTAAAACTCGCAAAATCCTGCAAGGCAGTGAGGAATGTGCTTTGGTTGATAGTATAATTAATTTTGGAATGCGCACGTAGAAGCAAGTGCTGCAAAGGTTCATCTTCTTCATAAGGTAACGCTAAAATCACGCAATAATGTCGCATCCGTGCTGCGGTAAAATATTTATGGGTGTTAGATTCTATCACTTTCATTTGTTTAATTAAGGCCGCTTTTTCCTGAGGATGCGCACACGGTAAGACACTCAAATTTTCCAAGTGTTTAAACAAGTTTTGAACATCGATTTCACCGCGCAACACCCCATTTAATTCTTGATATAACGCCACAGTAAATTCAGATTGCATACCCGTATGCGTATTACGGTATTTTGTGAGTAGGGTCGCAATATTATCCGTGCCCATCTCAAAACCTACGCAAAAAATAGACGCGATAAGCTGTAAATTTTGCCCACTGAATAAGCCGTGTTGGAATTGAGTAAATGAATTAAAGGCCATTAAGCCGGCAAGCGTTGCTTGCAAGGGCACAGGTAATGAGGCCTCATTCACCCCTTGCAGGGTATGGATATAAGCACCGGTGCCAACAAATAAACTATCTTTTAGTTCTTCAGATCCTTGGGTATGCAGTGTTACCGCATCATTAAATAAGCGACAGGCATAATTTAATTTTAATAACTCATCTTTTTCCCGCCCACGAAAAATATCGTTAACATTCGTAAGCTTAGAGATGAGTGCATTATAATTAAACAAAGCGACATTATGCGCACGCCATTTTGCCTTATCGTGATAAACCACCTTAGAATCATTATTGAGATCGGTAAAATAACTCACATTTTGTGCTTTAAATGACCCTAAAGCCAAGTAATTGATACCCGGTGATCTAGCCATAAACTGTGCGATAAAGGTATCATATGCGGTTAAAATCGCCATGGTTTGCATGCACACCACAGAAGGGCCCGAAACTTTAACATTAAATTTACCGTCTTTTTCTTCCACATCCAAAGTGAGTTCATAAGGATCCGTACTTCCCCCCTCCTTTATATAAAGCGGTAGTTTATCTTTCGGCGCATATAATATACCGGCATTAATATCTATAGAAGTATGATCTACGGTGACTTTAGTCGCGGTGGCAAAGCCATCGTCCACTTTTACTTTACATGCGGGAATAATGAGGCGATTATCCGATATTTGTGCCTGATCTGGGTACAACACCGCATCAAATGATAAACCCTTATAATTAGCACCCCACTTAAGCGTATTTAATTTATTCAGAAAAAATTTAATCACCGCTTTAGGATCTCTGAATTGATCTGTCTTTTCCATATTGAAACAAAGTGTATAGGGATGGCTGGCCAACTTTACACTCGCTGATAATTCAGGAATATATTTTAAAAATTGATCAGAGGCACTGCAAAATTTAGCCAACAAATCTTCGGATAGTTTACGCTTTTCTTCAACGTCTAGGTGACTGCGCTGCAAGGTCATTAAATGTAATTTTAAATGCGTCAATTTATTTGGAAATTGTTTATCGTCTTTTGCCAAAGTCGCAAACCTATTAATCAGGGCATCTTGCGTATCGACATGAGTAAATTGACAACAAAATAATAGAGAGGGGGTTAATTGTCCAAACTCAACGCCAAACTTCTTCATAAATAATTTAATACGTGACTGCGCATGCTCGATTTGACGTATTGCCCGTTCATCTGACAATGTATCTAAAAACATCGGGTTATTAAGACAGAGTGTGATTAAATAAGGACTTAATGGCGATATATGTTGGATCTCATCTAATCGTTTAATCACGTTAATGATATGGTGTGCGCAGGCATGCGGATTTTCCAGGTAATACTTTTTATTAGACGCTATCACTCCAGATACCCAAACGGGATGTTTTGCATAACTTGACATCAGTGCGGGGATAAGTTTTTGCCATTCTTCATTTGGTTTTACTTTATCCAGTATTAAAATCTCTTTCGCAGTGGTATAAAACTCATCATTGACCATTTGGCAGGCTAAGATAGTTTCTATATCACTTTGCTGTTTTTCAGCACGTAATAATGATTTAGGATCCTCGAGATCTACCAACATTTCAATTAACTTTACCACGGTGCCAAGACTATCTAATCTTAATGCATCGTCATTCAAATCACGTAAATAATCTTCATTATTTGCATAAAAACTATCTAAAATTCCCGGGAACGCCAGTTCAATTTCAAATAACTGTTTAGTTAATTTTTTTAATTTTTTACCTTTATTTAGATCAAAAACATTATTGATAAATTTTGATACTTCATAATCCGCACTCATGATGCGTTCAAATAATTTTATTGCCAAAGCGTCATCTAAATTATTTTTAGTACAATCCAGCACGCCTTGTACACTATTTGGATATTTAAAATACGCCCATTGCATGCGGGCATAAGCAATCACCTGAAGCTCTGGATCTTGCGCTAGAAATTCAGCACGTCTTCCATCCATATAATCTTCTAACGCAAGTGTCGCCTGCTGCATAGCACGCTTATCAATGTCAGGTGTAGTGACCATTTGTAATTCAGCAGTCTGTTTGGCCCTTTCAAAGGCGGATTTTTGACCTGCCTTTTCACAAATGGTAAATAAATCATCCGTCTCGTTAAATTTGCTCGGATTATCAATAATCGCTGCATATAGCACTTCTTTGGTCATTTGATCAAAATGACTCAAGTGGACTGTTTTCGCGATAATGCGTAGTCGTTTGACTTGATCGCCGGGCTGTTTTATCACTTGTGGTCTGACGGCAAACATAGCTCCTAAAACAAGAAATTCTTCAAATCTATCTTCAACCCTTTCGCTGTGATGAGAGGTCGTAAGTACGGTAATGGGGGAATTTTGTTTCCATAACAAATACACTAAATAATACTTATCCAGTGAGCTGATTTCAAGATGCGAGACGTTATCGTTTATAAACTTTTCTAGATCGGCTAAGCGCGCTCTTAAAGCAGAAATATCCTCAATTTTCTCTACAATCTTCTCAAATTGTAGCGCACATAATAATAATTCGAAATATTCCTTGCGCGCACTCGCGTACGCTTTTTTATCCATAACGTGCTCATACGCACTTACCGCATGATAATAGGGTTGAATAGAGGCCAGCTGTTGCATGTGATCCACAGGCATTTTCTTGCGAAACTGGATGAGGACCGGGCGCAGTTCATCATCACAGTAAATGTCTATGAGTGCTTTTAAACGAGGATCAGCGATGATTTGTTCAAACGGAATTCTTAAGTCTTGTGACAGCTTATCTAAACCATGCTCCATAATTTTAGGATTGATTTTAAACTGCTGTAATTGTTGCAACGCATTAAACCTTGCACAAATATTCGCTTTAGTATGCTCTTTTAAAAAGAATGCCTCATCATATAAAGCAATAAAAAATAGCATTCTATGTAAGGATTGGTGGGGTGCATGGGTTTTAAGATAATCGTTTACCTTTTTATCGCAATGTACTAAATGCAAATGTGCGCTACTGGTTAAATTATTTGATTTTAAGTAGTCACTCGCAACCACCGTATAGGTGCTCAAAACTTTTAGCAATTGATCAAGATTAACCTTTTCATTAAAGACAGCAATTAATTTTTCAAAAATGGTTTGATCGGTCATGTGAGATGACTCTTTACTGCGTGAGGCAATACGCCCTACTGGCAATTGATGCAAGGTTTCTAATTCAGACTTGGATAAGTGAATACCTTTGGCCGCGAATTGAGCACCTATCATTTTTCGGTATTTATAAATCAGCTCGGTTTGATTCAATAACAATAACCAGTGATAACTGGTATCAAGCTGAGCGATACCGCTAATACCACTGTCTTGTCCTGCACCATATTTTTGATACCTGTCTACTGCAACGGCATATAACGCCTGCTTTTCTTTTTCAGTTAAAAAGTTGTTCTGCTTAATGCAGTTGAATATGCATAACAAGGGGTGTTTTGTTTGCGCATTATTGTGCGCCAGCACACTTTTCGCAACTGTCTTAAATAAGCCATTTTTGCCGTCTTTTGCAAGAAAAATACCCAAATGATAAAGATCGGTATATTTATTCACTTGCGCAACGTATCCAGACGCTATCGTTCTGAAAAAGTTTTCAATGACTTCATCACTCACACTGTTATCATCATACAACCGTTGCAGTTCAACGATTCTATTTTTCAATGCAATTTGATCACGTCGAGTCAGCCCTTTTAGCGCGGGTAACTGCGATAATTGCTTCTCAAACCACTTCATGGAAAATGACTGATGACGCCTCATAAAATGGGCATAGCCACTTGAAACCTGTTGTATGGCCTGCGCAGTCACTACAGTTTCACTGCCCATTACCACTGCAATACTTTTGCTTGCAGGATAATACGTTAAACTATGCAACAGCATTAAGAACACATCACGCACCGCCTCGCCAGTGATCCCATGAGTATTGCAGAATTTTTGGGTGGCTATATCTACTTTGAGTATGTGCTGATAGGTTTCATAGGGAATTTGTGGGGTTTTTATTGAATTAAAAAATTCACCTAACGCTTGATTATATTTATAATGGATTGCTAATAATTCATCACGTAATTGCCTGCTGCGCATGCCTGCGGGTTTGTCAGTAAATCGCCGCTTATATAAGCCTAACTCGGTTAATACTTCATCTTTATAATGCGGGTTGAGGCATAACGATTTAAGTAACTCTTGTTGGATAACATCAAATTGCCCGGGTGTTATCCGGTGCAAAGATAAACCTACCGATTTAAATTCATCATTTAAAATCTTATGCGCTGCTTCAAGGTGAGAGTATGATTTATTCATTTGAACCAAATCAAATAATAGGCCAGGATAGTGCAGTGCCTGCACAAAAATAAATTGCATCTGTTCGGCATTGAGTTTTTGTTTGCCGGCAAACGCTTGCGTTGCCGCACAAGCCGTCATTAAAGCAAAAAGCTGCTCTTTGCTTAAAGCCGTGTCTTTTTGTAACTTGAAAAAGGTTTTAGCATATTCAAGACCAGGGTGATGAGCAAAGAAATTAACTAGGGTTAAGCTGATTTTCTCTTTGTCATTACCTATTTGATTAATATAGGTGCGTAAGTATTGATCTGCATAAATTTCAGCAAAATCAGACAACGGTCCAATCAAAGTTTCAATTTCTGTTTTAAGCGGATTATGTTTGTTTAACTCCTCAAGCCTTAAGTGACATAGACTAAACCATGGCAAGAATTGCCCCTCGAAATCATTGTCTTTAAGTGTAATGATTTGTTGTAAACACGCTTGCTCAGTGGCATTTCCCTGGAGATAATTGCCCATCACCATAAATATTTTATTCTGAAAATCAGATTTTACTGCTGAGCGCGAAAACTGAAACAATGCATAAGGTAAGTCTTCTTTTTTATCGATTGTGCAATTAAAAATTTTAGCGTAATACTTTAAGCACACTGGTGAAAATAAAAACACATCGGAATTCATCAGTGTTAACCAAGATTCCACAAAACGACGATGGCTAGACAAGCCATTATAATTATCCATGCAATAAACACCATTAGGGTCTTTATTGACTTCTTTAAGTTTAGCCAGCACATCCGTTTCTATTGGAATTTGCGGGGTGTGAGGATTAAAGGCTAAATAACAATGATCAGCGCCTTTTAATACATCGATTTGTTTATGAAGTGCTGCAGTTATGGTTTCTTCGTCTGCCTGCTCTGCATGCAATATTATTTTATAGTTAGGGTATTTTGCAAATATATTATAAAACAGGGTCAGCCGGGCATAATCAATATAAAATTCATTTCCAGACTGGACCATAAAGTTAATACGGTAACCTTGGGGGCCGGCTTTGTAACTGACAGCAACCGTGCCCTGCATGGCTGCTAATGGACTTTTAATTTTATCCCTGCGTAAAGAGTAGATATTTTCGGGCGTATATACGACACCTAACCCATTTGCTTTATCACTTGCACTTTCTAACTGGATATGAAATTCACCCAGTCCCGAATGGGTATACATGTAGCTCATCATCGGCATCAAGGTCTTAAACACATCATAATAGGCTTCATGCCATTGACTGCGGGTAGTATTTGCAGCAACCAAAGCGTCAATCTTATACACTAGCTTTAAATATTGGGGACGATATTGTGCATATTTAGCACCATTTTCCATTAATTTTTTAGCATCGACTAACACATTTTTACCCGAAACGTCGTAAATATAACCAATTCTTTGATAGTTAAGATCATCCACTTCTTTTGCCCATTCAGTGGTGATGGCATTATTACCCACTAAATTTTCATGGGTATAATGATTATTGTTAACGTCATAATTACTGAAGGCACGATCGGTTTCGTCGTTAAAGGCCAGCACTTGATAGACAGGTAAGCCTACATTGTTACATAAACTATAGAGAGAGCTGACGTCCTCTGGTTTCAATGCACTATCGCTTTTCTCACTTTTTTCTACGAATTTTTGTAGTTTAGCAAGTAGTGCTTTTTGAATACGCACTTTAGCTGCTGTGGGGATATTACTTTCTTCAACCAATACAAATCCTGCGCGATGAAGTGCCACTTGCTCTTTAAGGGATTGCTGATAAAAATCTGCCTGCGTGTCGTCTGGTTTATTGGTATATAACACTTGTAACGCTGCAATGTTTAAAATACTATCATCCACTAAACGCATCAACTGAAGTTTTATAAATAATACTTCTTGGGCATAAGGTGTAAAAGCTTCGTTAATTTCGTTTAAGACCAGTTCGATTTCCGCAGGAAGACACGCCTTCATTACATCCGGGTAGTGAAAGGCTGCAAAAAATAACTCATTTTTTCGCGGCAGCAGCGCATCATCTGAATTTATTGCTTGAGCCACATATTCTTTGGCGAAAAGTAAACGCTCATGGTAATGCAAGCCTACGCGCTCAGCCTGTGGGATAGCCCCGATAACCACAGCATACTCAAGGTAACATTCCAGTAAGGCCTGGAGGTGTGCATTTTTTTTATCGTGTTGCCAGATCGTTTTGAAACTACCCAGATCCACTTGGAGTGTGTTAAGCGCAAGTTGCTCGCAAATCTCCTTCATAAAAACAGTCATGTTTTTGCCTAAAGACAAACACCTCGCGAGTAAATGACGGATCACCTCAATTTCAGCATCCACTTTAGCTTCATCTTCATCTTCTATATTAACAAAACGGTCCATATCAAAAATTTCAAACAGTTGATTAATGTTTGCAGCTAAACTAGGCATACTCGCTTGCGTAAAACTAATGTCTTGAACCAGCATAAAATTATTTAGATGTAACTGAGCTTTTAGCAAGGCTTGACGCTGTAAAATAGACGTGTGTGCAAACCCACTATTTCCTTTTCTGTCTAATTGTTTGCTAATGAGTTCATGGGCATCACTTAAAGTGACATAGAAATCATCAAAATCCGCCCCGGCTTTAAAGAGTTGCGTAGCATAATGCTCTAAAGATTCTACTTTTAGATTGTCATCGCAATATTGGGCATAAATAGCGATTAAATTATTAAGATTTATTTTAAAGGCGGGTTCATTTTCATACGCTTTAAAAATTTGTTTTACTTTGGCTTCAATTTTCTTATAGCGCGTAGGACTGACTTGACTTAACGCAGCCGCTTTCTCAGTCAATGCGCGCGTCACAACTTCACGGCCAATTTCATCGCCTTGGCTCAGTAATGTATTATAATACTGACACATGTCGCTAATGGTTGGATTATCACCCAGCACCAGCTGTTCTTGATTCATGTCATTTAATAGGCCAAGGTAGAGTTTATTTTTCTCATCATAGTTAAGCAGATAATTATCAGCAGATAATACCTGTATGGCGTTGCACATGCTTTTGAAACATTCCAGTTGCTGCGCATTTCCTGGGTAAATATTATTTACATACTCCACCAAACTTTGTGCGTAATAACGTGCACTTTGCTTGACTATCACATCTTTTCTAAGGGCAACTAAGGCTTGAACCAAGGCATCCAGTAGCTCTTTTTTACCATTAAAATCCATTTGATGCAGAAAATTAGCTTTATGCGCGTGTTGCGGCATATAGTGCTCAATTAAAAGAACAGGAATATAATAGCGATCAATTGCAAGTGCAAAACGGCTTTTGTGCTTTTCTACCGCAATAAAATCTCGCTTCATTTCATCGACAAACTGATCCCCTAAAGAGAAGTCTAAGTACTCGAGTAGATTGTCTTTATCTTTATAATATAAATAGAGTTTAAATAAATAGTCCTTAACCGTTTTAAGCGTGTTAGGATCAATTTGTTTACCTGCTATTTTTCTTAAAATCATCTTGGTTTTCAATGCCGCTTGCGCGATTTCACCTGCGAGATAAGGCAGCGGTGTAACATCACTTTCATCTTCATAAACGAGTGTATAGCTTCTGCCTTTAGCACTTTTCTTCATCACTGAAAGCGTAGCCCCTGCACGCGCCTGCTGAATTTCACTGTAGGTTTTGACCAAAGGTTTATATTCTTCATATACCTCAAAGGCATTATTAATGGCTGCAGATTTACTTAAATTCACAATACCAAGCTCACGCAGACTTAAAGTTTGCTCGCGTAAAACCAACTCTTTTACGCTTTTTTTCCCGACTTCTTGAATTAGCTTTTTAAGATCATCTGAATTTTTACCCGGATTAATCTTAACCAGCTCAAGTGCGGCCTTTACATTTTCCAAGGTGAAGGGTTGAATTAACTCTACACTTCCCGGCAACCTTAACGCTAACGCCATCATAGGTTGGGTATAATCGTCATGGTGCTTGGCCTCTATTTTTTTACTGCGCAGCGTGTCTTGAACGAATTGCCATGCTTTAAATATATTGAGACACAGGGTTTCTGTTTCAGGGAGGTTAGACGGCGGCGTTAAACTCTCTGCCAATTGGCAGCGGGAGAATAATATTAACAACGCATCGAAAAAATACTTTTCCAGGTGGGTAGAGATTTCTTTTTTATCCACATTGGGAAATATTTTTTCGGCTAGGGCTTGGTAAATTGCAGTCAGATCATTTTTAGCCAATAGATTGCGTTTGAATTGATGGTGATTAGAGTAATCACTTACCGGTGCAAAAAATTTTAACCTCATCTCATTGAGTACTTTAAGTTCAGCATCAGCACCTATTAATTTGCCCAATTCTGGGAAATTTAATAATTGCCATGAAACATCATTTAATGCTTGTTCTTCAGCAAGTTGTGCTGCGGTCTGAGACCGTTTAATCCCCAACTTGTCTTCTAATTTGCTTAAGTCCGTCCAATGTGCATTTGTCTTAATGTGATCTCTATCGTTTTTATAGATGTCTTCAAAATAGACTTTTTTAGCTTCATTTTTCCGTGCTTCCCAATTAGGATCCGTCGTAAAGCTAATGAGCGAGTCTACCTTGACATGTTTTTTAATAAAGTAGGCAGTTTTAATTAAGGCGATACACTCTTGTGCGAGTTGCTGCAAAGTAAAATTACTCGCACCATATGCCGAAGGTTCATACTGATGCAAGATCAGCAAGGCAGCATCGGCGATACACTGCTCTAACGGTATGGGTTTATCTGTTTTTTTATGTTCGGGATAAAGTAACTTATAAATATACTGCTGTTCAGGCGCTGTGAGTTCACCTGCAACCGCCTTAAGCGCCTGCTGAAATTGACTGTTACTGTCTGCGTTTTCTTGTTCAAGCGCAGCGAAGAATTTTTTTCTTAATGCCAAGACTTGCTCTATTGCAGGTAAGGTCCATGGGCGCTTAATGAGGTGAGGAAAATTTGGTGCCAAAACTCCTTTATACCCCTCTATAGATTGGCTGGTTTGTAATCCAGGTGCACGTGAAGATGAGGATGAAGCAGCAGCATTGGCATTCTGTAGGGCGGCTGTGGTGCTTATGCCTAATTCAGTTAAAATCTGGCTTTCGATTTGTGTACTGGTTAATCCTGTCGCTTTTAGTGCGCTGATTTTCTTGGCGAGTGACTTAATGTCTCTTTTCTTAGCAGGAATTTTGCGCAATAATCCCGGCACTTCAAAGGCGATGTAATATCTTTTTTGGTCTAACTCCGCTTGGTTTTGAAAAAGACCAGCGGGCAAATCTATCATTTCAGCTTCGCAACCGGCTTGGATGATTTTAAGGCTCAGGGTATACATTTGCGTTTCGGTCTGCACGCTATGGGCTAAAGTCTGCAAGGCCTCAAAATGAGCCAGCATGGCCAGCGTGACATCTGGCAAATAATATTCCAGCATGCTCGCATTGATCTGCACGCGGGGTAAAAATCGCTGGGTAAGACGACCCGCCTCATCACCTTTAGTGGGTGCGAGATGTAGCCTAAATTTAGGTAAGGCATTTTGTGCCAAACTTATAAAAAATTTATCTTTTACTGTCACTAATGTGCGGATTTGCTGCTCCGCATCCTTTTGGGTGCGTACAGAGCTTAATAGGTAACTAAAAAGGCTTAATTCCATACTTAGTTGTGTTAGAGACTTCATCATAATTTATCATTTCTCTGTAAAAGACTTTTCATCTTACTACAATGTTGACTGACCTATATCCTTTTAATATTAGACAATTAACTTAAATTAACCTTCCACTCCAATGGTAAGATAAAATATTCTAAAAATCAATGTGTTACTATTTAGTACTGCGTAAGCTGCGGCTAAAACTACGCACGCTTATTTGGAAATGCTAATTAAGTCTTTGCTGGTAGGTTATAGCTAATATCCATTATATTAACTAAATAAGAGGCCGAAACGACTCTTGACTTTATTAGTCATTCAACTTAAGATGGTCGTTATTCTCTAGCTATTAATTTTATGAGGTGAGTCATGTCAGGAAATAAAGTGCCCTTAAAAAACAATGGTGAATCAAAATCCAAATCAAAAGCCTGGCAAATCGTTTGGTCTTTCCATGATGTAGCTAAATCTATAATGATAAACGCCTCTACCATTGTGAATGCCACAGTAAATGCGACCAGTATAGGCAGCGGCGCAAGTTTTATAGAAGAATTATATGCTGCTGAAACCGCGATGAAATCTGTCGATAAAGTAGCGGTACTGAGGGCTCAAGTATCTCAAGCTAATGCAGGCATGGCGAGTGCTGGTAATCCAGACGCTCGTTCATTGAAAGCCGAGAAATTAGCGATCGAGGCTGACAGAGCAGCCGTTGAGCCTTACCTGGCAAAAGCAAAACTATACGCAGCCCAAGCTGCTGCGGCGGCGGCAACTGTGGCTTCCTTACCCAATCCCAGTGCTAATCCTGCAACTACGCCCGCCGATATCGCGGCTATCGCCAAAATCCGAGTAGCGACAGAATTTGCCATCATAGCGCAGCATAAGGCTATACGCGCATATGAACAAGCTAACTTTGTACTTACTAATACCCCTGATACTGTGAGCGATGTAAATACAATATTGAGCACACTACCTGCTGATGGGGATCCTAATGCAGCCGCAGCCTTAAAGCTAGCGGCTAACACGGCCGCTAAAGGCACCAATGCCGCACTTTCTTCTTTTGCCGCAACGCCTCATACTTCTATCGCCGCAGATGATCTCGTTAGACTAATTGCCGACTTGCCGAATGTTGTAAAAAATAATCGTATTCTTGCAGCAGCGTCCGGGGGGGGTGTAACTCCACAAACAAGAGCCCAAGTAGCAGACGATTCCACGAATACTTTACTCGAGCGAGCTAAACAACAAGCACAAGATCTGCAAATAAATTCAGCAGCAGCAAATGATGGAAAAGGACACGCCGAAACAAAATTGGTCGAGCACGTGCGTACCCATCCTGATCCTAAAATCAAGACCGTTACCTTAGGTCCTGATAAAGCACAAGCCATGATCAGGTGTTTTTTAGGGTCCTTGAAAAAGCAAGGTCCCACGATCGGCAGCTTAAACATTCCAACTGATAATGAATTACTGACCTTAGGTTATGATCCATCACTCACCCCAGATGAAAGAAAGAAAAAATTTGCCGAAGAATATATTGGTACCTTTCTTCCCAGACTGCCTAGTTATCTGGACAATTGTCCCTCCGGTGGTTTTTTAAGCGAGACAGAAAGAAAGCAATTAACAGCTGCTATTGAATATATTCACTTTGACCGTAAAGACCTTAGTAACAATCTTTCCAAACTTAATATTAAAAAAGATGAGCTTCAAGCAGCTATTGACAAGGAAAAAGAAGAACTTAACGCATCAAAAACACTATCAGGTTTCGTAGCAGGTACCTATACTGTCGCCATTGACAAGGATTATGAAGCTGACCTTAATGCCATGGATGATACCGCCATAGATCTTCAACGCCAGCATATTGAAGCCTTAAACTATACCTATCTTGGATCACGCGGCACCAGCCATCTTGATCACTTGAACAAATGGATAGCAAATAAAACCACCTCTGAAGCAACAATCGAATATACGAATGCGGATTATCAAACCACCCCTACTCCACTTATCACATTAAGCGCGGGTAGCCCTGAGCAAAAAAACCTAGCCCAGCAAATCAATGGAAGCACATTTAAAAATAGTGTTCAAACCCTTACAGATCAAACCGAAGCGATCACTACTTTAGGTGCCCAAATCGGCACGGGTACTGGGGGGCAAGCAAGAGTCGAGCTTGACGAATTACTCAAACATTTTGACGATCAACATGCCGATATAGCCACTTCAACCCTTACTGATGCAGCCAATAATATTGATAGTCAAATAGAACATTACAAAGATAGTAACGGTGTTCTAGTGACTAATTCTGATACAGCGACCGTACTCGATCTAATGTCTAAATTAGCAAAAGCTATGTCTGCGGGTGATAAAAACGCTGAAACTGCTGCGTTACAAGGACTGGCCCACCTTGAGACAGATCCGCAAAAGAGAGAAAAGTGGGAGGAGAAGCTTAAAGTCAAACATCTTTATTCAGGCGAAACGACAGATAAACTCATTGGGACGAAAGCTCTTCGGGATCACTCAGACTTGCCATTTCAGGAGTTGGAGTCACGCAAACAGGGCAAGAGCGGCTTTTTTGGAATTACCGATAAATTGAAAGTAGATCCTGATGTTGTTGTAGTCCCCCTTAAAGATCGACGAGGCAACGACAAAGATGCGAAGCAAAAACAAGCTTTAGCCCTACCCTTATATCATCGCGAAGTGGCCATAGGAACAGGAAGCGCCAAAAAGACTATCCAACAAACCATCATCAATAATAATTTTAGAAACAATCCAGAAACGGGTAAATTTGAAGACGATATGACGGTTAAAGATCGCTTGCGTAAATTGGTCATGCACGATGATCTCAATAAGCCCTGTAAAGGTGATGGGAAAGTCGCGGCTATTCTTAATACTGGTAAAATCAAAGGGTTAAAGACCCTAGACAAGGATGAGAAATATATTGTTGAGATGCATGGTAAAGTAAAGGTAGAGGATGGCAAAGGCGGCACCAAAGAAGTAGAAGTAGTAGGCTTTAAAATTTCCCGCGTCAAGCTCACGGATAAAGGGGAACTTCCAGTTGATGACAAAGGAAAGGTAAAAAGCATCCCTCTTAGTACCCAAAAGGATGCTGATGGGTTTAGTGAGCAAACGATTGCTGATATGGTCGCTAGAGATTTGTTATTCAACAGTTTAGATGGTCCTTATAATATGAGTGCAGTCTCGACCGTGATTACTGATCAGACTAAGTACCAAAAGGCCATACCCAACACAGGACTTGCCAATGTGGATCCTGAAAACATGAGAAGCTTTAATATCGAAAAAGCTAGGGCTACTGCTTTTCTTCGTTAACCTCAATCGTCATTCAAGGTAAGTCTTGCTTGCCTTGAATGACATCTGCTGATATCCATTACTTACTATGTCTTTAATTAAGACTTACTATTGATACTAAACTATTAATGAGGCCCCCCCTAACAACTCCTTGCGCATTTGAGTATTAACCTCATCTTGCTTGCGCGTGCTCACACCCTGCTTATTATCTAGCTGTGCCACCACTTGATTAGTGGTCGCCAGGCCATCTTGCATGTCTGCAATCTGTTTTTGCAGCCATACAATCAATGTTTTAAGCGGGACTGGGCCTTGTGTGGTATTAATCATAATCATATTTTTCATACTCACCGTGCCATCACCCTTATCAAATGACACGTTCGATAGCTCGCTTTCTCTTTGCAGTTTTGCTAATTGATGCTGTAATGTATACAGTTGTTGCGCTTGCTCCTGGTTACTTTTTTGATTAGCTTCTTGTGCTGCTTTTAAGTCTGCTATTTCTTGTCGGCATTTTTCCAGCGCTTTTCTTGCGACACTTGAATATGCAGGCACAATAGGCGCAGATTGTTCGGAATAATTGTTTACTATTCCAGGCGGTGTATATACGTATTGTGTACCCACGATGTGTTGAATTAATAAAGTAACGCGCCCACTTAAACTCATATCATCCGGCTTATCATGGCTTAACAGGTACTCAAATATTTCCTTAGCTTCTAATAGCGCGCGTCGCTCGCCATCGGATAATTTTTCACCTGTCTTTAATTCTTCTGCGAAAAGTCTACATTCATCTTTGATGTTTTCCCACGCAGAGTGTTCCATGCGGCTAATCCCCGCAACAATGTGCGACTTTTGTGCAAGCGCTAAACGCCGTGCCAGCATCGCAGCAAATTCAGGAATTTCCGCTAATTCTACCCAGCGTAAACGGCATAGCATTTGACGGTAAGTCAGCGTTGAGTCCAATCGAGCTGCTGCCATTTTAATAAAGCCTAAAGCCGGCAGTGCATTGGGGAAGGCCGCTCCTGCAAGCGTACAGATCCCTTCAAAAAATAATTCCGCTAAACTGGCTTGACTTGCTACTTCCTTAGATGCAATCACAACGGAAGCCATTAACGCGCGCTCTAAAATGGCTTTCATCATAAGGTAATAAAATTTTACTTCTGGTTCTTGCGCAATTTCTTCAAGTTCAGCTTGGATAATTTTATCTTGAGAGACTTTCGCTTCCCAAGCGCTGATGCTTGCAGATAATGAGGCTTGTTTTTCTTTTAATGTGGTAAGTAAAGCCATGTTTTCTGAAATATGGACGCTGGCTTGGGTGAGTTTCACTATGACTTCTGCAGATAGTGGGGGGTAAGTGGGAGGATGAGTCGGAATATTAGTCTCAGTATTAGCCGAAAATAAATCGGTAGTCAGGTTTGAGAAAAACCCAATAGTTCCTGCGCCTGCGGCATATAAATAATTTAAAGTGCCTTTGAATACACTGCTTTGATTTTCTTGATTTGTTTGGGGAGCATCAGCGCGAGGAGGCGCTTGAGATCCGCGTTTCTTAGATCTTATCGAAAATGAAGATAGTCCTGTATTAGTTGATACTGATGCCACCAATTTTCCAGGCAAAGATGAGAAAAATGTTGTAGTAGGGATATAAGAAGTAAGATATGAACCAGCTGCAGAGAAGGGATGATATGTGGGTGCAAGCTTTGCAATCGTCTGTCGAAAATAAGCCATGGAAAAGACTGAATTTTGATTTTGAGCAGCATTTGTCTCTTTTTTTTCTAATGCAAGGACAATATTTCGATTGCGATCTAATAAGCGTTGAACATCTGCCCGACAATCCACCTCATTTCCATTGTTCCTTAGCGTTAATTTGAAAAGATACAGGGTTTTGTTCTTTTTCAACACTTCCAAGAGTGCTTCCATCGTTAACTTATAATCAAGCCCATTAATGCTGATTTCTGTTAGTGTGTTATTTTTTTCTAAGCTTTTTGCAATAATCTTGAATCCTTCATCACTCATTTCACAGCAAGATAGATTAATGCCGCATAGCCTGGGGTTGGATTCGATAAATTTAGCAATTACTTTAGCGCCTTCCAAGCCCAAGTGATTAAAACTCAGATCAAGTTTCAACCTGGGACCCTCTTGCTGATTAAATAAGATATCTAAAATATTTTGAAGACCTAGACCTATGCTGCAACTAGTAAAACTCAAATTGAATATCGCATGTTCTGGAAACGAGGCTGAGGCAACTAATTCTTTATAACAGTGCGCAAGATTGTTGGCACTTTCATTATCCTGTAGGAGTACTTGAAGGAAAAAATTCACCTCATTATATTGCTCATTATAAACAGTATTCAGAAGCGCTTTAATACCTTCCACACCTATTTTGTTCTCCGAAAGGTGAATGAGTCCTTTAGTATTTTTTTCCTTCAAAAGGGTTCCAATAGCCATTGCGCCTTTATTACCAATCTGATTGTTATTAAGAAAAACTTTAATTGACTGATTAACCTTGCTGTATTCTGTTTGCATTTGCACAACAGCTTTTGCGCCTTCATCCGAAATCAGGTTGCCCCGAAAATCAATTATAAAGGCAAAGCTAGTATTGTATTTATTATGTTTCTCTTTTCTTTTTATTAAACCTTGTGCGATTATCTTTACAACCTCATCATCCATCTGATTATTTCTAAAATGAATTTGTCTTATCGCACTATTTTGTTCCAAAAGTTTCGCTAAGTAGGCCGCGCCTACAGTACTTATTCTAAAGCTAAGATTAAGTGTATCTACCGAACTATTGCCCACCATAGCATCACATAGAATTTTGATCTCGTCGTCGCCGAAGACCGGGGGCTCTGAAGTTATCTTATCTTTATGATTTGGCCTACTATAATCATCAAATTCGAAGTCGTTTTTTGGCTTAGGGTATATTAGTTCCCTTGTATTTCTGTCGATTTCTAGCAGGCATTTCAAAAGCTCTTGGCCCACAGCTCCTCCGCGAGTATGAGCTGATATTTTAGCTGATAATCTGTTAAACATGCTTTTCCCCTTTATTTATTCTTTTGAGCAGCTTGTGCGTTATGTGCCATAGGAATTAAATTAATTTTTTTATAAGCATGAATGTTTTTTTGAGGGCTTTGAGGAGAGTGTCTTTATCTGTTATGTGGCTCATGGCTTATTTCTCATTTAATACGACTAAGCAATACAACCTAGCATAGTCAAATGAATGACACAATTGGAGATCCCTGTATCATCTTGTGAGATATCGCTTACAAGCAAGTTTTCAAACATTTTATACTTGGCGGCGGTTAACTGCTTTATGATTTCTAAAATTTACATTATTTGTTGACTAGCATTTACCTAAGTGCATATTTGCCTTCAACATATTCCTTTAGCTAAATTGCTACCGGGCCCCGCACAAAACTGCGTGAAAGTATTGTTTCCTATCAAGATCGGTTGACGCAGTTTTTGCGGGGTGACAGCTTCGGTGTGCTTTGCGCCGGTGACAGCTCCACTTTATTATCAAACTGGGGATCCCTCAGCTTTTGTAAGGGGTTGGCCGCAGAAACGGGGAGAACGATGGGACTTGCCCCCTTTGTAAAGGGGGTCGGACGCTTCGTCCGGGGGGATTTTTGGATCTCTGTTATGACATCAATACTCTCATATTTCAATTTTGTAAGTGTTATGCTTTAATAAAATTCATTATGCGCATTAAGATCGCTAAAATCCCCCCGGACGAAGCGTCCGACCCCCTTTACAAAGGGGGCAAGCCTATCTCCTTCTCCGCTAGCCGTCTTAAATTGAATGTTAACTAGCAAATGTGATTAAGAAATAGCTTTACAAAGAGGTAAAGCGCTTCTCTTCCCTGCTTGCGTGTCACCTTGAAAAGCATTTGCAGAGGCGAAGGTCGGTCAACGACTGGCGTACCTAAACGCATGATGGCGTAATGAGTTCGGTCTAAAGTTGGCGTGATTCAAACATAACCCTACAATATTAACATCCTCAATCAGAATATTAATGCATTTGTAGGTTTCTTCTGATCATCATTAACTACTTGAGTATTATTACCTAAAGGCGGCTTCTTATTAGGCCTGTCTGGTGATGGCGGAGGGGATTGCCATTTTGGGGCTTGTTTTACAGATTGATTTTCATCATTAGGCATAGTCCGGGTGGATTTTGTCAAGATCGTTGAAGGAGTAACAGGCAAACCCTTAGGCGTGCTGTGGGAAGCAACTGAATTTGTGTCAAATGATGCAGGCGGTATCACAAGTTCTGGTTGATAAACGTCCTGCGCATGAGCGGTCTGAGGGATATATTCGCTTAGTTTAATTACACTCACACCATCTTCTGAAGCAGGTAAGCCTCTTGCTGAATGAGATGAATTGCTATCAGGAACCGGGGTCTTATTCTGCACGTGGGAGCGGAAGCCACCTAGTTCAGATGGCGCAATGACTTTTGCGGGCTCATTTGCGCTTAGGGCAACGATATCTTGCCATTTCGCTGGCGCTCCCGCAGCATCGTCTTCATAAACTAATCGGTGCGTTAACTCACCTTTGTCATTAAATGCGATTTTAAAATAAGGAAATTCTGGCGCGCTGGCATCACGGTTAGGCACCTGTTCTGCGTCCCATTCAGGGATTGTCAGGCCATTTAGGTCAGCGTCCTCCACTCCGCCTTGGCTCATGAAATCGGCATCATCGCCATTGACCTGCATAAGGCCTGAATTCCCACCCTGCAAGGGTGCACTGCTTTGTAATTGACCTGAACGGTGGCTGCCAAAGTTAGGCACGAAGACTGAGGAGCTTTTCTCGGAAGATTCCATCGCATCTTCTGCGAGCATTTTTTGTGCAGTCGATGCATCTAATTTATCCAATGCGGCTTGTCGGTTAGAACGCTGTTTTGTTGCGGATTCAATTAATTCTGCTTGGAATTTTGATTTAATCGCACGCTCTGAAGGTGAAGGTTTGACTTTTAAATCCAAGGTAGGATTAACTTCTGGTTTAGGCGCTTTTAGATCCAGCATGGCGAGCTCTGATTTTTCAGTGGGCGTAAATTTTCCACTTAAACCTACACGAATTCCCCAGTCATTTAGGCGTTGCTCCCAACGTGTGGGGCCTAAGATTGCGTTTCTAATGGCTACTCGCACGCCTAATGGCGCGTTAGGATTTTTTGCGGTGGCTAATAAAATATCAGCGGTTAAATTTTGCTGAATAGTTTGTGGGCGCCAAGAAGCTCTTGAAGATTGCCACCATGATATTATTAGCGCAAAAAAACCAGTTTGTTCAGGCTTTAAAACGAAGCGCGTTAAGCCTGCAGACGAAGCAATAGATGACCATGCTTCTTGGATTTTCGTTTCATCAGGATCCGCAAGATACCTTTGTATCTTTGCGCGCGCAATTGCGTAAGCTGTGGGTTCATTGGCCTCAAAACTGATTTCAGATAAGCGTGGACAAGGTAACGCAGCCAGCCACCCTTGCGGGGATTGCAACAATTGATTAATCAGCGCTTGTTGATGCTTAATCGGCAAAACCTTATCCAGCACATCATCCGCACTTGCAATTTCTTTTGCCACTAAAGGATAGCGTTGCATTAAATAAATCAAATGAGAAATACGTTTACTGTCAGCCGCAATACCTTGCCGCACTTGGTTTAAGTAATTGCGTACGGCGATAACCGCTTTTTCTTCGCCCATATCCATAGCGGGTAAATCTTGATTTAAACGATAACTTTGATGCACCCAGCGCTCAACCGGCAGTAACGCGAGTTGTGCTGCCACTTGAGGTAAGCTTTGTAGAATGGCTTCGGCGATGGATAATGAATCCCGCGTGTGCTGTAATTCCAGTTGTTTTTTTTCTAGTTTAACTCTATGGGCCGGATTCTCACGCACCCACCGGTATGATTTAGGATTAGCAAGGTCTAATTCAGTATCCTTTAATAATTGCTTAGCCTGACCATAATCATTAAAAAATCGGTACAACGCTTCAGCAATTAACGCTGGTGTTAAGGGCGAATTTGCACATGTTTGCGGTAATTGACTATATATCCACGCTTGTTGCTCAGCAGTTAATTTATGTAAAAAATCTGGACGATGCTCAGGTGAAAGATCGGCCTCTAAAGAAGGATGGGCAGCGAGAATATCATTGACATCACTGAGCACATCGCTAATTTGTTGCTCTAAAGGCAGTTCATTCGTCTCATCCATCGCCTCTTCCATGGCTTCCATGGTTCTAGCTTTCACAGGCTTCCTGGCTAACGCTTGCATGGCCAGCTGGTTCGCTTTCGATAAATTTTCGCCCTGAATATTCTCTTGCTTTTGTAAGGCTTCATGAAACCCCGATAACTTTTTAAGTGCCGCATTCAGTGCAGCAATAATGTCTGCGCGTGTTAACTGGGATACGCTAGAAAAACCGGCGTGCTTTGCTAAACGCTGCTGCTGCTCGAGGTTTAGGATAATTTGTGTATCAGCGGGCATGGTTTATTCCTAACTATTATTAAGTTGTATAGCAGATACAAAGGGTTGTTGTTCTAATACTGCGGCTTGATTAGCGGCTTGATTAGCTGCTGGGTTACCAGAAGTACTGTGTCCCCCCGTACCGTTCACTTTATTTTTCATATCATTCAACACAGTTGCACCACCGCTAACTGCCACGGAATTTTCTGAATTATTATTATTCACCGAAGACGGCAAGGTTTCTAATGATTTTTGGCTTAGCTTTATCGTAGATTTTCTAATATCTTCCTTAATCATCTCATGACCTTTTGCAGCCACGGTATCTTTTCGCTCTCTTACCTTCTTGTTCCAATTTTTTGGATCTTTTTCAAGTTCCAGATGCGTTTTCTCAACCAGCTGCGTAGCTCGAGCTCTATATGTTTCTGCTAAAGTAGTATCCGTCACAAAAATACTATTCTCACCCCGGGGGGAATATAAATCCGCAATACGGTTGTAATATTCGAACAGATGCAAGTCTTTATCTGAACAGCCTGGAGCTAAAAGCGGATCGTTAGTCTTCTGAAAATCCATGCCCATATGTCTTAATGTCGACATATATGAATGAGCCACTGTACGCACGGCGGGCGTTACATGCGTAAGCTTAAGTTTTTCTAGCGCTTGAACTGCATCAAAAGGCGATTTATCAAAATCAATGAGTTGAGTGATCAAAGGCTTGATAACATTTATTGCATTCGTATGCGTTGCATACGCACCAGGCTTTTGCGCTTCGCGCATTTGTGTCCGCAATTCATCAAATAGCAAAACCACTAAATGTGCACGCTCTGGGCTCCAAAACGCTGAAAGTCCTAAAAAATCAACTGCTGCATTATTTTTTCCTATTAATGCATTTTGATTGCTTACGGAAGGGGCTGGACCACCCTTGGATTGCACTTTGGACATGGTTTCAAATCTTACGGATAAAGTCTCGAGTTGAGTTGTCAGCTTCAGAATCTCTTGCTCTTTTTCTTTTTTTGACTTTTCTTCTTCAACAAGACGCTGTGAAATACGTGAATTTTCAGCACTGACTAGTATGGCTTGTTGTTCGGCAATATTTTTTGCAAGTGTTTGCGCTGTAGCTTGCTCTTGAGCCAATTTTTTTGCAGCTTCTTCTTTATCAGCACGCACTTGCGCTAATTTCTTGGCCTTTTCTTCTTCTTCAGCAAGTTGCACTGCACGCTCTTTTGCAACAAGGCTCGCATCGACTGTGGCTTGTTTATTCTCAAATTGCGCAACCAGATCGGAACGCTCGCCTTCAAGTTCTGTGACATATTTATTAATTTGCGGCAATAAGTTCAGCATGTTTTGCATCACTGCGGGGGGGCACTTTGGAATAGTTAACGCGTTTATTGTTAGCGTATTCCATGCGCTAAAGCTTTGCGGAAATCTTGTGTCCTTGGCTATAAATTGTCTTAACTCGCCTAAACTATCGGCAGCACGGGCTGTTAGTTTTTTACCCGTCCCTGCTAAAAAATCGTTGATTTGCTTTTCAACTTCGGCAATTGCAATAAGCTCTTTAGCGACACGGCCGCGATATAATTCTGCTTGCTTGCGCGCTTGCTCGATTCTCTGCATAAGCTCGGCTGATTTATCTAGAGGTTTAGATTCTTGCTCATCAACGCTAGGCTTTTCAACTTCAGCGGCGGCAGAGGCAGTATGGGTTGTGGACTGAAGTCGTTGCAATTCCTGCTCTAATGTATGCGCTGATGCTTCGAGGGTTTGGGCCTTAGCATTATCCGCTGTTTCTTCTTGTCTTAATTTTTCACGCTGCTGATTAAAATAGGTAGGACTATTGGCGATTAAACTTGATTTTAAGTCTAAATATTTTTTTTGCATGTCTTGCAATGCAGTCTCTTTCGTACTTGCAACTATCGGCGCTACTTGTGTCAATTCTAAAACCACTAACTGCTTGAAAAAATTCATGCTCAACAACCTCAATTGGAAAATCTTGTTATATATTAAGTAACCTATCACACTGCCCAAAAGCTCGCCAGCTTAATTCTTCTATATTAAGAATAAAATAATTCTATCATGAAATCTTATCATCGGGTCAAAAGAGTATAAGAGAGTTATGCTAGATTTGCATAAAAAAAAGACAAAACGAAGAACATGAAGATTAGGAGTTAGTTACTTTAATATTTCCCCCTTCCATAAACGCACTTAATGTTTGCCAATGCAATACTTTAATGCCTTGCACCACGCACTCTACCTTATCCATCGAAATGCGGTGCACCTCATTTAGCAATACAGGTACTTTTTGGATCTCATCTATACGGAAAATCAACATTAGCGATGTGGATTTTATGATTTCGTCTTACGCCATTTGCGTAAGACGTGATTAACGGTATGTAAGGCGATAAAGGTCAGGGCTTCTTTATTGATTAGGGCATGAACTTCCGCTTTGGTATGATTAAAACTTCT
>Ga0206845_1023_pt1 | contig 58204 bp, 52 predicted proteins | sample Alteio_BWOrgCont_19_FD_152887 | JGI IMG/M metagenome (GOLD analysis project Ga0206845, IMG submission 152887) | Enriched cells from forest soil in Barre Woods Harvard Forest LTER site, Petersham, Massachusetts, United States -... | ecosystem: Environmental > Terrestrial > Soil > Temperate forest >...
GTAACTTCATCAATTGCGATCATTATCATCGACTTTGTGTTGTCTTATATCTTCACTCACTTTTAAATAGATGGGAGGGGGCCCCCATGAAAGTGGAAACCAAGGTCGGTTTACTTTTTGTCGTCTCGATTATTTTGGTGGTGATCTTCGCCAGTGCAATGGGAGTTATCTCGCCATTTTCCAATACCAGAACATTGAATGTTCGCTACAATTACGCCGGCGGTTTGGAAGACGGTTCTCCGGTGCGGGTCATGGGGATTAAAGTTGGCAAAGTCAGAAGAATTGAATTTGAACCGGATTACAAAACCGACAAGGGCGAGGAAGTGAAACTGCGCGTGGTGATCGAAGTGGATAAGAAGGCCTGGACCAGCATTCGCAAGGACTCCAAGTTTTTCATCAACCTGGCCGGCGTTATCGGCGAGAAGTTTCTGGAGATTTCTCCAGGGTCGCTGGAAGCCTCCGAATTTGACAGCGGCGACAACGTTCGGGGTGAGGATCCACCGCGAATTGACCAATTGATCTCACAATCCTACGGTTTGGCCGGCAAAATGATCGATTTTATGGAGAAAAACGAAGGTTCCGCCTCCAATATCATCCACGAACTTGATCACCTTTTTACGAATTTCAATAAAACTCTGGCGATGCTCGATAAGGTTCAAAAGAATAAAGATATCAGCCGAATGATTGACAATACGGTCAAAATTACGGATGACCTTGCCTATCTGACGGGGAATCTTCGCAGCAAAAAAGCAGAAGAGACGTACGCTTTGGTTTATAAACTGCTTTTTAGGCTGGAGCCGTTGGATGGGCCTCAAATCAAGAAATTTCTCCAAGACGAAGGCATCAAGGCCAGGATTTTCTGATCTCTTGTTTGAATGAAACGGGGTGGAGATGAAAAAACAAGTGGTGCTTCTATTTTTGCTTTGTGGCTCGATGGCATGGGCGCAAAAGGCCGTTTTGGTCGAGGATAGCAAAGACAATTCTTCCTCTGCCCCTCTTCCTGCCGCGCGCACGGAAAATAAGCGAGGTTGGGTTTCTGACGACGATGGCGCCGCTCAGGAAACCCGATCCTCATTTGGCTCGACTTACGAAATGCGCTCCAAACGTCGGGTTGGAATCGGCATCGAGGCCGCCGGCGAGATGGGTTTGGTAGGGGTTGCGGCGGAGTTGAATTTCGCCGTGGACGACAGTGCCCGCATCGGTTTCGGTGGAGGACCTCGTTATTCCAGCATCACCGGAGGCTGGCGACACACGTTCGGCGGCAAGTCGCTCGCTGCTTTTACTGAGGTGAATTTTTCGCATTGGTACAACTCCAACAACAATGGCTCGATTTCCACGACCGTTCCGAGTTATTTGGCGGAAAAGTTTTTAAGCGGCACCGAGCTGACCACCGGCCAATTCGAACTTAACCTTTTGGCACCGGAATTTGGTCTGCAATACAATTTACTCTATGGGTCCTATGTGGGCTCTTCGGTTTACGCCAAGATCATGCTGTTGGTCGATATCGACAACTTTCAAAACGTTCCGACCGGAGCTTTCGGCGTCACCTACTATTTTTAAATGAAAAAACCCCCGGTTTCCCGAGGGTTTTTTTTAAAAACCTAACAACACTAACAAGAACTACTTCTTCTTAGTGGATCTTTTTTTAGTAGATCTTTTTTTAGTAGCTTTCTTTTTGGTAGCTTTTTTCTTAGCCATTTTGCTCCTCCTGACACCCTCAGTGTTCCCAAATTGGCGGTTCAGGTCAATAAAAATTTTCTTTTGCACGATTTTTGCTTCAGTTGGACGAAAAAAAGGTAGGAAAATGCTGCTTCAACTTTTATTTTCGCTGTTCGGTTGGCTGTCCGCCACGCGGATTCTGGAATTCTGGAAAAAAAGAAAAGTCATTTTGCCTCAGCAGCTGCAGGTTTTAAGGTGGTTGCAGTTATTTTTGTTTTTGCCGCCGATTTTTTTTGGCGGGCAACACGCACTGCTGTGCTGGATCTATCTTGTTTTTTTAAATCTTGCGGCGTTGCTGTTACCGAATCTTGTCGAGATCTCCAGAAAGCGAGAATTTCGCCGCAATTTGCTTCCAGCTGTGGATGCGCTTCTCATGTCGGTTCGCTCCGGCCGGTCTTTCCGAGAATCCTTGCAAACGGTGGGCCAGAAAAGACTGTATGGTTACTATTTTTCCGAGATCTGTTCTTTGGTCGTCCTTCGCCAAAGCCAAGGACTGGTGTCTTCCGATGCCCTGACCAAAAGGGTTTTTATCGAACTGTTGCGGATTGATTTCACCACGCACAAAATCGCCGAAAGATTGAAGTCATTCCGTCATTCCCTCAAAGTGGAAGAATCATTTCGTCAAAAGTCGAGTTTGATGACCCTGCAAGCCCGCGCTCAGTCGATTATTTTGAGCTTGATGTATGTTTCGGTATTCGCCTACGTGAGCTGTTGTTTTGGTTTGCGCGAGAATATGACGGCTGTCACTGTCTCCAGTGCGCTCTTTTTGGTCGGGACAATCTGGATCTGGCGGATTGGCAGGAGGCATCGGTGGAAGGTCTAAGTCCCACACTCCGTTTGGCTTTGACTGTTCGCATAGGTTTGGAACAAGGCGAGCCGGTGCGTTCCGCCCTGCAATCCTATTTGTCTCAGACAGAGGATGAGGTCTCGTCCTTCACCTGCAATTGGTTGGTCCGTCAAGACCAAGGCGGCTTTGATGGCGACCTGTCGCAGATTTCAAAAAACCCCCATCGGCTGGCTCTTTTTCACCTTTTGCAACGCGGCCTGCGCGGCGAATCGATTTTATCCCCCATCATCACCCTCGAGGATGAGATTATGAGCGCCTGCATGGAAGAATTGGAGAAAAAAACGGCATTGATGCCGCTGCAGGCGCTTGTGCCTTTGCTGTTTCTCCAGTTTCCAGCGCTGCTTATTCTTTTTTTCAGTCCTTTCCTAGACCAACTATTTCGATCAGTGTAAGCTGGCGGCAAATTAAGAAGCGCGCTACAAAGGGGGGATTTTGTGGCCCAATTGAGATTTCAGAACGAGCAAGAAATCATAGAATTGATCAGTGAAGTATCCAGTGAAAAACCCAACCACGAGCGATTGCGGGTGCTTTTGAAAAAATACAATATCGAATTCTCGGATAATCCCCTGGAGCAGATGTCCTTGGTGTTGAAGCACTTCCATCAACTGACGCCGATCCGGCCGAGCGCTCAACCCATTGCCGCACTGAAAAAAGAAAGAGCGCCCGAATTATGAATAATGTTTACGAAGACGTTGTTGCGGCGATTGGCCATACGCCCATCGTGAAGCTGAATCGAGTCTGCGGCAAAAGCCCTCATACGTTCTGGGCTAAATTGGAATTTTTAAATCCCGGCGGCAGCGTCAAAGATCGTATCGCCGTCTCCATCATTGAGGGGGCGGAAAAACGCGGAGATTTGAAACCAGGCGGCGTGATCATCGAGGCGACCTCCGGCAATACGGGCCTGGGTCTAGCCATGGTGGCAGCAAGCAAAGGGTACAAATGCATTTTCGTCATGCCGGAAAAGGTCAGTGAGGAAAAGCGGACTTTGTTGCGAGCTTACGGCGCGGAGGTGTTGATCACTCCCAATGCCAAAGACACCGCCGACCCCAATAGCTATCTTTCCGTCAGTCGCCGACTGGCAAAGGAAACTCCGAACTCTCTTCACACCGAGCAGTATTTCAACCTCGACAATGTCCAACAACATTACAAGACCACTGGACCTGAAATCTGGAAGCAAATGAAAGATCGTCTGGATGTTCTTGTCGCCGGTGCCGGAACCGGGGGCACCATTTCGGGAATCGGCCATTACTTGAAGGAAGTGGCTCCGCAGGTGCAAGTGATCTTGGCAGATCCCGTGGGCTCGATTTTCAGGGATCTTTTTTATGAAAAGAAAGTGGTTTCTCCTCCCGGTCCCTACTTCGTTGAAGGTGTGGGCCAGGACATGTTGCCTGACAATATGCAGTTGAAATACCTCGACGGGGTCGTGTCGGTCAGCGATCAGCAATCTTTCCGTGCCACTCGTGATCTCGTTCGCATGGAAGGGATTTGCGTCGGCCCTTCTTCCGGAATGGCCCTTGCGGCTGCTTTGGAATGGTCAAAAAATCTCAAAAAACCGTCCAACATTTTGATGATCTTTCCTGACAACGGTCGTGCTTATTTGAGCAAAGCCTTTAACGACCAATGGCTCAAAGACAATAAAATCATCTGATGAGGATCATATGAAAAAAACAACAGAAGGCCTGGGTTTTTCCACGCGGGCTATTCATGCCGGTCAAGAGCCGGATCCGTCCACGGGGGCAATTATGACCCCGGTGTTTTTATCTTCAACCTATGTGCAAAGCTCACCGGGTGTGCACAAAGGATGGGAATACAGCCGCACGGGCAATCCGACCCGCCACGCCTTTGAAAGTTGCGTGGCCAATCTGGAGGGTGGGCAAATGGGTTTTGCTTTCGCTTCCGGGTGCGCGGCAGCTACGACGGTTTTGCATTTGCTTAAGCAGGGCGATCACGTGGTAGCCATGGACGATATGTACGGCGGTACATTTCGGCTGTTCGACAAGGTCTTCAAACAAATCGGCATCGAAACCAGCTATGCGGATCTGACTCAGGTAGAAAATTTTTCGAAAGCATTGAAGGCCAATACAAAAATGGTGTGGATCGAAACTCCCACCAATCCCACATTGAAGTTGGTGGACATCAAAAAGATTTCGGCCATTGCCAAAAAAAAGGGAATTTTGACCGCTGTTGATAACACCTTCATGAGTCCTTATTTTCAAAAACCCTTGAATTTGGGTGCCGATATCGTGGTTCACTCCGCAACCAAATACCTCGGCGGCCATAGCGATTTGGTCGGCGGTGTAGCGGTGGTGAACGATCCCGCTTTGGCCGAGCGCCTGGGATTTTTCAGTAATGCCCTGGGCGCGGTGATGAGCGCCTTTGATGCGTTTTTGTACTTGCGCAGTTTGAAAACTTTACCTTTGCGGATGCGGGCTCATGAAAGTAATGCGCAAAAGATCGCCGAGTTTTTATCGACGCACACAAAGGTCACGAAAGTCCTCTATCCGGGTTTGAAATCCCATCCGCAATATGCTTTGGCCCAGGAACAAATGAGCGGTTTCGGAGGGATGATCACTTTTTTCATCAAAGGCGGTAAAGGGGCGGCTCGTTCCTTCCTGGAAAACGTAAGTCTTTTTTCCTTGGCGGAAAGCCTGGGGGGTGTGGAATCCCTGGTTGAGCATCCGGTGACGATGACGCATGCCACCATTCCCGATGAGCAGAAGAAGATTCTGGGTATCGATGATTCTCTCATCCGCCTCAGCGTTGGTGTCGAGGATGTTGAAGATCTCATTCGCGATTTGAAAAATGCCTTTGACCGAGTAGCGATGTGATTGTTATTGCAATGGGTTCTCGTTGATCGAGTGGCTCGGTAGCTCAGTTGGTAGAGCAGCGGACTGAAAATCCGTGTGTCGGCGGTTCAATTCCGTCTCGAGCCACCATTCTTTAAAAATTCCTGTAATTGCAAATCTTCCATATGGTAAACATCGGGCTTTTCAATCTGAAAACCCGTTGCGCATACATACCATAGAGCCAATTTTAGTTTTGGTTGATCATTGCAAGTAACCCCACGGTGGCTATCTCGAATACGTTGTAAAGAAATTTGCTTATTAGCTTCATCGGAAAGCTTGGGATTCTCAGAAACCCATTCCGGATGGTTCATCACAGAGCCGATGTACTCCATCATTTTTTCCGCTGGGTAAGACTTGAGTTGCGCGATCAGCTTGTTGGTCGAGGCTTGAAGCAGAGAAGGTTCACAATACCACTTCACGCAAATCATTGCCGCGTACCCAGCCGCTTCGGAGAAATCTTTTCCATGTCCGACAAAAGGAGGAGCGGGAGGTTCGCCTTGGAATAAGACGCGCACCTGATAGGGGCCGTCGTGAGCGGCAAGCTGTTTGTAGCTGGAAGATAAAGCAAAATCCACACTGGCCAATTCCGCATTTATTTGCTGAGGAGAATCAGGTACCAACTTCGATTTGCTGAGATCCACGTAGTCATCGGCGAAAGAGAAAGAAGGCAACAACAAAGCGAGGGTTAAAAAATTGCGCAGCCAGATCACTTGTGATTCCAATTCATATTGAGGTCGTAAGTGCCATCGACCAATGTGGGCTTACAGTATTTTTGCAGAACCATATTCAAGGATCCGTATTCGGGCACGGTCTCGGTGGTTTTCGCAATTCCGGTTAAAACGTACATGAGATATCGATCAAGGATTGGGCGCGGTTTGCAAAGGACCATGATCGACGTCGCAATTTGTAGAGCGGAGTCATTGAAAGTCATGGCTATCTTTTCGGGACCAAAAAGAACGAATTGGGTGCGACGAAGGACTTCATGAATCACCAGACCTGTTTGGCTCAAGACTCCAAGCTGATTCCACTCATTGACGTCGATTTGGATGGAGTAGGGAGATTGACCTTTGTTTTCCGGATTAAAAATCCGTTTGTAGTAGGCGGCGAGGCGAGGATTGCTTACACTTTCCGCAGGAAAATCATTGAGACTCGCCAATGGACCGTCCAAGGGGTCAGACCAAAATTCCCATTGAACCGGCGAAACAAAACCTGTTTTCACGAAGCTGACGTTCACAATTGAATCGGTATCAGAATCCCAGGCTTGTAAAATTTTTGCCGCTAGTTGCACAGGATCCGAAGATAGGAAATCGGCAGGAATCGTCTCTCCGCTTTGTTTCGAACGGAGCTGTAAATCTTCGTTGGAAAATGTAGCGGAAATCTCATCTTGGTTAGCGAATGATTCCAAACTAAAAAGGGAACTTTTCAACACTTCCTTTTTGGTTCCCTGTGCTGGGGAAAAATAAATTTCATGGGAATCTTTAAAATTTTGATAGGCCGGCAGATCCACTCTTAGAAGATCCAGCAACACAGGTTGCCCATCGTGATCGACAACGGTGCCGCCGCCACTGCCTACTCCGCCGTCGGCGAAGGCGCTCAAACTCAGGGCAAAAAGCGAGAGAAAAAGCACGACCTGTCGAAGGCGCCGACAAATGCCCAAAATTGGCATTATGGAGTGTTTTAAATAGCCTAGGTCTTGCTTTACTGACTGCATACCCCATCGAATGCAAGTCCAATACCCTTAGCGACAAATCAGGTCGTCACCAATCAGTTCCACGGACTCTTCTTTGGGTAAGCGGCATTCGTCAAGTTGGAGCTGGGAAAAACCCGGTTCCGTCAGGACATGTCGGATCGGGGAAATTTGAAATAATTTTTTGTGAACACCAAATTTTGCCAGACAGGCTGACACTGCCAATTCCATAATAACCGCCGGATGGGAAACGAGGATATCTTGAATTCGCTCACGAGCGATGCCGATTCCAACTCCGGTCAGTTTGGGCTTCGCCTGTTCAACCATGCTTTTTACCCTTGGGTTGGTTTCAACCACCTCAAGGTCATCTGTTTTGGTGATTCGGTCGACTCCACCACGGGAGTGAATCAGCACGATATCGAACCTATCTGGATTTATTTTTGCTACCGTACACTCCTCTGGAGAGTTGATATTTTTTAGGCCAAAGGGATCCATGCCAATGCTGTCCACCATCGCGATATGGGTTGACCAGGCTAAAATATCCCCGGGGTGAAGAGGCTCACCGGCATCGACCTGAACAGTTCGAAAACAAGCGTTGGGCTTCATAAAGCTTGCCGCTGACATCTGCGCGGTTGATTGCTCGGCCGAATCATTCGGATAGGTTCGCCAGCCAGCCAAGGCAAAGGTCAAATTGATAAATCCCGAGCAATCGATTCCCGCATGTTGAGCAATGTCCTCAATGGCTTTTTTATTTTCAAAGGGATTGATCAGAACCTTCCCATTGCGGTGTTCAAAGCTCCCTTTTCCATCATAGATATAGGTGGGAGGAGCCTCACATAAATAGTCGATGATGGAGTTTTCGCCGGTCCCTGTGCAGTTCAAGTAACGCTGAGTTTTGCGGGCTTCGCTGAGGTCAGCAATATGACTGACACTGCCGTTGTCAAAAGGTGTGGGGAATAGGTCATATCCTCTGATTTCGCCATCCTTGAAAAGGTCATAGGGCGGCAACTGCGAAGCTTGGCAATTCTGGTACATGACATCCATCAATCGCCGAGCGGAGGTGACCGGTTTGAAAATACTGGTGTCTGCCATGGACGGCAGCGCCCAACCGAGAACGAGAACGAGAAAGAACAGTTTCGATTTGAGTCGATTGGATTTCATGGATCCTCCTGAGGCTTAAAAATAAGGCCCAGGGTAGAAAACCTCCAGATCATTATTGTCTAAAGATATTGGAAAAGATGACCGATAGGCATGTATGGATAAGGACCTGGATATATTCGATTTTGAGGATTATCGGGCCTACCTCAACGCCTGGTTGAAGCGCAAAAAGGAGAGCAAGACATTTAACCTCACCCGTTTATCGGAGGTGGCGCAGATCCATCCTACCTTTTTGTCCCATGTTTTGTCCGGAGCCAAACACCTCAGCTTGGAACAGGCGGCTTTGATCAGCGATCAGTTGGAACACACCAAGCTGGAACAGGATTTTTTTTTCGTGCTGATTCACTTGGATCGGGCCGGCAATCAAAAATTGAGAAATTATTGGTTGGAAAAAAAGGCGCAATTCAAGACGGAAAAATTAAAACTGAGCAAGCGCCTGGATAAGCACCGGGTACTGACTCAGGAAGAACGGGCTCTTTTTTATTCCAGTTGGATCTATGTCGCTGTTTGGGTCAGCACCTCCATCGAAGACCGGCAAACTTTGTCCCAAGTGGCCGAAAGATTCCAGATCACCCGCAATCGAGCCGACGAAATTTTAAAATTTTTAGTCGAAATCGGATTGTGTAAGGTGAAAGAGGGCCACTACTCCATGACTGAAAACCATATTCACATTCCCAACGATTCGCCTTTCGTGGTGAAACATCACGTGAATTGGCGAATGAAGGGGATTCAAAAAATGGACAATCGCAAAGAGTATGAGTTGTTTTTTACCTCGCCCATGTCCATCGCCAAAAAAGATTTTCATGCTATTCGCGAAAAAATCGCCCGTATGATCAAGGAAATTATCAATACGGCCAAAGCCTCCGCCGCCGAAGAAGTGGTCTGTCTAAATGTCGATTTCTTCGAGCAGACCGAGTAGTCGGCCCTGAGCCCGGCATAGCTATTGCTCTGATCTCAGCCATGCTCGTTCAGATCTTGTTTAAGCCATTGCGATTGTTGATATTTTGGACGTTGCTCGCCCTTTGCGTCCCTGTCCTTGCTGACAGTGGCGGCGTGGGCAGCGGTGGCGGCGGCATCTGCCAAACTCCGAGCATCAATAAAGGCTACCCAATTACCTTGGATTTAGCCTTGGCCAAGAAACCGATTCTGGATTTACCGAACTCCAAGTATTTCCTGCCAGAGACAAAGGTTCTTAAAAACGTCGGCCTTGATGAGTTCCCAGGGATGACCGCCAATGAAATCTACAAGGACTTGCGAGACCTCCAAGATGATTGGGTTCACCAATTGGAGAAGGAACACGATGAGGCCAGCGCGTGGATCTTAAGGGCGCATATTTTCTTACTTGCCGAGGTGATCAACTCCCAGGTGGCGCCTTATTTTATGATCACAAATCAAACTCTGCCGGTTCGTAACGCTGAGATTCCCGATAGTTCTGAGTGCGTTGGAGCGGCTGTTACCGGAGCGGCCATTTACAACCGGGATCTTGTGGTCATCTCTCAACCGGTTTGGAATTCATTGGGTGAAAAATCGAAGTTGGCCATTGTGATTCATGAGGTTCTGAGAAAATTGCAGATCACCCATGAGTTGCGAGGCTCGACTCGGGATCTGCAAGATTTGACCAGAATCCTGGTGATGGGTCCAAAAAAATCTAAAAATATTCACATTTCCACTCATCCCTTCTTTCATGGGTGGGGCGAGCAAATGTCGAATATCATCAGTCAAAAATCCTTCGAGATCTATCAGGACTCCGGTAGAAGTCTCGGTTGGGGTCTAACCCTTTACGAGTATTTCACGGAACTGCATATGTACTATGGTGAGCAAGCGGTGCCCGATCAGTCTAAGATGCCCGCGGTGATGGAGCTTGGCCCTCAGACAGAAGAGGCCGTGAAGAAAATACTGCCGGAAATTTTGGAGATTAATTAAATGCGGTTGTTGATATTTTTATCATGCCTTGCCCTCGGTATCTTCTCCTTCGCCGACAGCGGTGGAGTCGGTAGTGGTGGCGGTGGTATCTGCCAAACTCCCAGCATCAACAAGGGTCATCCGATATTTCTGGATTTGGCGTTATCGGCAGAGCCGATTTTGGATTTACCGACGTCCCAATACAATATACCCAACACGAAGGTTCTTAAAAATGTCGGTCTTGATGAGTTTCCTCTGTCGACGGCGGTGAAACTGGCGAAGGGAATTGATCATCTTGCCAATGAATGGAAGCGGCAACTCACGAAGGACCATGATGAAAAAAGCCAAGTTATCTTGCTGTCTCAAATTTTGGCCTTCGCAAAGGACATAGCCTCACAGTCTGTACCTTATTTTATGGTCACCAACCAAAACTTGCCAATACGTCACGCTGAGATTCCTGATTCTTCTGTGTGTGACAGAACGGCGGTGACCGGGGTCGCGATTTACAATCGGGAACTCGTGGTTATCTCCCAACCGGTATGGAATTCCTTAGGTGCAAAGTCGAAATTGGCGGTGCTGATCCACGAGATCCTCAGAAAACTACAGATCACTCATGAGCTCAGAAGCTCGACACAGGAACTGCAAGACTTGACCAGGATCATTGTGATGGGTCCAAAAAAATCAAAGGGAGTTAAAATTTACGAGCATCCTTTTTTCAAAGGATGGGATGAGCAGATGGCCGACCTCTATAGTCAGAAATCTTCGGAAATTTATGATGATTTCGCGATTAGCTACGAAAAAATTCAAAAATTTCGGCTCTTATTCGTTGAACTGCAGCAGTACTACGGCGATCAGCCCATCGACTTTCGGTTTCAGGGAAGAATCATGGAAATAGGCCCTGAAACGGCAGAAGCTGTGCGCCAGCTCCTGCCTAAAATGTTGAACACGGAATGATTTTATTCCGTCCGGATGCAGCTCAAGTCGTAAGCTTGTTGGTAAGAAGAACCGTCGTGGACGATGACTTTAACTTCGCCTGATGGAGCGCCTTCGAACAAACTATTTTGGAAATAATAAGACGTAATCCGGGAAGGAATCACGACGTCGAATCCGCCACCGGTTTGATGAGTCTCTTTGAAGCCGGGAAAATCCTGGTCATTGCTCATCTCGTGCACGGAAACTTCAATGGATTGTGTTTCGTCTTTTTGTTTTTCGCCGAAATTAAAGATCACCTTCGGACTCCATAAGCCCCACAGTGCTCCATCGGTGATTTCCAAGTCGCTCATATCTTGACGAGGAATTTGATAGCCTGATCCAACTTCCATCATCGAGCAGCGATAGGTGCCTGCCACAGGTCTTGCTGTGCTTGCGAATACAGCCGTGGCCGAAAAAAACATCAAAATTGCTACAGAAATAGATTTCATAGAACCCCACTTTTTTTTGGCCGATTGTAGTCGAATTTTGGAAATTTTCATCCATGCAGTGGCGTTTGGAAAAGAATCCAAATTTTTTTTTCAATCTTTCATGGATGTTTAAACTTTGGACATGTCAACTTTACTCAAAAAGCTCAGTTGTCGTCCTGAGCTTTCCTTGTCTCTGCGGAAAGAATGGTAGGCTGTATCTGAGAAGGTATCGCGTTTCAACAAAATTGTATTTTCGTCAGGTAAAGCGAATTCCCGAATTTGACTGATGAGAACTCGATGCAAATCAACACGAGCTTTTTCCGTCCCTATCATTTGCGAAAAATTTCCTGCTGGAGTGTGCACACTTTTTAATATTTGATCGCGGACATCCAAACCGACTTCAAAAGAGGGTTGCTGGATATGAGGCCCCAGAAAAATAAGGATTTTTTTAACCTGCGCTCCTTGGGCGATGAAATGTTGGATGGTTTTGGGAACGATACGCTGGGCAACCCCCCGCCATCCGGCGTGAATGCCAGCAACCATACGCAGATTTTCGCAGAACAAAAATACCGGCGCACAATCCGCCGTGGCAATACAAAGGCCGTGATTTTTTTGTTCAGAAAAATGTGCATCGGCTTCTTTACTGAGATCGTCGCCAATGTTCGACTGACAAAGGCCGTCTTTATGCACCTGTTTAATACGGGTAAAAGAAATCTGCGGAAAATCCGCCTTCAGACGTTCTATGCTGGCTGGTTTTTTACCAAAAAAACAAAGGCCACCGGGAAATTGAAAAAGGCTTCCTGATTCAGACTCAAGTGGTTGCTGCCAGTCTGAGCTCATAAAAGACCCATTTCCATTAGCAACCTGCCAACCGACTCTGGCCAATCTTGCACAAAACTCAAATTTTTTCCAGAACGTGGATGATTAAAACCGAGTTCAGCCGCATGTAATGCCAGGCGCGGAAAGTCGGCGAGTAAATTCTTTTTTTTCCCTGAGCCGTAAATTTCGTCACCGAGAATCGGCAATCCCATCTCGGACAAATGCACGCGAATCTGATGGGTGCGGCCGGTTTCCAGACGAAGGCGCAAGTAGCTTAAGCCGGCGGGAGTTTTTTTTACCACCTGGTAGTGGGTGATGGCCCATTTTCCGGTCGCCGACGGGTCATTTTGCCGGCGAATAATTTTTCGATCGGCACCGACCAGAGACGCGAATTTTTTTCGTTGGGTCGGATGGCGAACTAAAAAACTTTGCACGGTCCCTTCGCTTGCCTTGGCAAGGCCCAGGCAAGCCGCGTAGTAAATGCGGTGAGTGGTTTTGTTCTTAAACTGCTGAGCCAATTTTTCATGGGTAAAATCATTTTTTGCCACCACCAAAAGACCGCTAGTGTCTCGATCCAGCCGGTGGACAATTCCCGGCCTATTCTCACCAAATTTCATCGACAGATCGTTGGTATGGTGAAGGAGGGCATTGGCCAAAGTATCCTGCGCGTGACCAGCAGCCGGATGGACCACCAACCCGGAGGGTTTGTTGACCACCAGCAGGTCCTGGTCTTCATAGATGACGTCCAATTTCAGTGGCAGTGGTTGAAGGTCAACGGGTTGGGCCTCAGGGATCTCGACATGGATCAGATCACCCGCCTCAATTCTGTGGGAACTCTTGACTGGTTTGCCTCCCACGGTGACAAGGCCTTTGTTGATCAGATTTTCGGCGCGCGAACGGCTGCCGATTTCCGGGAGCAAGCCCAAGGCCTTATCGATCCTCACACCGACCATTTCGGTTTGCACTTCGATTTTTTTTGGCTGGCTATTTATTTTCAAGGAGCTCTTTGAAATGTTTCATGTAGGAATCGGCAACATTTTTTTCTGGAAGACTGAGGGTTTTGGCGATTTGGGCGACGTAGCCTCGCACAAAAACAGGCGCCGGTAAATTCTTGGGATCGCCGTCTTCAATAGCACGAATGTAGTAGATACTGACTTTGGTTTTTTCGCTCATTCCTTCCAAAGATATTTTCTTGTATTCGCGGATCTTTTTTAACAAAGCTCCATTCCAAGTCGAAACCTCACGAATTTCTTTTTCCAAAGTTTCGTCAACTTCATAGGTGGATTTTCCGCTGACAGTTTTTTTGGAACCCGAACTGAAGGTGACCCGGCTTTCGGTTTGCAAAGACTCAAAACTCAGGTCGACGGCAGGTCTTTTTTGCCGGATTCTTTCATCGTAAAGGGCGCGCAGGGTTTTGTTGCCCAGCACGGAATAGGCCTCTTCAATCAGGCGCAGAAGATCGCGAGCTTCGCCTTCGGAAAACATGGTGTAGATGGCTGGATTCTCTCCGGAATAGGTGGTTTTAGCCCGTTCGTAGGCCGAGGTGATCTCGTGTTGAGGACAGTGCGGGTTGATTTCCAGAATATCGTAATAATTGAATCGAGAATTCAGATCCATATAAAAATCATATCACGGCTCTAAATACATTTGCATTTATTTCAGGATTGCAGAGAGCTTTACTCAGAGACAAAAATTGACCGGATAAAGCAGTAAAAGGTTTTGCGATGAGGAAAGGTTCTCGATTCCGTATCGAGTGCCACACCGCATTGTCGAAGTCGATGAAGCCGGCGTAGTCGATTTCCAGATCGAAGAATTTGTTGCACACACTTTTCACAGAGAAACCAAGCTGTTGATCTTGATGGCTGCGCGTGCTGTTCAGAACCAAACGGACCGGAGTCTTTTGCAAACTCGCAAAATGGTCAGGAGAAAAGCCGTTTGCATCGCTCAGGTATTTGCGGAATGAAAAATAGCCATTTTTCTTCAAGGAGCGAAACTCCTTTAATGACTTTTTCAAATGCACAAGTGCTTCTGCATTCGCATTCTCGGAGATTTCGTGGATGATCCATGCCTCCAGGAATCGATAATTTTTTTCGAATGCCGTTGGCTCTGCCGTGGTCACCAAAATTTTCTCGTCGGCGTTCTTAAAAATCTCCAGGTTGGTGCTGGTTGCGCCGGGGCCCAGATCAAAGATGACGATATCAAAGGGAAGATGGCGGGCCTCTTCGATCAATTTTTGTCCTTGTCCACGTTTGCACTGCACATGTTCCCAGTTGTCCCAAACCCCTTGGATAAAGGAAAGGCGCGGAATCGCAGTGGTATGAATCAAAGTGGCTAAGGTGTCTTCGCCGGCAAGATAACTTTGCAAGGTCGGCGAGGCAGGAGGAATCCCCAAGTGTGTGTGTACGTTGGCGCCGGCAAGATCGAAATCGACGACTAAGACGGTTTGATTCAATTTCGAGAGGGTAATTGCGAGGCTCGAAGTGATGAAGGTTTTTCCCACTCCGCCTTTTCCAGCTCCGACAGCCCAGATTTTCGCGCTCATTTTTTCCCCAAAATTATCGGTGTTGCAAGTTCTCCTCGGCTTCAGAGCCGCGAAGATAAAGGGGAATTACTGATTTCCAGTCCAAAGTCGGGGATTGGCTTTGCTGACTGAAATGATTTTTTTTGCAGGCAATTTTGCCCAAAGTCGTCGCCAATGGAAAATCTTGGTGGGAAGTGTTTCGTCCTAAGACAGATTTTAAACGCGGGCTCAAAAAACTTTGATAATGGTCAAAAGCATCGCCCACACAGAGGGTTGGTTCACTTAGACCTAAGGCCAGAAGGGTGGCCTCCAGCTGTGACAACGGAACCGCACAAGGTTTGAGCAGAGCATGGCCGCCGCGGAAAACCGCCAAATAGACATTGTTTTTAAAAGCGTTCGTCATGCAGATGCAATCAGGGCCGCTTTGGAACTGAAGAATCGAGAGGGAGTCCACGGCGAAAACAGGAATTTGTAAAAGGCAGCCGAAAGCTCGGGCGATGTTCACAGCAACCCGAATACCGGTGAAACTTCCTGGACCGTTACCAACGGCGATCAGGCTGAGCTCGCGGATTTTCCTGCCGGCATCCTGCAGGAGTTTTTCGATCGCCGCATTCAAAAATTCACTGTGGGTTTTTGGGTTGTCGGAGGAAAGTTCCCCTAAAACTCGGTCATCTTCCAATAATGCCACCGATGCCAGCCGGCTACTGGACTCAATAGCCAGTATAAGCGTGGATTTCATTACCAGAAGCCAAGGACGCGACTGAAGTCATTAAACAAAGACAAAGCCATTAGACTCATTAACACCACCAAACCGATTTGTTGGGCGATTTCCATTTTTCTCATGCTTAATGGAGTGCCCTTTAAACCTTCGATGCAATAAAACAGCAAATGGCCGCCGTCAAGAACTGGAATTGGCAATAAATTAAGAACAAAAAGGTTTACCGAAATCAAACCCATCAGTTGCAAAAAGTGCGAAATACCAATTTTAAAGGTTTCGCTGGCTGCCTGACCGATGGAGATCACGCCGCTGATATTTTTCGGGGATATTTTATTCTGAATAAGGCGCAGGAAGCTGACCACGACCATTGTGGTGACCTCGCTGGTTCGCTTAATTCCGTGCATGACAGCCGTGCCCACATTTTCCGCTGGAATGGTCATCGTCGCGGGTGGCGCGCTTTGAATCCAAGGCATGATACCGACCGTATATCGTTTTTCCTCGGTACCTTTCTGAGTCATATAAGAAGTCATCTTCGGCGCGATTTGGAATTTTTTCTCCTGGCCGTCACGTAGGACCGTCAAATCAATCGTGCCCTGACCGCCATAATTTTTCACAGTGTTTAAAATATCATCCCATTTTTGCGGGACCATATTGTTGATGGCGATGATACGATCGCCCGCCATCAGGCCGGCGTTGGCAGCCGGGCTCTCTTCTACAATTTTAGAAAGATAGAGATCCGGAGATTCCACTCCCATGGCTGCCAGTGAAGAAAACGATGGCAAGATCCCGGATAATTTGACTGTTTTTTCGCTTTTGTCGTCTGGACGGGCGACTTGGATATCGACATTTTGCTTTTGTAACAAGACAAAAAGATTTTCCAATTCACGGAAATAGGTGACGGTTTTACCGTTCACCGATTGAATCCGGTCACCTGTTTTCAGGCCGAATTTTTCGGCCAGGGAATTCGGCATCACGCCGATAACCGCCGCTTTCGAAAGATAGGTCATGCCCTCAATGTCGCCGATGTATTCATGCAGGCTCAGGATGTTGTCATTCAGTCGCAAAGCTGGGGTGGCCTCGACCACAACCGGTTGCGAGGAACCATCACGATGGACAGCCACCTGGATTTTCTCGTTGGTGTGTTTGTTCATCTGGTCTTGAAAGTTTTCCCAAGTTTTGGTGGGTTCGCTGTCAATACTGAGGACTTCGTCACCGGCGCGAAAGCCGTCTTTGTAAGCGATGGAATCGTCGGCGATATCCCCGACGATGGGGCGACGCACTTCCTCGCCGATCAAGGAGACCATGGCAAAAATGACGATGGCAAAAAGGAAGTTCATCAAAGGGCCGGCAATCACGATGGCGATTCGCTGCCACAATTTTTTATGGGTGAAAGAAAACGGACGATCAACCGGATCGATCTGGGAATTCATTTCATCGCCGAACATTTTCACGTATCCGCCTAAGGGGATAAGGGCGATGCAATAGTTCGTATCCCCTCTTTTGTACTGAAAGATCCTTTTGCCGAAGCCGAGGGAAAAAACTTCGACCCGAACCCCACACCATTTCGCGACGAGGAAATGGCCAAGCTCATGCACAAAAATTAAAAATCCGAGCAGGATAATAAACGGCATGACCGTAGAAAAACCTTGATGAATCCAACCTATAATAGCGCCCATATCATAATTGTAATCAGTGGCGTGCTGACTGCCAAGATATTGTCGACAGTCCAGACCAAGACGAGACACTCAAAATTCATGTCATAAGTAGGCGATTACGTTCGTCATTGTGAAAGCACAGTGTGCTCGTAAATGGAGGCCGTCAAATACACGAAGGGTGCCGAAAATAACACACCGTCAATGCGATCCAGGATGCCCCCATGGCCGGGCATAAAACTTCCAGAGTCTTTTACGTCCGCCACACGCTTTAATAGAGATTCAAAGAAATCACCGAACTGGCTGATGGTGCCAACGACAACACCCATGATGAGAAACGCTAGGATTGGCACGTGGGGCAATACGAAATGCGCCGCCAGTGACATGAGAATCGAGCCCAAAACACCGCCCAAAGCCCCGACCACGGTCTTTTTTGGACTAATGTTGGGAAGGATCCGGCGTTTTCCCCAGAGGCGACCAAAGGCATAAGCAAAGGTGTCAGCGGCAAAAGCAACCAATAGGAGGATAAAAAACCAAATCAAACCGTTGCTTAAACTGAGAAGCCGAGCCGCAAATGCGGGCAGTAACCCCAGGTAGAAAAACCCCAGATTCCCGGCGACAAAAAATTGAAAAATCGTGGCCGGATCGGTGGAGTTACGCTGCAGAACCAAGCCAATGGCAAAATACATGATGGAAATGCAAACGTAGGCCAGTGCCGAATAGAAAAAATAAAGACCCGATAGAACATTAAGAAGCATCACCGAAAAAAAGAACAATGTTTTTTTCCGTTTGGAATCCGAGCTCTGAAAAAGGATTTTCAAGAGTTCCAGACTGCTCAACACCATCGCGAGCAGAATGGTGATTTTGATGCCGTCCTCGCGGAAAAACCAAGCGATGGCGACCATGGCCATGGCGGCGATGATGGCGGAAACAATTCTAGCGGGTAAGCTGTTCATGATGTGGTTTCACTTTTCCGAAGCGTCGGTCACGAGCCGAGAAATCGTTGATGATCGCCGTCAATTCTTGCTTTGAAAAATCAGGCCACAGGGTATCGGAGAAATAAAATTCACTGTAGGAAGATTGCCACAGTAAAAAGTTGGAGATTCTTTTTTCACCGCTGGTGCGGATAATGAGATCCACATCCGGAGCTGGATAGGTACTCAAGTGAGTCGAAAAAAGAGACTCGTCAATCTGATCCGGATCTAAATCTCCGTTTTTTACTTTGTAAGCCAGGGCTTTTGCCGTTTCGGCAATCTCCTGGCGAGAGCCGTAGCTGAGAGCAAAAATCAGATTCATACCCGAGCAGGCCTGTGTGGCCCAAATCGCCTGATTGGCGGCAATTTTCAGGTCATGGGGCAAACGGTCCAAATCGCCGATGATGGTGAAGCGAATATTTTTTTTGATCAAATTTTTCGTTTCCCGCTGCAGATACTTGGCCAGCAGGCGCATGAGGAGGCTGACCTCTTGAACCGGCCGCAGCCAATTTTCCGTACTGAAAGCATACATCGTCAGATTTTCGATGCCCATATCGGAAGCCGCGGTAATAATTTTTTTGGCCGTGCGGGCGCCTTTAATGTGGCCAAAATGGCGCGGACGTCCCTGATGCTGTGCCCAGCGCCCGTTTCCATCCATTATAATGCCGATATGTCTTGGTTTACTCATCTTATAAGGTCAGGATGCTTTTTTCTTTTTCATCCGAAACGCCGTCAACTTTTTTGATGTAATCATCGGTCATTTTTTGCACATCTGTTTCCAGTTTTTTGGCTTCATCTTCACTGACCGTTTTGTCTTTTTGCGCTTTTTTGACTTCCTCGTTGGCGTCCCGGCGGGCCATGCGCACAGCCACCCGTGCATCCTCAACCATTTTTTTGGTCTGTTTGACCAAATCTTTGCGCCGATCTTCGGTCAAATCCGGCACTTTCAGGCGGATGACCTTGCCATCGTTGATGGGCGCCATTCCCAATTCGCTTTTGATAATAGCTTGTTCAATTTCCTTTAGAACTGAGGGTTCCCAAGGCGCAATCAGGAAAGACTTCGCATCGGGACAGGAAATAGCGGACACCTGATTGAGCGGACTCAACTGGCCGTAATAGTTCACTTTGATTCCATCCAACATCGATACCTGCGCTCGTCCTGTGCGGATCTTTTTCAATTCATTTTGCAAAGCCTGCAGAGCTTTGTCCATCCTGTCTTGAGTTCTTTTTTTGAGATCAGCAAGCATTCTTCCTCCGCTAATGGATCTCCCCGAGGGAGATCCTCTTTAAAGCACGAGCGTTCCGATATTTTCACCGGACATGGCTCTTGCGATATTGCCGGGCTTATTCAAATCAAAGCTCAAAATGGGCAATTTGTTGTCCATGCATAGACTGACCGCGGTCATATCCATCACTTTTAAACCCTTATTGAGAACATCCAAATAGCTGATTTTAGTAAATTTCTTGGCGTCTTTATGAAGAGCCGGGTCCTTGTCGTAAATGCCATCGACTTTGGTGGCCTTCATCAGAACATCGGCATTAATTTCCATGGCTCGCAAAGCCGCAGCCGTGTCGGTCGTGAAATAGGGGTTGCCGGTACCTGCACCGAAAATAACCACGCGACCTTTTTCCAAATGACGAATGGCACGCCGACGGATGTAAGGTTCGGCGATTTGATGCATTTCAATGGCTGTTTGTACGCGCGTGGGCACTTGCGCTTTTTCCAGAGCGTCTTGCAAAGCCAAGGAGTTGATACAAGTCGCCAACATACCCATGTAGTCGGCGCTGGCCCGGTCCATACCGTCTGAGGAAGCTGCAACTCCACGGAAAATATTTCCGCCGCCGATGACGATACCGATTTGCACGCCTGTTTTGTGAGCCTCGGCAACGTCTTTAGCAAATTGTTGGATGGAACTGGCGTGAATTCCGTGCCCCTGCGTACCAGCAAGGGCCTCGCCGCTTAGTTTTAACAAGACTCTTTTATAAACCGGAGCCTTCAAAACCTACTCCTTTGGCCCGACCTCAGTGGCCCTTCATCTGCGCTGCAACTTCTTCCGCAAAATTATTAGACTTCTTTTGCAAGCCTTCGCCAAGCTCAAAACGCACATAACGTTTGATGGTGAATTGTTCGCCTGCTTTTTTTGCTGTTTCAGCCAGGTAATCTTTAACCTTCACATCCGGATTTTTAACAAAGGCTTGTTCCAAAAGAACGCTTTCAGCCAAAAATTTCCGGATTTGACCCTCTACGATCTTATCGATCATTTCGGGTTTTTTTCCTTGCTCGAGGTTTTTGGCTTTAAGGATTTCTTTTTCCTTAGCCACGATCTCCGCAGGAACTTCGTTTTGAGAAAGAGCAATGGGATTCATCGCTGCTACGTGCAAGCAGATATCGTTGGCAAAGGTTTTCACGTCATCGGTCACTTTAGCCGTGGACAGTTCAACCAGAACGCCGATTTTGCCGTCTCCGTGGGTGTAAGAATGAACGTAACCGGGAGCATCGATGCGCATAAAGCGACGGATCACCAGGTTCTCGCCGATGCGAGCGATGGATTCTTTCAAAGTGTCGGCAATTTTCGCACCGCTAGGCAAACTCAACTGCACCAAGGCATCCACATCGGCCGGAGCTTTCGGAGCACTGGCGATCAGGTGAACCATGTCGTTGACGAATTTTTTGAACATTTCGTTTTTAGCGACGAAGTCGGTCTCGGAATTCACTTCCAGCAGAGCGCCGGTTTTGCTGGCGTAAACGTGAGAGACGACCATGCCTTCCGATGCCAAGCGATCGGCTTTTTTAGCAGCCGAGGCCAGGCCTTTTTTGCGCAGCCATTCGACGGCTGCTTCAAAATCACCTTGGGTTTCCTCGAGGGCCTTTTTACAATCCAACATTCCTGCATTTGTTTTTTCGCGCAGGTCGCGAACTTGTGATGCTGTTACCGCCATACTTATTCCTCTGTTGGGGTCTCTTCTTTCGTAGAGTCCTCTTTTTGCCCCTCTTCCAATTCTGCTTCGATTTCAATTTTTTCCGCTAAGCCGGCAGCAACCAGTTTTCGGCTTTTGCTGGCTTTAACCACGGCTGGTCCTGCTGCAACTGCTTTTTTCTCAGGAGCTGGAGCTTGTTTCGGACCACGTGAACGACCACCCCGTTTTTCAGGAGCCGGAGCTGCCTCTTTTTCCTCTTTTTCCGTATCGGAAACTTTGTCGGATTGAGTGCGCAATTTTTGTTCGTATTCTTTGGCGCCTTCAATAAAGGAGTCGGCAACCAAGTTCGAGAACAATTTGATCGAGCGAATGGCGTCGTCGTTACCAGGAATCGGGTACTCAATAGTCTCCGGATCCGAGTTCGTATCGGCGATCGCGATCACCGGAATGCCCAAGCGTTTCGCTTCGGCGACGGCAATGTGCTCCTTGGGAAGATCGACAACAAACATCGCGGAAGGAGAATCCTTCATATCGCGAATGCCGCTCAAATATTCAGATAAGCGCAAATATTCTTTTTCGATTTTAGCGCGCTCTTTTTTGGTGAAATATTCCAGTTCACCTTTTTCGCGCATTTGATCGATTTTGCGCAAACGATCGATGGAAGCTTTGATGGTCTCAAAGTTCGTCAACATTCCACCCAGCCAACGTTTGGTGACGTGGAATTGGCCGCATCTTTGTGCCGCTTCTAAAATCGGCTCAACCGCCTGTTTTTTTGTGCCGACGAAAATCAGCCGACCGCCGCTAGCAGCGACGCTTTTCACGAATTCGGCTGCCTTGTTAGCCCGTACAACTGTTTTTTGTAGGTCGATGATGTGAATGCCCCCACGAGCTGTGTAAACGTAGGGTTTCATCTTAGGGTTCCACCGCTGAGTCTGATGTCCGAAGTGCACGCCAGCGTCGAGCATCTCCTTCATGGTAACTTGTGCCATGAGCATCTCCTTTCTGGTTATTTCCTCCTCCGCGACCGACTCGATTTTGCTAAGAATCGAGTGCTTACCTGACATTGTCAGGACCAGTGGTTGAGTCCACGGAGTGTGTTATTGTTGGAAGGGATTTACATGACAGATCGTATAATGTCCAACTTTTTCTACTCTATCCCGTGGACAATCCTAGGTTTTCACAGTGATAGAACGGCCTCAGCGCCCTTCTGGGCTGCCAGCTGATTGGACAGGATCGAATTGGTCACCATTTCCGCCTGGAGCAAGGCTCCCAGGAGGTTTCTCTGGGCATTGACGGTACCGGATCCCAGCCAAAAGTTAATATAAGGGGGGAGGGTTTGATTGGCGTTGAGTTTTAAATCGCCGCTGCCGGCGATGGATGGCGCCAACAGGATGCGCTCAAATTTCAGGCCATCCAATGCCTGGGGATAGATTCTTTTCAATTGGCGTTTCATTTTTCGCAAGGTCTGACCGACCAATTCCGAGTCTTCGGCGTCCTCGTGTTCCAGGAAGGTCACCCATTGTGAAATCTGGGTGCCGTCGGCCTGGGTTTCTTGAAATCGACCCACGCAGTGACCGACTTCATCCTGATTGGCGCCATTGAGGACGTGCATGGCGGTGTTCTGGCAAATCGTCTGTCCATGCAGGAAATCCAGGCACAGCGCCGTCCAAAATTTGCCGCGGGAAAGCTTTTGTTTCGCCTTTGCCGACAGCCCATTTTCCGGCAGCAGAACCAGAAGATCCTGCACGGGACCGCAATAGACGAAATGCTTGGCGCGCACGGTTTTTTGTCCATTGATTGTGACTGCGGTGACGGAATCCCCGTCCTCGTGAAATTTCGTGACGTAGGATCGCGGCAGGAATTCGCCTTTAAATTTGTTGAAAAGAGCCTGTGGCCATTGCAAGGGTTGCAGGGCCAAAGACAATTGCTTCGGGCTCAGAAAATACAACAACTCTTCATAAAACGGCGGTGGATTTTCGCCGAAGCCGAGAAAAGGTCGGAACCCCCCGGCTTCATAGGTGATGAGGGGATTTTCCTCGGATTTCGCGCCGATCGGAAGGTCCATCAAGTTCTGCACAAAGTCGGCGGCGTTGACGGCCAATTCTGAGTCGGGCAAAAAGCGCAGGCCATTGTTCGTGGGACCCAAGAGCCCGTCTTGGGGACGATTCAATCCCCCGTAATTTTCTAAACCTTCGAGCAACAACACATTCGGACTGTGCTGGCTCAATGAGGTGGCCACCAATAAGCCGCTGAGGCCGGAACCGATAACCACATGATCATAAATTTGTTGGGACTTTTTTTGGTTTTCCTGCATACAGTCTCTCAGGTTTGCCACAGGCTCAACGCTTGGCAAGAGCTAAACTCAATGACGAACAGCGCGATCAGGGACTGTCTAGACAACCCCTATTATCAGGAGGATGAAGCGCAGGAGTCCACGGACGGGTGCTTTTAAAGCCGGCAAGGCATCCAAAATTCGCGCCAGGGGCGGCGAAATTCGGTAATAGATACTGACGAAACGCTTCCCCCACCCGGTCTTTAACAAAACCTCTTCCCGCCATGCTTGCAGCTCGACAACTTCGACGGCAAAAGGAGAAGAAAATGCGGCGGTGGCGATAAAGCAGCGGCCTTTTGATTCGACAGCCGTCTTCAGAAAAGATTTGATCACCGAGGGATTGTTGGCGGTTTTGGCAAAAACCTCGGCCTTACGAATAATATCGGGATAGACGGGAGTGTAGCGCAAAAATTCGGCCAATTTTTTAGCCGCCGATTGCATGCGGTCACCGTATTTCGAGCTGGTATCGTAAATGCGCATCAGCTCCCAGTAAACGCCGGCAACGACCGTCAGCTCTTGAGTTCGGGCCGAGTCCTTGAAATGCTCCGGCGTCAGTCCGCCCGTTTCTGCATTGAAAACCACTTCCAAGACTTTGATGTATTTTTCGTATTGAACGGCGGCGTCGGAAAAAGCTTTTTCATTCATGAGTTGTCGGGCTTTGCGAATCATATTCACGCGGCTTTTCCAGAGCATCAATTTGTGTTGCTCCTTCGCTTTTTCCCGAGCGTGAACAACCGAGCCGCGCGAAACCGAACCGGCCAGATCGCTGAAACAATTCAGACAAACCTGCGGAGGCAGAGCTTCGGTATTGCCGGAGTCTTGAATTTTTTTTGCCAAAGCCGCATCAACAGCTTGCAGCTCGCCAACTTTTTTCTGACACCGGGGACAGGTTAATTCAGCCATGTAGGATTATTTTCTTAAAGAAGATTTAGAGGGTCAACATCTGCAGACAGACGGACCCCTGAAGAAACAAAATCGTCGCGCAAAAAGAGGTGCCGGCAGAGTTGGTTCAGGGATTTACTTTCTGGACCTTTGAGGAGGAGGTGGTAACGGAATTGGCCGCGAACCCGACTCAGGGGGGCTTCCGCCGGGCCCAAAACCTCGATGCTGTTGTATTTTGGAAACTTGGTTTTGAGATGCTGGCAAATCTGTGCCGTCCGTCGCGCCGTGAGCTGGACCTTTTCTAGATTGTTGCCCTGGATCCGCAGCGAAATCAGCCTCCCGTAAGGCGGATAGAGGAGGGCTTGGCGGTGCACCAGCTCCTGTTCGGCGAAGCCGGCAAAATCATGGGCCTGTGCAAACGCCAGGCTGGGATGGTCCGGATTGTAGGTCTGCACGATCACCTGTCCGGGGTCTTCCCCCTCCTTCACGTGGCGTCCGGAGCGACCGGCGACCTGGGTGATCAACTGAAAACTTCTTTCGGTGGAGCGAAAATCGGGAATATTGAAACCAATATCCGCCAACACCAAGCCGACCAGATTCAGATTGATGAAATCCAGACCTTTGGCGATCATTTGGGTGCCGATCAGGATGTCGATTTCGCCTTTTTCCATATTTTCAATCAGAGTTTCCAAATCGGACCGGCTGGAAATTTCGTCGCGATCGGCGCGGGCCACTCGCGCTTCCGGAAATAAATGCCGCATTTCTTTTTCTAAAAGCTCGGTGCCGAGGCCGACCGGGGTCATCTCGCCCTCTTTGCAATCCGGACAACGCTCTTTCAAATTTTCATGATAGTCACAGTAGTGGCAGACCAGATGGGATTGACCATGCAAAGTCAGATTGATATCGCAGTTCGGGCACTCATGGGTGTAACCGCAAGATGGGCACAGCACCAGAGGCGCAACCCCACGGCGGTTGAGAAACAGGGCGACTTGTTTTTTTTGCTGCAGATTTTGTTGGATGGCCTGATAGAGGGGCAAGCTCAGCCAGGTCGGCAGCTGCGAAGACTCGGCTTTGAGCTGTTCCTTCGCCGCGCGCATATCAATGATTTCAATTTTGGGCAAAGATCGCCCCTCAATCCGCGCCGTCATCCGGTGCAGGCGATAGCGGCCTTCACTCGCATTCTTCCAGGTTTCCAGGCTGGGTGTGGCCGTGCCCAGAACCACCGGACACGCTGTGAGCTTGGCCAACATGATGGCCGCGTCTCGGGCATGGTATTTCAGTTTTTCCTCTTGTTTGAAGCTGGCTTCATGTTCCTCGTCGACAACGATCATTCCCAAATTGTCTATCGGACAGAAAAGCGCCGAGCGAGCACCGATCAAAATGGATTTTTTTCCCTCGACGATTTCCCACCACTGGTTGGTCCGCTCCCGCTCGGTCAACTGCGAATGCATGACAGCGATTTGATCGCCGAAACGGGCCGCAAAACGCTGAATCAACTGCGGGGTCAGCGAAATTTCCGGTACGAGAACCAGACCGCGTTTTCCTTGCGCCAAAGTTTTTTCCAGCAGGCGCATATAAACTTCTGTTTTGCCCGAGCCGGTCACTCCATAAACCAGATGAGCGGCAAAACCGGAATGACCTAGGATATCGTCGACAACTTTTTGTTGTTCTTGGGACAAAGGCGGGCCTTGTGTTTGAATTTCAACCTTGACCACCGGACCTTTCCTGGAGGTCCCGGGTTTTTTCAAAGGCGGATAAGCCAGGCTTGCGACCGCACCGATCGGATGAAAATAATATTGAGAGACCCACTCCAGCCAGAGCAAGAACGACTCGGGCAGAGCGGGATACTGGTCTTCGACGGAAACGATGGATTTTAATTCGAAGGTCTGCCCGCCGGATTTTTCTGCAAGAGGTTGCAACAACAGTCCCCGCGTCTGACGACGACCCAGGGGAATCTGAACCAATTGTCCTCGACGTAAAAGCTGACGTAGACTTTCTGGCACCGCATAGGTCAACGGCTCCGCTAAAGGCGCATCGACAGCGACGCTCCACAATTCCGAGTTCATCGGAACCTCTGATAAAACTCCATGACCAAGGGGCGAGCGGCACCCAAATCGGTGGACTCCGGTCGCGTGCTGTCTTCCAGATTGAGAGACAAGGTTTTTTCAAAACGAGGTTGGACGTGAATGGTTTGCAAGGTCACCTGATCGACGCTGCGATCGTGGCCGATCCATTTGACTACGCGGGTGCGTGGAAAATTCAGGCCACGGGCAAAAACAGAATAGCGGTCGGCGGAAACCTCCACCTGCGAAGGCAGGCGGAATTTGCGCAGGACAAATTGATCTTGTTCGATAAAAAAGGCCGGTGGCAGAGGCTCCTGTTGTTGGCCCGGAACCTTTTCCGCCGGTAAACCGAAAGCGTAGGCGATGCCGCCTCCCACCCGCGCCAGGCGCAAATAGGGATCGGACTGCACATCGGGCTCATGGCCCAAATGCGTGAGAGGTTTTTTCGCGAACAAAGAAGCCGGCGCGACTTTCATTCTGACCAAAGCGTTGGCAAAGGTCTCCGGTTTGCGGAAATGAAAATATTTTTCGATGAAATCGTCGTCGATACGCTTGACGCTTTTGACGCCGCCTTGAAGCAGATAGCGGTTGCCGTTTTCATAGAGAAAAACCCAGTGCAATTTATCTTTCAGTTCGTGCGTGCCTCGCACCGATAGACGCATTTTATTGTCATTTTCAATGATCCAAGTTTCTTTCAAAACCAGAGGCTCTTGCGCCGAGGGAAATTGCACTTCTTGTTCGATGGTGTAGATGCCGCTGCCGTCGTTATCCACGGTCTTTTGCAGAATCGTCGTCGCCTTGGGAATAAAAGCGAAGCTGAGCAAGGGCAGAAAAATTTTCCAAATCATCGCGAGTTTTCCTTTTGCAAACGGGTGCCAACTTCCATCAAATATTTTTTGAACTCGGTATGAATTTCCGGGTTCATCAAACCCAGCTCGATATTCGCCTTCAGGTATCCGAATTTGTCGCCGGCATCAAAACGCTGCGCCGAAAACGTCGATCCGTAAAAATCCTGTTTTTGGCAAAGGGCATTCATCGAATCGGTCAATTGGATTTCGCCGAGAGCCCCCGGTTTCCCATTTTTCAGTTCCTCGAAAATCTGCGCTTCAAATACGTAACGACCGGGCAGAGCCCAGCGGCTGGTTGTGGCTTGCGGTTTTGGTTTTTCCACAAAATTTTTCACTTTAAAAACACCGTCTCGAAACGGCGTCACGGTGGCAATCCCGTATTTACTGACATCTTGATCGGCCACTTCCATCACCGCTACCACGGAGGATTTCAACTCCTGGTACAATTTGCAGAGTCGGCCGATGGTGTTGGGTTCGGAGCCTTTGGGCACCATGATTTCGTCGCCGAGCAGAACCGCGAAGGGAGAATTGCCGATCACGCTTTGGCCGCACAAAACCGCATGGCCAAGACCCAGAGGATGTTTTTGGCGAACGCTGATGATATTGGCCATCTCACGGGTTCGTTTGAGCCGCTCCAATAACTGCATTTTTCCGTCTTTGGCGAGTCGATCTTCCAGTTCATAAGACGTATCGAAAAAATCTTCGATGGCGGTTTTACCACGGCCTTGAATGAGGACGATGTCCTCGATTCCGGCGTTGATGGCTTCTTCCACCACGTAAAAAATAATTGGAGCATCCACAATCGTCAGCATTTCTTTCGGGACGGTTTTTGTGGCGGGTAAGAACCGGGTGCCTAGACCAGCAGCTGGAATGATCGCCTTTTTCACAGTCGACATGGTCCGTTTTTCTCATTCTGAGACAAAGCAGGCAACCTAATTCTGTCTTGATTTGAGACGGACACTGTATTTTTTAGGGGCACTTGCCGATACAAATATATACTTGTTGAGAATGAGGAACTCGTCGAGAGAGCTCCTCACGGGGGGAATATGAATTTTCGCCGATGGCGTCAATTCTGGTGGAAGATATTATTGCCCGTTGCTGTGATTTGTGGGGTGTTTGCCGGTTACCAAAACTGCGGGAGCGGCAACAGTCTGGCCAATCAAATGGGTTTGGGTTCAGGTCAAGTCAACTCGCAATTGTATGCGCAGGTCATTCCGACCGAAATGACCTTGGATGATATTTCCTATATGTCCTGTCCGCAAGCCGGCGCATCGACTGCCTCGAACGGCGATCCGATCGGTGCTCCTTTTTATCGGCTGCGGTTCGGTTCCTTCGATAACAGCGCCAACAACGGCTTTACCGGATTTGCCGGTACTTACGCCGGCGGCATCGGCTTCAGCCAGGCCGCCATGTCTTACGCACGTGGAGCTTACGGCGGTTCGCCGAGCGCTTCGCAGTTAACTACGTATCTGAATACGTCTCCCTATTCCAGCGGCGCCCAGCCGGTGGTTGCTGTCATCAATCAATTCCGCTCGCCATCCTCCTTGTCGTGGACGGCCTTGGCGACTCCGGTCCTTCAACCTTTTTCCAATGCCAGCTTTGCGGCGTCCTTGACGAGTGCCTTTCAGATCCCAAGTGGGGGCACGGTAAAAACTGGATTTTTCCCTGGCATGGCGGCGGGAACCAACTCGTTGGTGGGAACTTTGACCTGGGGACAAAGCGAATCGGATGAGCTTAATTTTCGCACGAATATGATCAATGAATATTTGTTCGCCGGCTTTGCGCCTGCGTCTTCAGCGGATGCGACAACGATCACGCAAACCCTGGCCAGTCCGGATCAGAACGTCACGGAACGCTTGTTTGGTTATGGCTATTCCATGAGTTTTCAGAGTAACGATTCCTACATCGTCGCTAACGGAATCAACGAATGGAGCTTGGATCCATCCTCGGGAATCAATCCAGTCAATATGACCTCGACGAACAATGAGCAATGGGATTGCTTCGCCCTGACTGTCGTTCGTGACGTCGATCGCAAATATTGGACGGTGGATATTGTGAATGATGGCAGTACAACCACGATGTCCGTCCAAAGTGCCTTGAAGGGAACTACGGTCAACATGGGCAATAGCGCTGTTCTTTATCCCAAAGACGTTCCCGCAGCTTTGTCACAATATGGTTTAGCAAATCTCAGTTCGGCCACGCAGTTCGGTCTGCAGGTCAATTATTTTGCCAACACCACTGATATCGCCAACGTCATGAATTATTTGGCTACGGAATTCACCAGCGGTGTGCAAGCCAATCTGTTAATGGGATACGGAAGCGACGGTGGCACCTATTACCCCTGTCCTCCCGAAGATCCAACGACGATGACAGAGACGACTTTGGAGAGGTTGCGGATTGTTCGCCGTTTCCTCAGCGCCGACAATTTCGAAGTCAACATCAGCGCCGGTTGTGTGGTACCGACTCAGACAGCAGAGAATGCTGGAACCTGTTACGCATCCGGTGATACCAATCAAGCTAATTTTATTCAGTATGATGGGATCAACGGTACCAGTTGCGGTACAGGAATGAATGAGTGCCCTTCCCGCGTCAGTTTCTGCTGGCGTTATCAATAGCCAACTTTACTTTGACTTGAGGTTTTAGGCTGCTACGATTTTCCGATGGGGAAATGGTTGGTAATCGTTGTTATCGCCGGTGTGTTGAGCTCGCTATCGGCGTCGGCACAATATGGAGCCGTTTCAACGGCAACAGCCGGCTCCGGCCGAGCAGCGATTGAACCCACCGAGTCCTCGGTTTTGAATCCGGCTTCGATTCCCTTCTCACGCGGCTATTTTGCCACCAGCGAATTTTCCACACTTTATGGAGGCCAAGAGTTTGGCGTCGCTCTGACGGACAATTTGCCCGACACTTTGGTACCGACCTCGCTGCTGTACACGCAGATCAACAGCCAGCAAATCGAGGGCCCGTCACAGAATTTCACGACCCAGGATCTCCGCCTTCAGTTTGGCACATTCGTCACACCGAAGTGGGCCTTCGGTTTGACCGTTCAGCACAAAATTGATCATGTCGATCCCCTCACCTATACGCAGACCAACGTGCTTTTGGGCTCGATTTACGCTTTCAATGAGAACTTTGGCGTCGCCGCGGTTTTAGACAACGTGATAGCGCCTGACAACTCAGTGCCCATGGCTTATCAGCTGTTGCCTTCTGTCGCACTCGGTTTGAACTACAACTATGTGAAGCAAATGAGGTTTAAATTGGATGTGATCACCGCTGGCAATAATTCCTTTAACCAGCCGACTGTAGCGGCAGGCCTGGAAAGCCACTGGAACCGCTGGTTGGTCATGCGCATGGGGGCTAGTAAAATATTACAACAAAATCTCGACGAATATGGTGGCGGTGTAGGGTTCTCGGGGCCCAAATTCGCCGTTCATTACGGGTATTTAAACTGTCCTCAGCAGGATAAACTCACTCGCCACGCGGTTGACTTCGCCATTCCCATTTGGTAGCTTCCACGGTTCTTTAATTGACCGGAAATGCTGAAGGGCAGGACATATGGCTTCGAAAACGAAAAAAACCGAGCTGCAAAGGCTGCGCAAAAACAAAAATCAAGGTCGCAAACGCAAGAACAAAATTTCTAACGAAGGCTCCACGCGTTCACCTAAAGAATTGTTCCAAGATTAATTAATTGCTAGCTCGCTAATTGTGACTGCTTCTGCGCAGAGTGCTGGCCATCTCTTGTGGCCCGCCTTTTAGATCCCAGCGAAACGGAATTTCCACCCAACCTTCTTGGCCAGGATAAAATTTCCAGCTGCGAATAGCGGCAAAAGTTTTTGCATCGAGGCTGCGGTAGCCACTGCTTTTCAAGATCTTAAATTGGCTCACACGACCGTCTTGTCCGACATAGGCCAAGAAAGAGACATCACCTTGGTGACCAGCGAGGCGATCTTCATTCGCATATTCAGGATGTTTGTTTCCCGGGGCTTGGCGCAGATCTTCCAGCGTGTGCACCGGAGCATTGACTCCCAACTGTTGGCCCAAAGCCATATCCTTCGCGTATCTCGCGGCAGCGGCTTGTTGGGCGGCGGCTCTTTTGGCAGCGCCGACACGTTCCGCTTCGGCTCTATTGGCAGCGGCCGTGCGCTCCGCTTCGGCTCGTTGGGCGGCAACTTGCGCGGCGGCGGCTTGCGCAGCAGCCACTCGTTCAGCCTCAAGTCTGGCCTTCTCGGCAGCCGCTTTCTGCGCGGCAATTTGTGCTGCTTTTTCGGCAGCGGCTTTGTCAGCCGCGGCTTTAGCGGCGGCTTTTTCCTGAGCTACGGCGTTTTGAACGCGAGCTTGGTCGGCGGCCTTCATTTCCGCCTCTTGTTTGGCCAAAGCTTCATCTTGTTTTTGAGTTTGCGCTTGCGCGGCGGCTAGATTTTTCTGTTGTTCAGCCAAGGCGCCGGCTGTCTCTTGATCGATTTCCTTTTTGAAGGAATTCACCTGCGCCGAATTTTCATTATCCACTTTGTCCAAATCTTCGGAGATGTCTTTCTCATCCAAATTTTTGTCCTGGATTTTGACATCGGATTTCAGAGTTTTTTCGATGTCGTCGGTCTCCAAGGCGGGAGCAGCGACATCAGTGATGGTCTGTGGAGCTGCTGCTTTGATTTTCACGGCTTTTGGAACCACCGTTGGTACTTTGACCACGGCCTGTTCTGGCTCGGGGGCGGCAGCTTGAACTGCAGCAGCCGGTGATTCCGGGGCAACGTAAGGGCCGGAATTATCCAAGGGAGCTGAATCTAAAATCGTGATTTCGGTCAGATCGGGAATCGGCGGCTTGGGCATCCAAGTTCCGACCATCATTGCCGCCGCAAAAAGTGCGACGTGCAAGACTCCGGAACTGAGCAAAAATTTCATGGACCGCGTTTCCGACGGTTCCGCAATTAAATTGATTCGCATTCGGTAAGAGTCAAATTTCCTGTCCATAAAACCCCACTTATCCAACTGCTGGTCTATTCAAAATCCGGGCCTGGAATGGAGGGCTTCAAGGACTCTTTAATTGTATTTGATGGGAGGAGATCTGAAAAATTTACGGGAGTGACTGACCAATAAACGCTCAGTCTTAGGTATCGCCGTCAGCCAGGTCGGCGGATAAATTTTCGGGGACCACGCCTTCGGAAATGGCCTTGGCCAATTGCAGGTGTTTGCTGTGACCGACGATTTTTCCAATCTCTTCTGCCGACATAGGATCTGGCGTGGTCAAGTATTTGGATTTGTGCAAAAGGACGCGTTGGTGGATCTGCTTGATCCGCTCGGGCTTCAGCTCGCCGGAGGACAAGGCTTCATTGATCGCCTCATAAGCCAAGCCCGGAGAGTCAGGTTCATTGCAGTAAAGCAAAAGATCGGCGCCCGCCTGGATCGCGCGTACGGGAATTTTTTTGACCTCGTGATATTTGCTCAAAGCTTTCATTCCCAGGTCGTCAGTGACCACGAGCCCTCGATAACGGAGTTGATCGCGCAAAATGTCTTGCAAAAATTTAGAGGAGAGGGTGACCGGCCAGTCCGGATCGATGTTTTTGTATAAAACGTGAGCCGTCATCAGCAGTTCCAGCCGTGAGCGAAAGGCGCGGCGAAAAGGCAAAGACTCAACCGCCTCCATTCTTTTGCTGTCCAAATCCTCCACCGGCAATTCCGTGTGACTGTCGATGAAGGTGTTGCCATGGCCGGGGAAATGTTTGGCGCAGGGAATGACCTCGGCTTTCAGGTATCCTCGCACCAGAGCCGAGGCATGCTTGGCGACGGTTTCGGCATTGCTGCTCAGAGCGCGGTCGCCGATCACGGTGTTGGCGGGATTGGTGAGGACATCCAAACAAGGCGCCCAATCCACGTTGATGCCAACCGACTTCAGTTCCAAACCCATGGCGTGGGCAAAATGAAAAGTCGCCGATGGAGAATCCAAATCGCCTAACTTCTTCAAAGGTGGCCACTGAGTGAAGGGTTGCTTCAGACGAGCCACCCGCCCGCCCTCCATATCGATGGCAATGTACAAAGGCGCCTTATCCGGCATTTGTTGCCGCAAACTTTGCAGCTCGGCACAGAGATCGCGAATTTGCACTGGCTCTTGCAAGTTGCGAGCAAACAAGGTGACCCCGCCGATGTTTTTCTGCGCAATAAACTTTTTTTCCTCGGCAGTGAGAGAAAGTCCTGAAATACCGATCAATAAAAGCTGGCCGACAGAGGTGTTGGTCATTTATTTGGCGGCGTTGCCCCTGAATCTTTAACCGAAGCGTCTTTTGTTGCGGGTGCAACGGTGTCCTTGGCCGACGCTTCTTGATATTTTTTGGCCACTTCGTTTTTGACGCCGGTGGGGACATCGCCGAAAAGAGATTTGATCAGTGCCGTTGGTACCGGAATTGCTCCCGTCGCCAATGAAGGTTGCGGCATGACCTCGGTCATGATCGATTGGGTCGGTGACTTGGCACTCAGAACTTCGCCTTTTTCAGTCACGTAAGAGATGAATTTCGTACCTTTAAAATCATTCAGCACTTTGTAAACTTTGATACCGTTCAGGTCTTCCAAGTCTTTGACGTAGGCCATGCCTTTGACGATGGTGCCGTCTTCCTCGGCAACGGCGCTGTACTCATATTTGGTATTCGGGGTGATGCCTTTTGGGTTTTTCAACATCTCGTAAACCAAAAAATAGGAAAGGAAAACACCCTTGGGCAAAGGCTTGTTGATTTTGGTTACCTTGTTGCCCTCTTTGACGGTGGCGCTGATTTTCCCGCCCTCAAATTTCGCGTCGATCGTTTTGGGTTGAGTGCCCACCAAACTTGTATAGGCATAGGCCACCGGGGTCATGTCTTCTTTGGAAACGGCTTTGATACTTTCCGTGACATTTCCGGCTAGCTCGTTTGATTTTAAAAGATAGGTAAAAATAAATTGTTTTTTCTTCGGATCAAACTCGTAGCGGGTCACGACAAACCCGGCGTGGATGCCGCCTGAGGTGAGCTTTGAGTAACCTTCAAAAAGAACATCGGCCTTTGCAGTTAACACGGTTAACAACGCGGTTATCAATGTAACTGACGTGAGTAAATTACGGACCATGGTCCAGTCTCCTTAGGCGCTCAAAAGTGTTAGGATCCTTGTATTTTCCTCTCAAAGTTTGTCGTGAGGACGAGTTTCTGTCAAATTGGAATGAATCTATGAAGTGGAAATCTCAGCGGAGTGACTCGCCCGCACAATCGCAGGCGCTACGTAAGAATCGCCAGCGCGGCCAGGTGGCCATTTTTGTAGCACTGATCTTTCAGGTGCTTTTTGTCTTCTTTGCGATGATGGTGAACGTCGGCCTCCTGGTGCATCATAAGATCAATCTGCAGAACTCGGTGGATATCGCCGCTTACTACGGGGCCATGAAACAAGCAGAGATCCTCAACGTCATTGCTCATGCCAATTATCAGATTCGCCAATCCTGGAAGCTCATGGTTTTTCGCTATCGGCATCTTGGCGCTTATGGCGACATCACCTATCCGGGCGCTCGCAACGGCGCCGGCGATCAATCCAACACGGCGGGCTCGTTAGTCCCGGCGTTCTGTATCACCTATTCGCCATTCAATTTTATGAATGCTAACGAAGATTACTGCAAGTATTCGGCGCAAGGTGGAACCTTCATCATCAAACAGCCGCCGATTCCCAGTTTTGTGGCTCCTAACTTCTTAGGCTTGTGGGCTTTTCAGGGCGTTAACATTGCCGTGACTCAAGCCGTACAAGCGACCATCACCAAATCTTGTGAGGAGAAACAAGGTTTGAGTCTTTATGCCTTGGCGCGATTTATCTGGGCTTATAAGAGGGATATTGCCAATCGCAAACGCCTGATTCTCACTTTGGCTAATCAGCTCAGCAGTTCCAGTACGGATTTTACAGATATCGATGGGACATCGGCAGCCGACGGTATTAAAGCGACCCTCACGAAAAATCTGACCTATCAAAATCAAGCCGGATTGCAAAGAACAGCCATCTGGAATTCCATGGGCCATCAAGCTTGCAAAGCCACGGGTACCCAATGGCAACCTCCACCATGGTTGTCCGAAATCATGATCTATCCGGTTTTTTGGGCTTTTATGGGAGAATGTACAAACACCGCTTTGACCTTTGCGGCGAGTCCCATCAATACGACCGCCGGCCAAGCCAATATTCCGCCAGCCGTCTTAAGTGATCCTTTGGTGGGAAGTGCAATTCAAACCATGTTACCAGAAGTCGGCGAAAACGATGGAACCGTTCCACAGGCCAATCTCAACCATAGCTCCTTGGGATTTGAGAAGGATCCTTGGTGCATGGCTTATGTGGGGGTCGAGGCTGAGACGACTCCCAAAATTCCCTTTTCTCCTTTTGGCTCGATCAAATTGACAGCCACTGCTTATGCCAAACCCTTCGGCGGTACCATCGGCCCATGGAATCGCTCCGTGTGGGCGGCCGGAACGCCTTACTCAAAGGGGGGCAATGAAATCGACACCGTAGCACCACCGCGAATTTATCCGCCGGACGCATGGACGAATGCCACCGATCCGCGTTTGGTCGCCGATGCCATTCGCTATGTGGGCGATACGATCGGCACCAAGAGCGATATGAACATGTTTCAATATGCCACGGCCATCAATCAGTTTTCCGCAGGTACGATGAACCTGACCTGGTGGGATCATTTGATCGATCCGGGAAATGACTTGGACATCGCCGGTCCCAATGGGAGTGTGGCCAACGGCGACCAATTGGCTTGGCCGAACAAAGGCGATACGGCCGTAGCATTGAAGATGCGCAATTTGGAGATTGCCGCGATCGCGCCGGATCAGTACGACCTTTCCTATTACTCGGTGGAACCGGATTACTTTCGAAATTATTTTTCCCGGTTGATCAAGCAAATTGGTAAAGCATACAACTTTAGTATCCGTGGCGATTTGGGACAAAGAATCGGCGATTCCCAATGGGGCACTTTTTCGATCAAAGATCAAATGGCGAATACCAAACAAAACGCCCTTTTGAACACCAGCGATGTACTGACCTATTACGCCCAGGATTTTTCCGAGTTGTTGACCAGCTTCAAAGCCATGGAACCGGATAATCAGGTCATGGATCCGAACAATTTCGGTAAATGTTCGGTCAAAGTCGGCGACCAAGATCCGCAGGCAAAAGCCACCACTGGCAACTGCATTGCTGGCGGGCGGGTCGGCTATTCTGTCAAATTGATCGACGGTGATTTCTTGAACTCCTCCGCTCTGCCAATGGGAGGAACAACGACCAGCGGGCCTCTGCAAAACCCACCTCCAGGATTCTAAAATCTCATTCTGAGACACTGTCTCAAAATGAGTGACGAACTTCTGCCTATTTAGAAAACCCGACTTTTGTACGATAATTACAGAGTAGGGGGCTTTCCATGCGCAAGTGGATTTTCGGCGCGATATTTTTGATTGCCATTGGCTTTTCTTCGCTGGCGTTTGCTCAGGATACTGATGGTGATGGCGGAGGCAGTCAACCCGCCAGCAGTGCTCCGACTACGAATCCCCTTGAATCATGTAGCAATCAGTTCGCATTTGGATCAGCGGAATGGAATGCTTGTTTGTCTCCCTCCTCAGGAAGCCCCGCTCAGGCTGTGGCCCCCACCCAACCTGCGCCTGTAACTAAACGTCATATTTATCAAGCAGCGCCCACGATTGAGTCGCTTGTGGGTGGTAGTGGTAGTCAGAACGACACACTTCTGGGCGGTGGTGGAAGCGATAATCTACTAAATAACAATCAGGGCAATAACAACCAAGGCAATAACAACCAAGGCAATAACAATCAGGGCAACAACAATCAGGGCAATAACAACCAAGGCAACAACAACCAGGGCAACAACAATCAGAACAACGACAACCAAGGCAACAATAATCAGGGCAATAATAACCAGTACAACAACAACCAAAACAACAATCAAAATAACCAAAATGGTGATCAATCTGTAAACGTCTCAACCAACACGAATACAGATACCTCGAACCTAATTGGCTTGGATCCCTCTGATGAAATGGTCGCCTGCCGACAAATTACCGTTACAAAAACAGGGACTCCCTCTGTGGCCCCGGGCGCTGTTGATCAGCAGGCGCTTCTGCAGGACTGCCAAGATAAAGCGCAAATTGCTGAGAACGCATGTGTGGAAACCAAAAGTGTACCTCTGCAAAGTGCGATGGCTCTTATCGGTGGAGGCACCTCGGGAATAAGCATTTTCAAAAACATGGTGGATGTCTGTTCGAAACAGGCAGAATATATGAGAATTGCCGAAATGGCCGCATCTGCTTATAACGTGGCCTGTGGGGCGGCTCTGGCTGTTTGTGATAATTCATGCAGCAAGCTCACAGATGCGAAGAGTTCTGTCGATCAGAGATTGCAGGGTAAAGTGAAAAATACCTGTCTAAAAGCTTGCAATCAATACCAGTACAATATCGGTGCTGCTGGTGCCGCGATCGCACAATTTGTGTCATCGAAGATGGCAGCGCAAAAGTGCAAAGAACAAACAGCGACGACGACTGTGGTTGACTGCTCCAATCCTGCCAATGTGAATAATACAACTTGTATCTGCATACGAGATCCACGTGCCACGGGCTGCTCAGGTGCTGTGGTGGCAGCTTCCGCTAAGGCAACAGGCGTGGGGGCTGCGGCTCCAGCCGTTGGAAGCAATGGTGGTAACCTAGGTGGACTGCCCCTTGGGCCCGATCTGCCGCCGACAACTCCGCCAAGCAATGGTTCGGATTCCACGCCCGGTGGGGGAATACTCGGTGGAGCATTACCTCAAGCGGGGGCTGGCGGCGGTCATCCGGCAGAGAAAGGTCTACCCGTGGCCAACAAAGCCATGGATTATTATGGCGGCGGCGATGGGGGATACGGCGGTGGTGGCGGCGGCGGCAAAGGAGCAGGTGGTAGCACCGGTTATGCGGACCCCGCAGCTGGTGCCGGTGGCATTGGAGCAACAGCCAATAAATACAGTAAATATCTTCCGCAAAGAGGCGTAGCCGGCGTTGGCGATATCACCGGCAAGAGTGGAAAATCAAACTGGGAAAAGGTTCGTCAGACCTATGTGGAGCAATCGCCAAAATTGCTTAGTAATTGAGGAGATTCATGAAAACGAAAGTTTCAATGACTCACAAGAAAATTTTACTTTTAATCTCTTTCGTGGCGATGCCTTTCGCCAGTAACGCGCAATCGACGAGCACCCCGGCTCAAGGGGTTGGTTCGGCTTTACCTCCTGTCGCAGTCACACCGAACGCGCCAAGTGGAAATATTTCGGATCAGGCGAATCAAGCGCAGAGTAGTAATAACCTTGCCACACAAGCCGCAGGTGCAGCGCAGGGGCTTTCCTCCGGAATTGCTGCTAAGAACTGTGGTGATGGCGATGATAATCTTTGCATTGCTGGAATTGCCGGTGTGGGAATCTCTATCCTCATGGGACAAAACTCTTCCGGTGCTGCAACAGGCGCGGCCGCTACGCAAGCACAAGTCACCACCGATGGTGCAACTGGTGCTAACCAGCCAGTGGTGACGCCACCTACAACTGTGGCAGCGGCCTTAGCCCCTTTGGCAGCGCAAGGGGGTGAATTACAATCCAGATACCGGCACGGTGACACTGCCCAGTGGCCAGTCTTTGAATATGGGCGCCTTATCCAACGGCGATCTTGCGGGAGCCGGTCTATCACCAGCCCAAGCTAAAGCCGTACAAAGTGACTTGTCGAAAATCATGAAGGATGCACAGGCTTCCATTGGTCCTAGCGATTCATCTGGTGCTGCCGCTGATGGAGGCGGTTATAGCTTGTCGGCGAGTGCTACTACCGATTTGAAAGGAAAAGGTGGTTATGGGGACAGCCACTCCGCGGCTCAAGGTCCTGGCAAGAATGGTGGGCCAAGGGGACCTGCCAACGTGGCCGGCATGAAAAGATTGGTCAATGGCGAAGCCATCGGTGTCGCAGCGGATTCAATTTTCGATATGGTTCGACGTCGCTATGATCTGAAGGGCCAGCAAAACAGTTTCGTCACGCCTCAGTAATTAAGTTTCAGTAGTTAAGTTTGCTTTTTCACGAAATCGATCAAACGTTTTTCCAAATCCGGGATTTCTTTTTCGATCACGATTCCGCCCGACACCTGCTTGCGAATGATGTTTTGCAGGTAGCGCACCCATGGCTCTTTGGAGTTGGTCTTTAATTGTTGCAGACAATACTCGGTCGCTTGTAAAAAATCCTGAGGATTTCCCATTTCAAACCACTTGGCCTTTATCTCCGCTGCAAAGACCTGCTCGCCCGCGGCCATAGCCGTAGTCAAGGTGTCGTAAAGCAGATTTTCTTCGCGATCAGGCTCTTTAAAAAAATATTTTTTGATCCGTTCGCTGAGGATGACGATTCCCAGATAGTGCAAACCGCGCAAACCAGGCACCGGTTTTTTGGAAAAACATTCGACTTCCGAATCCGTCCCCAACCAAACCCCGCCGAATTTTTTTCCGACCTCTGGATGTTGCATACACACCAGTGTGGCAGCGGATCCCCAGGTGCGGTGTTGTTCAAAAACCTTGGCCATCATCCAGTCGTTGAGAGGTAAAATCACTTCATCAGCATTGGCCACCACAAAATCGCCGTTGCCGAGTAAATGAGGCAGGGCCTTGCGGATCCCGCCGCCGCTGCCAAGCAGATGATCAGGCTCATTTGAAAAAATCAGTTCTTGGGAGGGCCAACCGATTTTTTCAAATACGCTGACCACCTTTTTAGGAAGGTGGTGAGTGTTGACCACTAATTTGTAGATGGACTCGCCTGCCAACAGAGACAAGGGGTAACAAGCCAAAGGCACAGTCATGAAGGGAATTGCCGCTTTGGGCATCGTTTCGGTGTAGGGGCGAAGTCGCATGCCGAGGCCGGCAGCTAAAATCATGCAATTCATAGTTGATCGTACTTTCGTTCCCAGGCCCCCGAGTCGATCAGAACGTCAGCAAGGACTTTATACTCTGGGAATAGGGTCAGGCTTTTCAAAACTCGGCGGAGGGTATGGGAAATGTATTTGAGATAGCGGGTGTCATTGCGTTGATTGAAAAAACTGGCGAAACTTCCGCAGGCTTTAAAACAGCGCTGAATTGTTTGCACCTCGTAAATTTCATCAAAATGGGCCCGCGAAAAATTGCGAGGCAAAAATTCGGCTGCTTTACCGAGATAATCTTCGATCAATTCGGCCGCCATTGCGTCCGTGATTTGCACGTACGAATCCCGCAGCAAACTGACCAGGTCGTACTGGATAGGTCCCAAGCGCGCATCTTGAAAATCGATCACCCGCATTTTGTCCAATTTAATCATCAAGTTTCGTGAATGATAGTCACGATGGCAAATGTATTTTGGCTCTGTGTGCAGCCGCTCACAGATGTGGTGAAAAACGTCGGCCAATTCCTTATTCCATTTTTCGCTGAACTCGAATTGACAAATGCCCTCCAGCAAATTGGTTTTGCCGTAATTCATTTCCCACAGCAGTTTTTCCGTATCGAATTGGATTTTGAACGCCGAACACTCATTCTTGTCGGCGGTCGCAATAAAGTGAATTTTGATGATCTCATCGATGGCTTGCTTGTAGAAAGACACAGATTGGGAAGGGTGCTGGCTTTCCCAAAATTTTCTTTCCAAGGTCAGATCGCCCAGATCCTCCAATAAAACCAAGCCCTCTTTTTCGGAATAGGCGATCACCTCGGGGACCTGGATGTTATGTTTTGCAAAGTGGGAAAGAACCGATAAAAAAGGAAAATTTTTAGCTTCAAAAGGGTCCCAGCTCATCAAAACCCAGGTTTGGTCCTGGCGGTTGACCCTGTAGTAGCGGCGGGTGGAGGCGTCTCCGGCCAGCGAGGAGACCTTAAAATCATCCGTTTTCAGGAATTGATTCAGGAAAGACTGATAATGTTCCACCCATAAAGACTAAATCAGGAGGGCTTTGCGATCAAGGAACAGATCTACAGCTTGGCGGAGCTGCGAAAAATCCTTCGGCAGTCGGTCCAGCTCCAGCCGGCTGGGCAATAAGACTTGCAGCAATTCCTGATGAATCGTCTGGCGTTCCCCCAGTTCAGCCAGCGGTGACGTCGAGCCGATCAGGATCAAAGGCTCGCTGTTAGGATCCGCCTCATGGGAGTATTCCGCCAGGATCGATTGTTCCTGCATGGATAGCATAAGGATATCGTCGATCACCAGAGTCATCGGACCCAGCTCAGTCAAGTCGCGCATTGTTTGTAAATGAGAACGAAGTTCGGTGTAGCGCACGAGAGCCCAACGATCGCCGATCTCATGAATGTGAAGAGCCACGCGGGATATTGTATGAGGATGGGCACTTTCAAGAAGAATCATCGGCGTACTGAACTCCGGACGCGTATGATCCCAATTTGCCAAAGTGTTCGCCCGTCTCGGCGAGGATCTGAGTTCGACGACATTTTCCGATTTTGCGATTTTTTGGCTGGCCTCTCCAATATTGGTTTCTTGCCGTTCCAAAAACATGGAGAAAAGAGCTGGTTCGAGCACAAGCCTGACCAAATCGGAAATCGCGGTGATCTCGTCATTGGTCAGTGCTTCTGCACGGTTCATCATGGCTGTTGCTAAATACTTGCCGTGAACACATATGGGCACGTGAAGAATTCCTTCACGTACCTCATTTTTCATATGGTTGACGTCCACATCCGTTGCACTGATCATGGACGTCAGGGTCAAACCCATCCCATAGCGATCCGCCAAAATCCCCTTAAGCCTCAGTACTGAGTTTTTTCCCATAATCTCAGTGAGCATGGACCACCCCTTTGTTATCCCCTTTTAGAAATAATAGGCAAACATGATGCCAAGATTTGTCACTGCTGGTTTGCCTTTATTTTGCAGCTCGTGGTTGCAAAATGAATCTTTTGGCATTTTTACGTATGTTAGGATTTTGTCGCTTTAGAAAGGTTTACTGGAACGCGAGGAGCATGCCAAAGAAAAAAACCGGATGATGAGTCCGGTTTTTTTTCGAAGATCACGTGACCGTGATCAATCATTTATTGAAATTTTTATATTCGATTAAGTTCCAGTGTCGCCGCTGCCGGAGCCAGCTGGGCCACCCAGACTGCGAGCGATTTTACGTTTATCCAAACCGTATTTTTCCACTTTCATGATCAATCCAGCGCGACTGATCCCAAGCTCTTTGGCCAATTTGGATTTGTTCCAACCGGTTCGGCGCAGACCCTCACGGATCATTTCCCGTTCCAGATCTTCCAAGGCATCTTTCAGCTTACCCTGTAAGCGGGCACCTTGAACTTTGGACTTTTCGCCGACTTCAAGCATTTTCGGCGACAGCATTTCCGGCAGGATTTTGGTTTCTTCACCAGCCAGAACCACGACCCGTTCCATTTCGTTTTGTAACTCGCGCACGTTGCCCGGAAACGGATAATCATACAGTTTTTCCAGAGCTCGTTTGGTCATGGTCACACGCGGACGGGCTTGCGATTCACAAGCTTTTTGCAGGAAGAATTCAACCAGCAAAGGAATGTCTTCTTTGCGCTCACGCAACGGCGGAACACGGATGCTGATCACATTCAAGCGATAGTACAAGTCTTCGCGGAAGGTACCTTGTTCAACCATTTCCCGCAGGTTTTTGTTGGTGGCAGCGATGATTCGCACGTCCACTTTTCTGGTTTCCGTCGAACCGACCGGAGTGAAGGTTCCCTCTTGCAGAACCCGTAAGAGTTTCACTTGCATGGTCGGCGAGGTGTCACCGATTTCATCCAGGAAGAAAGTCCCTTGGTCGGCGATTTCAAATAAGCCCTTCTTATCTTTGACGGCGCCCGTGAAAGATCCTTTGATATGACCGAAAAGTTCGGACTCCAAAAGATTGTCATTAAATGCCGAACAGTTTTGAATCACGAAGGACTTGTCTTTACGATTGGAATTGTAGTGGATCGCCTTGGCGATCAACTCTTTACCGGTTCCGTTTTCGCCGTTAATTAAAACGGTGGAATCAGCTGTCTTAATTTTATCCAAAAGAGCGTACAAAGATTGCATCGGTCGCGATTTGCCGATCATATTGTCATATTTATAGCGGCTGCCCAGCTCTTTGTTCAATTCACGGATACGATCTTCGCGGCGGGTGATTTCCAAGTGTAGAGTCACCACTTCTTCGGCGACCAGATTCACCAGTTCGCAGAAGTGAGCACGTTCCGCATCGTCGAGATATTTAATTTTGCCCAGCCCTTTGTCGATCACATCGGAAGAAGCTCCGAATGCAGCCAAGCGGTCGCGGACTTCGGTAAGACGTGTTTGTGAATTGTTGTCGCGGAAAAAAGGCATGGCCACAACAGTTCCCATGAAGTCGTTTTCAATCATGATTGGGAAAATACCGATTTCCCAACCCGTCATGTCCCATTTTTTCAGGGCAAACTTATTGTCGGACATGCGCAGGTCATCGATCGTTTTCATCACAAATTCCGCCAGGTTTTGCTGAGCGGCTTCTTTGCTGAAAACAAAACCGACACCGGGGTTTGAGTAAGTCGCTTTGGACCCATCAAAACCTTTCAGATGTCCGCGTTCGTCGGTGAACACAACGTCGACGTTCCACCAAGAAGCAAGAATATGGCGCAGACGTTTGATGACGTGAATATGTTCGAATTCGTCCCAATTTATCATCGACATAAATAACTCCTAGCCGGTGATTTAGAAAATCTGTCACATTATTTGTCGTCAAAAGTTTAAACAAACTTAATGAAGGCCTAGGTCTAGTTATATGATTTGGATCTTAGTCCAGGTGCTGGAATGCTTAATACTGGCTTTGCAGCTCATGAAGGTGAGAGTACTCGCCCTTCATCTCTAATAGTTGTTGGTGCGTGCCTGTCTCTACGATTTCGCCGGCCTTCATCACGTAAATCCGATTGGCGCGGGAAACCGTCGACAAACGATGGGCAATCACAAAAGAAGTGCGGCCTTCCATTAAGGCATCAAGGCCTTTCTGGACCTCAACCTCGCTTTTTGAATCGAGGGCGCTGGTGGCCTCATCTAATATAAGGATGGAGGCATCTTTAAATACAGCCCGGGCAATGCTGATTCTCTGCTTTTCCCCGCCTGACAATAAATTACCGCGGTCGCCAACCCGGTTTTGATACCCCTGCTGAGTTCTCTCGATAAAGGAATGGGCGTTCGCCGCTTTTGCCGCAGGGACAACGCCTTTTTCTGATTTGGAAAAATCTCCGGCCCAAATGTTTCTCTCGATGGTATCGCTGAAAAGAAAAACATCTTGGGTGACCAAAGCAATATTGTGGCGCAGTTCCTTCAGATGGATTCGCTCAATGGGAAGATCGTCGATCAGGATTTCGCCTTCCGTGGGATCAAAAAAACGCTCCAGCAAATTCACCAGAGTCGATTTGCCGGAACCGCTGCCTCCGACAAAGGCGATGACCTCGCCGCGATGAATGGTCAGGTTGATTTTCTTGAGGACATTTTCTTGCCCATAGTTAAAAGAGACATTTTTGTAAGTGATTTTTTTCCAATTGGTGGGGAAAGGTCGATTGGAATTATCCTGAGGAACTTCGCTGGTGTCGTTGATGATTTGGAAAGCCCGACGGACAGAGACCATAGTCTCTTGAATCCGGACGTAAGATTCCTGCACTTTCTTCACCGGACTTTGCATCATCAATGCCGCTCCAAAGTACGCCATCGCCGAGCCAATGGTACTTCGACCGGCCGCAATTTCATAGGTGATGTAGATGCCGATAGCCGACATCAAAACAGTCATGGTGAATTCGGTGATCGGTCCCAGGAACTCAATCAGGCCATGCAGGCTTTTCCGCGAACGGATAAATTCTGCGCCCTGTTTTTGGAATTTTTCTTCCATTTCACTTTCCAAGTTGAAGGACTGAATGATGCGCACGCCATCCAGGCTTTCTTTCAAGGTGCTGGTGATTCTTTCCAAATCTTCCTGCCCTTGCAGCCCATATTTTTTAATTCGAAACGACATCTGCCGGTGAAAGATGATGATAATCGGCAAGATGATGATCACGATGGTGGTCAAACGCCAATCAAGATAAAATAAAGTGCATACTAAACCCACTGCTAAAAAAGGCTCGCGGAACATATCCGCATAAAGGCGCAAGCCGTGATAAATAACCAGAATGTCGTTCATGGCCCGACTGATCAGACCACCCGAGCCGGAAATAAACGTATTGTGAAACGTCAGATTCAGACGCATGAATTTTTTTTGCAGCTTTTGGCGAAAACTTTGCGCCACGTATTCGGAAACCACGTTCATGTTGAAAATGCTGACATAGCGGCCCAGTCCCTTGATCAGACCCAAACCGATGATAATTCCAAAGGTCGTGACGACGCCGTCAATTTTGCCGGCGGTCATCTCGTCGACGACGTTTTTGAAAATATTGGCGGTGCCGATATCAGCACCAGCCATGACCAAGCTGCCGACAGCGATGATCACAAGTTTGCCTTTGAATTTTTTCAGTTCATTCCAGATCTGCCGGGTTTCCGGTGAAAGCATTCCTCCAACTTAGCGATCGGGATGCGCAAAGGCAAGATTCATTTTTTTAGTGATGGGTTCAGGGATTGAATGTGGCGCTTGAGATATTGCCCAGTCAGGGATTTTTTATGAGCCATGATCTGTTCCGGAGATCCCTGCGCTACAATTTTTCCGCCCTTGGCGCCGGCCTCCGGTCCTAAATCGATGACATAGTCGGAACCGCGGATGACATCTTGATTGTGTTCAATAACGATGACGCTGCCGCCGGCCTCGATCAATTTATTCAAAACTTTCATCAGCAAATCCACTTCGCGGAAATGCAAGCCGGTGGTCGGTTCATCCAAAATGTAGAGGGTGCTTTTCTGCGAAATTTGGCTCAACTCTTTGGCGATTTTCAAGCGCTGGGACTCGCCGCCGGATAAAGTTCCCGCCGGTTGTCCCAGCTGCAGGTAATCCAAGCCAACTTCTTTTAGAACGCTGAGGGGTTTGCGAATATTCGGATAGGCTACAAAAAAATTCATCGCCTCAGCCACGGTCATGGAAAGAATTTCGTGAATATTTTTTGCCTTGTATTGAATTTCCAGAATCTCGGGCCGGTATTTTTTGCCATCGCAAACATCGCAAGGCAAAATCACGTTGTCCATGAACATCATGTCGATTTCTTCAAAACCCGTGCCCTTGCAGGCAGGGCAACGGCCGCCGTCCACGTTCAAACTAAAAGTGCCGGGAGTGTAGCCGCGGACTTTCGATTCCGGTAAGTTGGACATGATGGTGCGAATGGCATCGAAAGCTTTCAAATAGGTAATTGGCGAACTGCGCGCCGATTTACCGATCGGAGTCTGATCGATCAACAATACGTTCTTGACGTTTTCAACGCCGTCGATCGAGGCGAATTCCGCCGTCGGCAGGTACTCCAAATCCAAAGCCCGAGCCAAGACGGGATAAAGAGTTTTGGAAACCAGAGTCGACTTTCCCGAGCCGCTGACGCCGGTCACAGCGACCAAGCGGTTCAAAGGAAAGACCACGTCGATTTTCTTTAAATTGTTACCTCGACAGCCCTTCAGTTCGACTTTGTAGCGGTATTTTTCAATATCCACTGGTCGGACCGTTCGCAAAGGTACCCAGTTCTTATTCGGTTTTAAAAATGGCGCGGTGATGGATTTTTCGTAATCCAGAAAATTCTCGGTTGAGCCAGCGTAGACCACGTCACCGCCTAGATAGCCACTACCAGGACCCATTTCGACGATATTTTCTGAACTTTTAATGACATCGTGATCATGCTCGACAATCACCAACGTATTGCCCAGGTTTTTGATATCTTTCAGGATGGAAATCAGCCGATCATTGTCCCGCGGGTGCAAGCCCACCGTCGGTTCATCGAGGACATACAAAGCTTGCGAAAGACCCATGCCCAACTGATTCGCCAACATGATCCGCTGGTATTCTCCTCCAGACAAGGTGCGCGTTTCGCGCGCCAAAGTCAGATAGTGAACCCCGACCCGGAGCAAATATTCCAGGCGACTACGCACCTGTTTTAAAACTTCCAGGGCGATTTCCATTTGATGAGGCAGCAACACCAGCTTCTGAAAAAAATCATTGAGATGCTCGACGGTCATGGCCGACAATTCATCGATGGACTTACCGCCCACAAAGACATTCAAGGATTCCGTGCGCAGGCGGGAGCCTTTGCAGTCGGGACACAAAAATGGCGAGCGGTAGCGGGCAATGAACACCCGCACGTGCATCTTGTATTTAATTTGCTCCAGATATTCAAACAGACCCTTCACGCCAAAAAATTCCCGCGAGCCGTTCCATAGAAGATCACGCTGATTTTTGGGCAAATTTTTCCACGAACAGGTCGTGTCGATTTTTTGTTTGCGACAGAACTGTAAGAGCGCTTTTTTATCAGCTTCCGCACTGGGCATGGTGAAAGGATGAATGGCGCCGTGGGCGATGGAAATATTCGGATTGGGAATCACTTTTCCCTCATCCAAATCCAGAATGTTACCGAAGCCTTTACAGGTTGGGCAGGCGCCGATGGGAGAATTGAAACTGAACAATCGTGAATTCAAGGGCGGGCTGATATAGCCGCAGATCGGGCAAGAATTGTCTTCGCTCAGGAGAAGCTTCTTCCCTTCCGTAGTCAGCACTTCCGCGTGGCGAGACACCAAACCGGTGTTGTACTTGATGCTGGCCTCATAGGCCTGGGTCAGAGAATCGGCAATGCGCCCGCGGTCTTCCTCGTTAAAGGCCATGCGGTCGATGACCAAGTAAAATTTGTCACTGGGAAGACCTTTTTTTATCACCGCCGCTTCGCTAATTTCCACCAAGGTTCCCATGGGCTCGGATTCGTCGGCCTTGGGCTTGTTCTTGATTTTGGCCGGCACGTAAATGCGCAGATATCCGTCTTGCATCAGCAATGAGTGCAGTTTTTTCCCCTGTGTAACTCGGCCTTCGGCGCTAATTTCCGTCAAAATGTAACCGCGCTGACCGGCAAATTGCCGCAAAACTTTATCGGTGGCTTCCGTGACACTTTGTTTTTCCGTCGGCACATGATGAGTCGGGCAAAAAGGCTGGCCGATTTTTTCATAAAGCAAACGGAGATAGTCGATCAGCTCGGTGGTGGTGCCGACCGTGGAGCGCGAACTTTTGACGGAATTTTTTTGCTCGATGGAAATCGCCGGCGGAATATTGCTGACGCCTTCGATATCCGGTTTCGGCGCTTTGTTTAAAAACTGACGGGCATAGTTGGACATGCTTTCGATAAAGCGGCGCTGACCCTCGGCAAACAGGGTTTCAAAGGCCAGCGAGGATTTGCCCGACCCGGAAGGCCCACAAATCACCGTCAGCTCCCCAATCGGGATCCTCACCTCAATGTTCTTGAGGTTATTCTGTCTAACACCCCAAAGGTGAATATCTTTTTGTGCCATCGCTGAATTGCTGAGAATAGCTCTGGCTCAGCGATTCAGACAACATTTATTGAGACATATCCTGCTTGTAGAAATCCGTATCCTCTTCCCTGGAGGATTTAACCGCAGAGGTTGGCTCGGTGCCCTCTAAAAAAGCCTGACGAATAATATGCTTAGCGCCCGCGGCAGGCAGTTGGCCGGTATCCGCATCGATATTGGCAAAGACAATACCAGGGGGCACCGGCAGGGTGAGAGCCGGCAAATTCTCATGCGCCGCCTTCATATATTCCAACCAAATCGGTAAGGCTGCGCGTCCGCCCACCTCGCCTTTACCCAAGGTCTTTTCCTGGTCGAAACCAACCCACACACCGGTGCTGATCTGCGCGGTGAACCCCAAAAACCAAGCGTCGTAGTAGCCATTGGTGGTCCCGGTTTTGCCGGCCACCTCGCGGCCCAAGGCGCGGGCACGAGCGCCGGTTCCCTGCGGATCTTCCACCACTCCTTTTAACAACGACGTGATCAAATACGCAGTGGTGGGCTTAATCAACTGATCAGCGTCCTCAAAGAAAATGTTGGGGTCGATCTTTTTAGCCAAAGGTTGGTCGGGATTTGCCGGTGCCTGAGGGGTCCCGCCGCCACTGCCGGATTCGGTAGCGCCGGGGCTGCCCGCCTGCGGAGTTTTGAGAGAATCAATATAGGCGGTGCGCCGGTCTTCAAACTCTTTCTCGATTTCGGCGGTTTCAGCACTGAAGCGTTCATCCAGACTGACTTGATCCAGTATTTTTTTGCCGTTGAGATTTTCCACGCTGTGAATGATCACCGGGCGGGTGCGTTTGCCCAGGCGTCCAAACTGTGAAAATACACGGGTCATTTCATAGAGGGTGACCGAACTGGATCCCAAGGCCAGAGTGAAGTCCATATTGAGCGGCGAGAAAACTCCCAACCGGCGGGCGTATTCCGCTGCCCAGGGCACGCCGATGTCTTCAATGACTTTGACGGTTGGCACATTCAAAGATTTGACCAAAGCATTGCGGAAGGTAATATCGCCGCTGAAAGTTTTGGAGTGATTGGAAGGTTTCCAGGTTTTGTCGTCGCCTTGGCCTTCCTCATCCTCCGCCGAGCCTTTGCCCTCGTCAAAAAACCACCGGTGCATCCATCAACAAAGTGGAAGCGTTGTAGCCGCGGTCAAAAGCGGAGGCATAAACAATCGATTTGAACGAAGATCCGGTTTGTCGAGCTGCCTGCAAAGCCCGGTTGTATTGGGATTTCTCAAAATTGGTGCCGCCGATCATGGCCAAGATATCGCCGTTTTCCTGGTCGATGGACAGCAAGGCGCACTCGGCGGTGGGTTCTTGATCCAATTCCAGCGCCACATATTTAGAGCCCTCAAAAGACTTTTTGGATTTAGCCAACAATTTTTGCAGACGTAGGGATCCGAATCTTTCGCCCACGAGTTTCACCAGGACCACGTCGCCCATTTTCAGTGCTTGCGACGGCTTTTGAATGTGATCCAGGTCAAAGCGCTTTTCCGGATTGGGTTTACGCGCCCATTGCATGGTTTCGATGTCGATCAAGCCTTCCAGTTCCGCCACACGCACGTAAGCCAGGCCCAACTCGTCATCCACTTTCGAGACGATTCCTTCAGCGGTTTTGCCGATTTTAAAATAAAAAGGCAGGCCATTTTTTTTCAAATCATATTGAACATCGAGTTGTCCGTAGTCCTCGAATTTGCCGTCGGGTTGGATCACCCGCTCCGGCCTTTCTTCGGTGATCAGCTTGTTGCGCGTGTGCAGCAGAAATTCACCGACCTCTTTCGGATCGACGGTGTTGGAGAGGGGACCGCGGAATCCCTGGCGCTTATCCAGTTCTTTCAGGCCATCGATGGCCGAGTCCTGTGCCGCTGTTTGTTTCGTCAAATCCAGACTGGTGTGAATGTGCAGGCCCTGATCCAGAACCGCCTCTTCGCCGAGTTTGCTGACCAAAATTTGGCGGACGGTTTCCAGGAAAAACGGAGCTGAGTCCTTGTAGTTCTCGCGCAGGTAAATTTTGACCGGCTCCAAAGCCGACCGGGCGGCCTCTTCTTTGCTGATGAAACCGACTTCGGCCATGCGGTTCAGAACGTAAACCTGCCGTTCCTTGGCGCGCACGGAATTGTGCACCGGCGAATAGGCGCTGGGCGCCTTGGGAAGACCGGCCAAAATCGCCATCTCCGCCAAACTCAGCTTGTCGAGAGGTTTGCGAAAATAAGTCTGCGCAGCCAGGGCCACGCCGTAGGAACCCTGCCCGAAATAGATCTGGTTCAAATAGAGATAGAGGATGTCCTCTTTGCTCAAGTCGTCTTCCATCCTCTGCGCCAACAGAGCTTCCTTGATTTTACGGACATAGGTTTTTTCCGAGGTGAGCAGCAGTGTTTTTGCCACTTGCTGAGTGATGGTGGAGGCGCCTTGCACGTTTTTCCCCGCCCGCAAATTGGCGATGGCAGCGCGAAGGATGGCCAGATAGTTCAAACCGCCGTGTTTGAAAAACTGATCGTCCTCGGCGGCCAGAAAAGCGTTCACCAGATTTTTCGGGATTTTACTGTAAGGAACCAAAATACGACGCTCGCGAAAAAACTCGCCGATTTTTTTGCCGTTACGGTCGTAAACTTGCGAAACCAACAAAGGAGTGTAATCGTCCACCGTAATCAATTGCGGTAAACTTTTTTGCAGATACTGGAAGCCCGCAAAGATGGAACCCGCGATCACAATCACCACGGCTGCTGAAATCAGCAGAATTTTTTTCAAATGAGATTTTTTTACGACTGGTTCATCCATAAGATGTAAGTTCTGATTGTACAAAAAAGGCGCCAGTTGGACAGCTCTGTTTGTAAGAGAGAGCTGTCCAGGCTAGGTGCGCATCTGAAGCGCGGTGTTAGGATGAAAGGCTGGTTGCTACTGAGATGCTCCAGGCATCATGGGTGGCATCATCATCGTGGGACTCATCATGCTTCCAGCTGGATTACGCGGATTGGATCCAAGTGATCCTGACAGCAACATTTGCATGGATTGTTGTATAGCAGCGTTGGTTTGTGCGGCCTGCGGATCGTTGGGATCCAGGTCATTGTCACTGACCGCTGGACATTTGGTTGTGCCATCGCCGGCGTCATCGGAGCAACATTTATGCGCAATCAACTGATGTGCATCTGCCGACACTTTGGCATCGCCCTTATCACTGGTAGCTGCCTGCAACTCACTCTGAAGCATCATGACCTTTTGATTTCCGATCTGTGTATCCTGCTGTAAATTCTGAGAATCATTGTTTCTCTCTTGGATATAAGAGGCCGCCGAGGCCTTCATTTCGGTTTGATCCAACTGAGTGGTCTGGGTCGTTGCCGACTGCAACTGAGTCAATTGTGTCTGCGCGCTTGTGATTTGGTCATTGATGGCCTGAACCTTCGCTTTCGCATCGCTGACTGTAATTAAGGCCTGAGCTTCGGCGGTAGCGGCAGCACCCTTTTGGTCGGTTTCACATTGGAGAGCATCTTGATTGAGGAAACCTTGACTGCCGGCTTGGCGGACCTTCAGGAAATTATTGGAATCTGACACATCTTTTCTGATCTTTAATATACATGCCAACTGTTGCGCCGCCGCTGAATGTTGGTTGACGACGGAAGAAAAATACATATTTGCCGCCGCAATGTTGTTGTTAGCACTCGGCAACTGGGCCTTTAAAGCATTGATTTCATCCTGTTTGGCCTGCATTTGCTGGGCGGTGGTCAGAGAGTCCTTTAAATGTTCTTGGCTCGCTTTCAATTGGTCTTTCTGATAATTCTTGTCCAGATCCGCAATCGCCTTTTGATCCTCTTGGATTTTTTTAATATAGTCTTCCTTCGCTTTTTGCAAATCATCGCCTAAATCCTTTTTTGAGGTTTTGGACGACTCCGTCGCGGAGGCCATGTCGCTGCTATATTTATCGGTAAGAGTATCGCAATCTTTTTGGGAGTAGGAGTTGGTGTCAACAACGCAGTTGATAGAGGTGGAACTTGCACCCATACTGGTGGAGCTATTGTAACCGAGGCAAATATAGCCGGTTGGACAGCTTGTGGGTCCACCATTGTAACCACTCGGAGGGCTTCCTTGGCATTGAGTCCGGTCGGTGCCTGTCCCAACATTGTTGCCAAAAGAGTTTTTAACAGTATTTCCATTGCTATCGGTTAAGGTTCCACTCCCGCCTGTCAGCGAGAACGCGACGACTGTCAAAAAAATGGAGAGTTTAAATGCTTTCATTTTTCCCCCTGAGTTCTGCTTATTAGAAAAGCAAAACCGGTGCCGATTTTTGGCTTCCCAACAAAAGTGTCTCAAAATGAGAATTTTATCAGGCCTCATCAGTAGAACTTTCGGAATATATGGACCTTTTCTTTAGCCCGGGACTTAGGTAGGATAATGAGCAATGCAAAAGGGCTTCAATACCGATATTAACGTTCGTGGCAAAACCTATCATGTCCAAACCGAGGACTGGGGATTGGAAAACCCGTTCCTGGTCAGTCGTATCTTTGCCAACGGTGCGGTCATCAAAACCATCAAAACCTCCTATAATGATGCCCTTCGCGGCGGACCTATCGGCAATGAAGAGGCCATCCGCCAAGCCTTGCGCCGCCAGCACAATCGGGTGATGGATGACCTCGTCGGGGGACAGGCTTTCCTGTAGCCCCCGCAGTATGACTGAGGTCGGGCCCGACCATTGATTCTGCGACAACTTCATCATGCCTTTTTAGACTAGAGAAATGATCCAATTTTCTCATGTCTACAAGACTTACACAGGTCCGATCCATGCCTTAAAAAATATCGAGTTGAGCATCGATAAAGGCGAGTTTGTTTTTCTGACCGGTCCCAGCGGGGCCGGCAAAACCACTCTGTTTAAGATGCTTTCGGCTTTCGATAAACCGACTTCGGGGGCGGTGCGTGTTTCGGGATTCGATTTGAATTTAATTACGGCTCAGGAAATTCCCCAGTTTCGCCGCCGTATCGGGGTCATTTTTCAGGATTTCAAATTGCTCCGCGACCGCTGCGTTTTCGAAAACGTGGCGCTGCCGCTATTAGCCCGCGGTGATCGCGCTCACCAAATCACTCGAAGGGTGGCGGAGATGCTGGAACAAGTGGGCCTTTCTGAAAAGGCCCGCCAGTTGCCGGATTTTATCTCCGGCGGGGAACAGCAACGCACAGCCATTGCCCGCGCCTTGATTCACCAGCCCGGTGTTTTGATTGCCGACGAGCCCACCGGAAATTTGGATCCGAAACTGAGCGAGGAAATCATGGATTTGCTCGAGCGTGTTTGTGCACAGGGAACCACCGTCGTGGTGGCGACTCACGACCACGAAATGGTCAAACGCAGAAGCAAACGCACGATACAAATCAGTGACGGCTCCATCGTTGGAGACAGCCGATGAAAACTTCACCTCTTTACCGCTTGGCCGTTCATATCGGAAAATCCTGGCGTTATCATTTTTCCCTGCAGCTGGCGACCTTAGTCGTCCTGGTGGCTAGCTTCACTGTTGTCGGCGGAGTTCTCACCATCGGTAGCAATCTTTACCGAGTGCTGACTTTATGGGGCGAGTCCATGCAGGTTTCCGTTTATCTGAATGAAACGGCAAGCCTAGATAATATTTCTTCGATCAAAAAATTTCTGGAAAATGATTCTCGCCTGGAAAAGCCAAGGCTGGTCAGCAAAGAGGAAGCCCTGATCACCTTCCGAGAGCAAATGGCCAGCTATGCTCCGGATCTTCTCAATGACAAAGAATTGCTGCGCTTTATCCCCGCTAGTTTTCAGTTTTCCGTGAGTAAACTGATCGCCGCCGCCGATCAACTGGAAGTGATGCAGACCACGGCCAATTCCCTTAAAATTATGCCCGGCGTGGACGAGGTCACCTTCGGCCAGGACTGGGTGAAAAACTATACGGCTTTTATCCGCACTTTGAATTGGGGCGGAATTATTTTTATCACCATTATCATCACCTGTGCCGCCTTTGTGATGGCCAATGCCATTCACACCTCCGTGGTCCAACGGCGCAATGAAATCGAAGTCATGGAGCTGATCGGAGCGACCCCCGCCTATATTCGTCTCCCTTTTATTGGCGAAGGGGCTTTGCTGGGCGGACTTGCTAGCTTTTTAGCTATGGGACTGAGTTTTGGCTTATTCCTGGTGGTGAAAGATTATTTTCAAGGACAGTTGGCATTCTTGCAGCTGGGAACCCAGATTCACTTTCTGGATGCCCAAGTGGCTGCTGAACTGGTGGTTTTCGGCGTGTTGACCGGCGCTCTGAGCGCTTGGTTGTGCGTGCGCAGAATCAACGACGGCTGGGCCGCCAGTCAAAGTTCGAGGGCTTGATGGCAGTACGGATTTTTTCATTTTTCGGTGTTTTTTTCCTGGCCACACTGAGCTGGGCTGAGCCAAGCATTGAAAAACTGGCCAAGGACTACCAGGAAACCAAAAAAGCTCTAGCTGATAAAGAAGTGCGCCAGCGCCAAGTGATGTCTTCACTTTTTCGCATCAACAAAAAAATGAAAAAAATGGTCACCGATCAGGCGAATATGATTCAAGAGCGCCTGGTTCTGGAGAGCTCAACCAAGCAGTTGGCGAAAAGAATCTTGGACATCGAAGAAAAGCTGAAAAATCAAAAATCACTGCTGCGCGACCGTTTGACCGCTATTTACAAATTGGGCGGCCAGGGCGTGTCCCGGCTGTTGTTTTCCTCGACCAATTCGGCGCATTTGGAGCGCAATTTGAAAATCCTGGGTATCGTGGCCAAACGGGATTTGGATCTGATCAAGGACTACGCCGACTCCAAAGAGGAACTCCAACATAAAAAATTGAAATTCACACATCGTTTGGCGCGTATGAAAAAAATCGAAGGCCGCATTCAGGAACAAGAAAGTCATTTGGCGGAAGAGAACTCGGAAAAGTCGAAAATTTTAAACGATATTCGTCGGTCGAAGGAATTTTCCTTGAGCAAGTTGCATGGTTTGCGTGCCAAATCCGAGGAATTGGGAAGCAATGATGAATCCGGCGTCTTAGATTTGTTGTTTCGCCCGGCCTTCTACGAGAAAAAAGGCAATCTGCCCTCGCCGGTTTCAGGAAAAATCAGCCGCGGTTTCGGCGTGGTTCGGGATGAAGAACACAATCTGAGTTGGTCCTACAAAGGCGTGTTGTTCACCGTCCCGCAAAACACTCCGGTGAAATCCGTCTTCGACGGCACCGTTTCTTTTGTCGGTTTCGTGCCAGGTTTCGGTCAAACCATCATCGTTGATCATGGCGACCACTATTATACCGTTTACAGCAACAACCGCGCCGTGCTGGTGAAAATCGGCGACGAAATCAAACAAAATCAGGTGATCTCCCGCTCCGGTTTTGACAGTGAAAGTGAGCGGGACGGCCTTTACTTTGAAGTACGACATTTTTCTGAACCCTACGATCCGCAATCTTGGCTGAAAGGAGCGGCATTATGAAAATAAACCTCAAACTAGCAGGGATTGTCTCGGTGCTTATCATCGTGGTGATTCTATCCGCAAAAATGAATTTTTCCATGCTGGCGGCTCAGGCCGAAGAAAAATACAGCGATCTGCAGAATTTCAGCAAAGTTCTGAATCTGGTTCAGCAGTACTATGTGGAAGAGGTGGACAGCAAAAAACTCATCTACGGCGCCATCAAAGGCATGCTGCATGAGCTGGATCCACATACCAATTTTTTACCTCCCGAAATTTTCAAGGATTTCGAAACCGAGACCTCCGGTGAATTCGGCGGTTTGGGCATCGAGATTTCCGTGCAAAACAACGTGCTCACCATCATCTCGCCGATTGAAGACACCCCGGCCTGGGAAGCAGGGATTAAGCCTGGCGATAAAATCATTGCCGTGGACGGCAATTCCACCAAGGGTTTGAGCCTGGTTGAGGCATCGCAATTTATGCGCGGTAAAAAAGGCTCGAAAACGACTTTGACCATCGTACGTGAGGGTCACGATGAGCCCTTTGATGTCGCCATCACCCGCGGAAACGTTAAAATCAAGTCCGTCAAGCCGACCGATCTGGAAGACGGTTATCACTATGTGAAGATCACAAGCTTCATCGAAAATACGTCTCATGATTTGGAAAAAGCTTTGGACGATGCACAAAAGAAAAAGATCAAAGGTCTGATTATTGATTTGCGGCGCAATCCGGGCGGACTCCTGGATCAAGCCGTTAAGGTGAGTGACCTCTTCATTACCGATGGAGTGATCGTCAGCACCATCGGCCGAGATACGAAAAATAAAGAAGTGGCCATGGCCAGCAAACGCAGCAAGTTTACGGATTTCCCACTGATTGTGCTGGTGAATGAATATTCCGCCAGTGCCAGCGAAATCGTGGCGGGAGCTCTGCAGGACAATCACCGGGCTATCGTTATGGGCCAAAGATCTTTTGGTAAAGGTTCGGTTCAATCCGTTATTAAGCTGGGCGACGGCTCGGGCCTTAAATTGACGGTCGCCCGCTATTACACGCCCAGCGGGCGTTCCATCCAGGCGGAAGGAATTACGCCGGACATCGAAGTGGAGGAAGTGGATACAGATGCCTTTGCAAAAGCAATCATCAAATCCAAGTCCACACGCGAAAAAGATATGGCTGGTCATCTGCTGTCGGAAAAAGAGAAGACAGAGAAGAAAAGGGATTCCAAGTATTTAAGTGCTAAAGAAGCCAATCTAACCGCATGGTGGAAGGAAACCTCCAGCAAAAAAGAAGAATTAAAATCGCCGAAGGAAAAACTTTTGGGCGCCGACTACCAGGTTTATCAGGCCTATAATTATTTGAAGGCTTGGAAGTTAATGAACGGCATCAAGGCCAATGACAAGGCTCCGGAAAGGACATCCTCGCTTTAAGTGAATGAAACCTTATGAAAAGGTGCATAAGCCTGTTGAAAATAGGTAATGAACGAAATAAGGTCAGAACTTATAAGGGGGGCATTTGAGACTCACAACTCTGGCGTTGCTGATTTATTCCTTTCATTCGTTTTTCCTCTCATTCCTGGCTCAAGCGCAATCTTTCGTTTCTGGTGCCGCTTTTACGGCGGTTCCCATTTACGGTGAGTTAAAAGTTCAGTGCCAAGACCTCTATGGGAATTTGAAAACCTCGCATTTTCAATGCGAAGATTTGCATCTGAATCCGGTGGAATACGATTTCTTTGTGGGACCGAAAGTGGATGCGGACACGGTCAGTCTTTCGTCATCCTATCTCAGCGGCAAAGGGATCCAAAAAAATTCACCTTATCACAATGGTAGCAGCACCAGTCGCTTCAATCTTTGGGTTCATACCTTGTTTCAACAACCGCTTCTGTCGGAAGGAAAAAATGTCATTTCCTTCTCCCTAAAAAAGCAGGGCCAGGATGTGTTGAGCGGGGAATTCGAAGTCGACGTGCAGACGGGTCAGGCGCACAAATGTCCGCGGGGCTCCATTTTCACTGAAAACCCGACGATTTGTGATAGCCCCTATACTGCTTGCCAAGAATATTTTC